>Ga0182024_10009758_pt1 | contig 19759 bp, 19 predicted proteins | sample P32metaG_FD_120480 | JGI IMG/M metagenome (GOLD analysis project Ga0182024, IMG submission 120480) | Permafrost microbial communities from Stordalen Mire, Sweden - P3-2 metaG (Illumina Assembly) | ecosystem: Environmental > Terrestrial > Soil > Wetlands > Permafrost | place: Sweden: Stordalen... | reverse complement strand
TTATCCAAATGGTAGACGATCAATTTAGGCAGGGTTGACCAGCCTTTGGGGTCGTTCAACGCGGATTGAGGAACACCCGTATCCCAGAGCAGCCACTGGTTTCCCCTCTGTATTAGCCAGCAAGTCGACGAGAATTCGATGCTCCGTCCGACATTTTCGCCGGGGGTCCAGACCGACTCGTCGTTCGCGAGGGAGTGACCGCCATCCAGCCGATAAAGCTTATCGGCGAAGCCAGCCCTGGTCGGGTTCGGCAGCCTCGAGGCAGCGGTTGCAGTCAGTGTGCTATCCAGCGACATGTCCGAGCCTCCGGTCAGAAACCTCGATCAGTGCCGGGCTTTGGACTGCCGTGGCGGCCGCTTCGATGACAGCCGCCGCCGCATCGGTAAAAACCCGGCAGTGGTTCAATGGATCGTCGATCTACGACGCCCGAGCGGTGGCAGCCGGCGCGGCCTTTTGGTTCACCGCCGCCATCAGCGTCTTCGCCGCAGGGCCGGACGAAGCTGGATTCTGGCCCGTGATCAGCAAGCCGTCGCTGACCACGTGAACCCCCCAGTCCTTTACTTTCGAGAAGACGGCGCCCAATTTCAACATCTCATCTTCGACAAGGAAGGGCACAACTTTAGTGAGACCCATCTCTTCCTCCTCGCCGTCGGTGAAGCCGGTAACTTCCTTGCCTTGAACCAGAAACCTGCCGTCCGCCGTCTTGACGCGATGCAGCGCGCCTGTGGAATGGCACACGATACCGATCGGCTTGCCGGCAGCAATGAAGGACTCGATGAGTTTGATGGAGTTCTCGTCTTCGGCGAGATCCCACATCGGGCCATGGCCGCCCGGGTAAAAGACGGTGTCGAAGTCTTCTTGCTTGACGCTGTCGAGACGAATGGTCTTGTCGAGCTGAGCTTCGGCAGCTGCGTCCTTCTCGAACCGGATGGTGAGAGGGGTACGGGATGCGGGCTCGTCGCTCTTGGGATCGAGCGGCGGACGGCCGCCTTTCGGGGAAGCGAGCGTGATCTCGACGCCGGCGTCCTTGAAAACGTAGTAGGGGGCTGCGAGCTCTTCGAGCCAGAATCCGGTCTTTCGTCCAGTGTTACCCAGCCGGTCGTGGGATGTGATCACCATCAACACTTTCATGACCTTCTCCTTTGTTGCGGCCGTTCTCCAGGCTGAAAAATGCGGCGAGGACGCCGGCTAGGTCAACGGCAACCCCGCGGCCTTGCGGTCACGCGGTCTCCCCCACCCCAAGCAATAAACCGGACTTGATTTTTTTGCCCACCGACGGCACCGGGCTGCCACTTAATGAGTAACGGCAACTTCGGTGCGTCGCAATTGTTGGCAACCTAAGTCAAGCAAGCCGCCTGACCATCCAAGAGAAGGTTACGCTTCGCTGGGTTGGCTGTCGATAAGATCGTCGATCACATGTCCGGCACCGGACATACGCGACATGACGCTGCATCGTAGGCCCGGTAGCCCATAGGTTATGGCGCGGCGATGCCTAGCAATGCATCGATCGAATATTTTCCTGCGCCAGTAATGCACAACATCAAGAAGCCGCCCATAATGCTCAGGTCTTTGTAAAAGCCGTCCAGGCTGTCGACGTAATCCGCGCCTGTCACTGTCCAATAACGATGCCCAATAAGCGCAGTTCCGAGCGTGTATAAAGCCATGAGCGCGGCCGCGGGACGTGTGAATGCGCCAATAGCGACCGCGAACGCGACCGGAAGCTCCATCAAGATCGCTACGAAGGTCGCCAGCACCGGCGTAGGGACGCTAAGCTCCTCCATTTGATCTACGGTGCCCGAATAGTCTCTCACCTTTCTCCAGCCGAAAATCAGAAACAGCGTTGTGAGAAGAAGACGGGCCGCAAGAATGAGCTCGTCGTTGATGCCCGTTATCATGACGTCGCCCTCGCTTCCGATTCTTTTGTCGTTACAGATCGACCATGAGAAATCTCGGGGAATAGAGCGCTCCCCGTCACGGCGGCACACTTCGTCGTGCCCTCGAAGGCGCGCAGACTTCCCTGTAGCAGGAAGGCTTTGCCCGGAGATGACATCCGCAGCTGCGTCTCCACCCGCAGTTGCCCTTCGTTTCGCGACAGAGTCCGAGTATTGCTCAGTTCAGCCACGGCGCTGAGCGGATCATTCTCCTCGACGGGATACTGCGATTTCCACCGTGTGCCAAATACCAGTCCGACGCGGTCGATGCGTTCAATCCGAACGCCATCTCCCCTGTCTCAGGTCGTGGAACCGCAAAGAAATAACCTGATGTGGGCCGTGAGGCAACGCGCCCGATTGGTGCAAAAATCTTCAACCTGGTGGCTTTGCTGTTAGCTCATCACGCCGTTTCAACAGGCGATCCAGCAGCGCCTCTTGATCGGCGATCCGTTGCGACATCAGATCCTCGTCTGCCGCGCCGGAATAGGCGGCAGCTTGCTCGATCAGCTCGCGCAGGTTTTCTCGTGCCGCGGCTATGCGCTCATCGATCTCCGCAATACTTGTCGGATAGTCAGGCATGAATAGTCTCCACATTGTGCCCCGATGCCTTGGTGACTGCAGCAGGAGCAGAGTGCCTCACGACGGTGAAGAGCAGTCAGCAGCCTCCATTTATTCCAACGCCTTGTCCGTCGGGCAAGCTGAAACCGAATGTACCGACCCGTGGCCCGTGAGAGTTGGCTCGACATGGGAGGCGCATGCTGACCTGGAACCGGCGAACCTGCATCATAACAAATTGCACTGTCGACTATACGCCTGCCCGCCATCAGCTCCAGAGCTGCCGGCTGGCGATGCGCGCGCCTTCGGCCAAGCTCCGGAACTTGGCCCAGACGATCTCGGGCTCGACCTCCGGGCGCTGGCCGGGGACGAGCGTCGAGGCAAAGCCGCAATCGGCGCCGGCGATGATGCGTTCGCGGCCAACCAGTCTCGCCAGCCGCATGATGCGCTCGGCTACCAGTTCGGGATGCTCGACGATCACGGAAGCATGGGTGATGCAGCCGGGGATCAGCACCTTGCCGTCCGGCAGCTTGACGTGCTCCCACACGCGCCATTCGTGCTCGTGGCGCGGATTTGCCATCTCGAAGGAATAGAAGCCGGCGCGGATCGTCACGATGATGTCGGCAAGATGCTTGAGTTCCATGTCGCTGGTGCGCGGGCCCATATTGATGCCGTAGCAGGTATGGTGGCGCACCTGCTCGGGCGCGACGTTGCGCAACGCGTGGTTCAGGATCTCGACCCGCCGCCAAGCCCAGCCGCGCGCCTGCGCGACGTCCTCGTCCGGGGTGAGCATGTAGTGCATGGCCAGGCGCGGATCGTCGATCTGCACCTGGAAGCCGGCCGCCACGATCGCCTCGTATTCTTCCCGCATCGCCTCCGCCACCGCGGCGACGTGCTCCTCGTCGCTGTTGTAGTAGCGGTTCTCCATGAAGCCGGCGCAGCTCGACGGCGATACCGAAGGCATGAAGGCATCGGCCGCAGCGCCGCCCGCGAGCGCGGCCTTGAGATTTTGCAGGTCGGCGGCGAGCGCCTCTTGTCCGATATATTTGATCGGCCCGGTGCAGGCCCAGCGCGGCCACGCCGAGCCCGAATGGGCGCCGCCGCGATAGAACGCCGGAAACGCGGTGTTCTCGCGGGTTTGCCGCTCGCCCGCCGCCGGCGCGATCGGCTCGATGCCGGCCAGTCGCTGGGCCGCGTAGGCCTGGAAGCTCACCTTCGATTGCTCGCCGTCGCTGACCACGTCGATGCCGGCCTCGGTCTGTTGCCGCACGATCGCGGCCACCGATTCGGCCGTTTGGCGCGCCAGTGCGGCCGCGTCATAGGGCTTGCCGGTCATGCGGGCGAACAGCAGCGCGGAAAGCGCGTCGGGACGCGGCAGGCTGCCCGTATGGGTGGTCAGGATCCGGTGCTGGCGCTCCTCGAGCCGGGACATGCGAACCTCGCTGATGATTGGCCGTGGCTTGCCTTAGAGCATTCTCGGTAAAAAAGCATGCCTCGGGCTTGGTCCGGGGCGGAGCGCGGCTTTTCCGTCAAAAAATGCCACAATGAGAAACGCGGTCGGCAGGCGAAGGGCTGGGAACATGGATAGTGGCGACACCATCGGGCGCAAGGAGATCGCGGCGACCGAGCGGTTGATCAGGCCGCATATCCGCCGCACCCCGGTCGTCGAAGTCGATGGAGCCGATTTCGGATTGGGCGGACTGCGCTTGAGCTTCAAGCTCGAGCTCATCCAGCACGCGGGTTCGTTCAAGACACGCGGCGCTTTCGCGAACTTGTTGATGCGCGACGTCCCTGAGGCGGGTGTGGTCGCCGCCTCGGGCGGCAACCATGGAGCGGCGGTCGCCTATGCGGCGATGAAGCTCGGCGTCCGGGCCAAGATCTTCGTGCCGAGCATCGCGTCGCCGGCGAAGATTGCGCGCATCCGCGATTGCGGCGCCGAGCTCGTGGTCGGGGGCGAGCGATATGCCGACGCGCTCTCCGCCAGCGAGGCCTGGGCGGCGCGGACGGGTGCACTGGCGGTTCACGCCTTCGATCAGCACGAGACTTTGCTCGGTCAGGGTACCGTCGGGTTGGAGCTTGAGCAGCAAATCGCCGATCTCGACACCTTGCTGGTCGCCGTCGGTGGCGGCGGGCTGATCGGCGGGATCGCGGCGTGGTACCAACGCAAGGTCGGCGTGGTCGGGGTCGAGCCGGAGGCTGCTCCCACATTGACCAAGGCACTGGCGGCGGGCGCCCCGGTCGACGCCGAGGCGGGCGGGATCGCGGCGGACTCGCTCGCGCCGCGCCGCGTTGGCGAGCGGGTCTTTCCGATCGCGCAGCGCCACGTCGCGCGCGTCGTGCTTGTTTCCGACGACGCCATCCGGCGCGCCCAGAGCGCCCTTTGGGCGACGCTGCGGGTCGTCGTCGAACCGGGCGGCGCCGCGGCTTTTGCGGCGCTGCTGTCGGGCCGGTATCAACCCCGGCCCGGGGAGCATCTTGGCGTGCTCCTGAGCGGCGCCAACACGGTCGCGGTGAGCTTTAGCTGATCTTGGACAAGCCGGTTCCGAGATCGTCCGCATTCATGCACGGCATGAATTCAATCGACGCATTGAGCCCCATGAACAGCGGCTCGGCAATCCGCGGCATATCCGAGGACGCCGTCATGTCGAATACCACGATCATCGTCCTATGACCGTCCATGGTGGTGAAATAGGCGGCCTCGGCATGCAACGTTTCCAGCGTTTTCTTGATGATGTTCGGCAGCGTGCCATCCTTGATCGCCCGGTTCCCGGCTTCGGTCGGGAGCCGCGCCTTCATAAGCATCCGCATGGTCGCCTCCTGATGATTGTGCGATGAACCTATACTGGTTTTCAGCCTTTGAGAAAGAGGAATGCCGCGACCGGCTGCGCACCGACGGCACCTGCTCACTGCGCGAACGCGGCGATCGCCATGGTGGCGCCGCCGGCGATCACCACGGCGTCGAGGATCGCGCCGTGCACGTGGACCGGCATCCGCTCCACCATCAGCTTGGCCAGGAACGAGCCCGGCAGCGCGATGGCGCCGATCAGGAGCGCCACCGCGACCGCCTGCGCGGCCATGACGCCCGCGAAGCCGAACACCACGAGCTTGACCAGGCTGATGACGATGGAGATGAGCGCATCGGTGGCGATCACGGCGGCGCCCTGCAGGCCGGCCGCCATCAGCAGCGACAACAGAATGATGCCCGAGCCGGTGGTGCCCCCGACCACGACGCCGTAGCCGACCGCGGCCGCCGCCAGCGCCCGGTCGGAAAGCTGGAACCCGCGCCGGCGCAAGAGCCGGCGCAGCGGCACGCTCAGCGCCAGCATGCCGCCGATGACCAGCGCGGCGCCGCGGCCGGACAGGAGCGTGTAGCCCCAGGCCCCGAGCACGCAGGTCGGCACCGCGCCGGCGAGCACGATCAGCACGCGCCGCCAGTCGATCAGCCGGTGGAACGCCACGGTGCGCCCGGCATTGGAGAACACGCTCGCGAGCGCGATGATCGGCACGATCGGGGCGGGGCCCAGGATCGGCACCAGCACCAGCGGCATCAGCGCGCCGGTGCCGTAGCCGGAGACGCCGCCGATGACGGAGGCGATCAGCGCCGCGCCGGCGATGAGCCCAAGCTGGGCAATCGAGATATCGGCGAAGAGCGCGGCGACCACCTTGGCGCTACTGCGGCCGGTAGATCAGCGACGCCCGGGCGCGTTCCACGATCCGCGCCGGCATCGCAAAGGCCTTGGCGACCTCGGCTTGGACCTCTTCGCCGGATAGCGGATCGAGATCGAGCTGCATGCCGTGCGCCTCGGCCACGGCGTCCTTGTCCGCAAGCGCCGCCATGAAAGCGCGGCGCAGCGCGGCGACCCGTTCGGGCGGCACCCCGGGCGGCAGGATGAACGGCCGGCCGAAGATCAGCTGGCTGTAGACCAGCTCCATCACCTTGCGATCGTCCTCGGTTCTGGTGAAATCGATGGCGAGCGGCACCCCCATCCGGTTCAGTTCCGGATGGCCCTTCGTCGCCAGCTGCACCAGCACCCGCGCCAATCCGCTGTCGAGCAGGCGCGCGCGTTGCGGCGCGATGCTCGACCAGCCGAGCCCGCAGACGCCCTGCACCTCGTTGCGCTCGAGCGCCAGCAGGATCTCGTTGCTGCCCGGATATCCGGTCACGATGCGCAGCTTGGCGCCCAGCAGATTGTCGAGCATGGCGGTGAAATCGCGCGACGAGCCGCCCTCGTTGGTGGCCCCGACGATCAGCTCGCGGCTGAGCGCGTCCTTGAAGCTCTGCACCGGCGCATCGGTGCGGGCGAGGCAGAGGAATACCTCGTTGTTGGCATTGCCCAGATAGATGAGCTTGCTCGGGTCGTGCTGCACCGGATCGCCCAGGAGCGGCTGCAGGATGGCCCCCGAGAAGATCGCCCCGATCGCGGTGCCGTCCTTGGGCGCCACCGAATAGATGTAGGAGGCGGCCTTGTTGCTGCCCGCGCCCGGCATGTTCTGCGGCACCACGGCCGGATTGCCCGGAACGTAGTTGCCGAAACGGTGCGCCAGCAGGCGCGCATAGGTATCGTAGCCGCCGCCGGCCGAGGAGCCGACGTAGAGGTTGATCTGTTTGCCCTTATAGAACTGCGCGACGGCGTCCTGCGCGCGCGCCGGGCCGGCCAACGCGGTCAGCAACAGCGCGCCAATCAAGCCCGGCCAACGCCCCATCGGCATTTCCCTCTTCACGCGCCCTGCGCGTTGTGCGTGGCCCGCTGCTTCCAGAGCTGCCAGGCGCGGTCCGGATCCTTGGGTTTCATCCGCCTGGCATAGTCGATCTCGCTGGCGGTGAGAAAATGCACCGGTCCGAGCACGGCGGCCTGCAACTGCTGCTTGGCGTTGGATTCCGCGATGATGGCGCGCCGCACCACCTGCCGGATCGAGTCGCCAACCGCCACCGCGCCATGGCCGCGCAGCAGCACGAGGCAGTGGCGGCCGAGCGCCTGCGCCAAGCTCTTGGCCTGCGTGATGGTGCAGATATTCAGATCGCCCTCGTCGTCCACGGTCCTGATGTCGAACACCGGCGCGCCCTCGCCCAGAAACGCGGCGCTGCCGACCATCGGACGCAAGCGCGTGTCGCTGTTGCAAAACGGAATGAGGCTCGGCGAGTGATTGTGCAGCACCGCCATCACGTCGGGACGCGCCTTGTAGATCTCGCCATGGATCACGCGCTCGAAGAACAGCCTGGTCTCCCCCGGCCGCAGCGGTTTGTTGTCGAGATCGCAGGCGATGATGTCGCTCGCGGTGACCAGCGCGGGCGCCATGCTGCGCGAGATCCAGTAATGCTGATGACTGGCGGGATCGCGGGCGCTGATATGCCCATAGGCGTCGAGCACGCCGTGATTGGAGAGGATGCGGTTGGCCGCCACCAGATCCTCGAGCAAGGCCGGATCGGGCGTGCCCGGCAACGGATCCGTCGTGGTGCTTGCAGTCTTGGTATTTGCATCGGCAGTCATTTTATTGGCTCCTTCCGATCGGGCGCGAAGCATTGCGCGAACGTGCCCGCAAGGTCGCGGCAGCCGGCTTCGTCCTCGAAGCCGCGGCGCGCGATGCCGATCAGCCGGGCGGTGCCGTCGCGGCCGATCAGGCGATCGAGCAGGCGGTGGGCCTTGTCGTCGAGGGCATCCTCCGCGAGCGGCCGGCCCGGATCGCCGGGTGCCGCGATGACGAGCTCGCGGCGCGTGCTGCCGTCGGTGCCGACCACCTCGACTTCGGCCGGCCAGTGATGCGGATAATATTGGCTCAGCGCCGGCTCGGCCACGATCTCGACCTTGGCTTCGAAGCTCCGCAGCGCCGGGTCGGTGACCGCCGCGCTGCGGTCGACGTCATCGAGGCGCGCCGGATCGTAGGCCAGCAAGGCGAGCTGGCGGGCGGCGCTGACGAGCGTCGTGGTTCGAATCTGGTCCTGCGCCTTGAGGGCGACCATCCCCGCATAGGCGGGCGGCACCCGCACGCGGACTGCTGCGATCGCGGCAGGTTCGATGCCGGATGCCAGAATGGCCCGCAGCGCTTCGACCGCCGCGATGGATTGCTTGGCGGAGCAGAACGGCTTCATGCTGAGCGCCGGGTAGACGCTGCGCGTAAGCGAAGCGGCGGTGAGGTGATGGCGGTCGAGCGCAAAGCCCCAAGTCTCCTCGAAAGCGTTCCCGTCGAGCAGGCCGGGATCGCCCCGATAGCCCGCCCGCACCGCCGCGACGGCGGAGAGGCCTGACGCAACCGCCGACGCGAACATCACCCAGCGGGCCGAGGGCGACCCCTGCGGGCGGCCGGTTCCGCGGGTCGAGAGCATCAAGGCCAGCGACACCGCATCGGCGGTTTGTCTTGCACCCAAGCCGCCCATGCGGGCGGCGGTGGCGGCCGCCGCCAGCGGTGCCGCAAAGCAGCTCGGCCAGACGCCGCGATAGAGGATTTCCGGGCCGCGCACCGCCTGCCCCATGCGGGTCATCACCTCGGTCCCGGCCCAGATGGCGCTCGCGACCTCGACCGGGTCGAAGCGGCCCGCCTCCGCGGCGAGCGACAGCGCGACCGCGACCGCGCCGGCGCTCGGCGTGGTGCAGGATGGGAGATGGATGTCGTCGACCTCGGACAGCCTGATGGTGGCGGCGCGCTGGCCGATGACCTCCGGCAATGCGCGGGCGCCCATGAGCGCGGCGAGGCTGCGGGCCTCGGCGGTGCGCGCGCCAACGGCCGCGGCCATCACAGTGTCGAATATGTGCCGGCGCTGCAGTGCCTGCTCGGCCGGCGGGAGCGCCGCGGCGTTCGCCTGCGCCACGAAGTCGGCGAGCTGTGCGAGGACTGTCATGGCGGGAGTGATAGTCGAATTTTTTGGCGTGCGCGATTGCCTCTTGTGGCCTCTTGCAGCCCGCATGGAGCGCTTGCGCGATGCCGGAACGGCCGATCCCGGATTTCGCATATCTGGGCTACAAGCCCGCGATGGCCGCGCCGGCGAGCGCGCTCAGGATGACCACCAACCAGGGCGGTGCTTGCCACATGAACAGCAGCAGGAAATCCGCGCTCGCCAGCGCAAAATCGGCCGCGCTGGTGATGCCGGTGGTCCAGACCGGACGATAGAGCGCCGCCAGCAGCAATCCGACCACCGCGGCATTGACGCCGGCGAGCGCCGCCTGGGCGGCCGCGCCCCGGCGCAGGTCCTCCCAGAACGGTATGGCGCCGATGACCAGGAAAAACGAGGGCAGGAAAATTGCGACCAGGCAGATGACGGCGCCGAGCCAACCGTTCGGCGGCATATTCATCACGGCACCCAGATAGGCGGCGAAGGTGAACAGCGGGCCCGGCACCGCCTGGGCGGCCCCATAGCCGGCCAGAAAGGTTTCGTTGCTCACCCAGCCGGGCGGCACCACCGCGGCCTGCAGCAAGGGCAGCACCACATGGCCGCCGCCGAACACCAGCGAACCGGCGCGATAGAATGCATCGAATTCCTTCAAGGCCTGCGAGGAGGACGCGCTCGCCAGAATCGGCAGCCCGATCAGCATGAGCGCGAACACGACCAGCAAGGCGGTGCCGGTCCGGCGGCTCACACGCAGGGGCAACGCGACGTGATCGCTCTGCGGCCTGCGCTCGAACAGGCTGATGCCGACGGCGCCGCCCAGCAGGATCGCGCCGATCTGCCCCCAGGCGGAAGGCACCGCGAGCGTCACGATGGCGGCCGCCACCGCGAGCGTGGCGCGCGGCCGGTCGGGCGCGAGCGCGCGGGCCATGCCGAGCACCGCCTGCGCCACCACCGCGACCGCCGCGACCTTGAGCCCGTGCAGCCAGCCTGCGCCGGCCGTATCGCCGACGAGGCCCACCCCATAGGCGAACAGCACCATCGCCAGTGCCGAAGGGAGCGTGAAGCCGGTCCAGGCCGCCAGCGCTCCGGCATAGCCGGCACGCAGCAGGCCGACCGCGATGCCGACCTGGCTTGACGCGGGGCCGGGCAGGAACTGGCACAGCGCGACCAGATCCGCATAGCTCTTGTCATCGAGCCAATGCCGCCGGTTGACGAACTCCTCGCGGAAATAGCCGAGATGCGCGACCGGGCCGCCGAAGGAGGTAAGACCCAGCCGCAGAAAAACCGCCAGCACCTCGCGCCAGCTTCCGGCTGCCGGCGCAGCAGCGCCATTCTCGGCGGTGGTCATGTCACGCCCTCGGTTATTGAAACCGAGGGTAGGGGGGCACGATCGCTCCTGCAACGCCGCCCGCTGCGACCATGATGTTGGCACGACGCCAGATACAGGGCTTGGAGGTTAGAAGGCGTCCTGCTCGGCAGTCAAGCTGATGTTGCGCGTTGGCATATCGGATTCTCCTGAGAATTGGATAAGTTGGCAGTTTTGGCAAAGCTTGCCAATGCCATCGGTTGTGACGGGCGGTCCGCGTCAAGTGCGCTACGCTTCAACGGATGTTGAAGCTCACCGGCACCGTCAGCTCGCTGCCGGCGAGCTCGGGCGGGGGCGGCGGGTAGGGCTGCGCGCGCTGCACCAGCGCCAGCGTCTCCGCATCGAGCGCGGCGGAGCCCGAGCTCGCCACGATGCGGCTCGACAACAGATGCCCCTCGGCGTCGATGCGGAACGCCAGCCGGGTCACGCCGTGCTGGCCGCGCGCGCGCGCTTCCGCGGGATAGCGCTTGTTGCGCTCCAGGATGGTGACGATCTGGTTCTGCCACGTCGCCAGCAGGGCGCGCGCCTGGACCGGCCGTGGGACCACCGCCGGAACGTCCTCGTGCGGCGGCTCAGGCTGTTCCACGGGCTTGGGCGGCAGCATCGCCTCGGATTGCTGCTCCGGCAGCGGCTCTTCCTTCTCCTCGACCTTCTCGACCGGGGTCGGATCGCTCCGGATCTCCTCCGGCTGAAACTCGACCACGATCGCGTCGGTGCCCACTTCGCCTTCGGCCAGCGGTTCGCGCCAATCGATCAGCGCGGCCGCGATGCCGGCATGGGCGAACAGCACCACCGCGCCGCAGACGAGCCAGCGGATCAGCTCGCGCCGGTCTTGCGCACCGAGCGCGATCATGGCGCCGGCGCCTTCTCGAGCCCGACCAGCGCGATCTTGAGATAGCCGGCGCCGCGCAGGAGGTTCATCACCTCCATGAGGTCGCCGTAGGTCACCGTCTTGTCGGCGCGCAGGAAGATGCGCGCGTCGTGGTCGCCTTGGGTCGCGGCGTCGAGCGCGCCGCCGAGAGCGGCGCGATCGAACGGCTGGTCGCCGAGCGCCAGCGTGAGGTCGGCCTTGACGGTCAGGAACTGCGGCATCGGCGGCCGCGGCTGCGCCTGCGCGGCCGCGGTCGGCAGGTTCACCGCGATGTCGACGGTGGCGAGCGGCGCCGCCACCATGAAGATGATCAGCAGCACCAGCATCACGTCGATGAACGGCGTGACGTTGATCTCGTGGATATCGGCGAGGCTGTCGTCGCCGTGGTCGAGACGCACGCTCATGGAGATCTCTCCTCGCGGTCACTCCGCCGCCGATATGGCCGCCGGCCGGCGCGCCGGCGCAGGTCCCGCTATTTGGCGGTCGAGGTCGCGGCTCACCAGCCGCAGCACGGCGGCCGAGGCGTCGCCCAAGAGCGCCCGGTAGCCGGAGATCGAGCGCGCGAACATGTTGTAGATGACGACCGCGGGGATCGCCGCCGCCAGCCCGAAGGCGGTCGCCAGCAGCGCCTCAGCGATGCCCGGCGCCACCACCGCCAGGTTGGTGGTGTGCTCGCGCGAGATGCCGATGAAGCTGTTCATGATGCCCCAGACCGTGCCGAACAGTCCCACGAACGGGGCGGTCGCCCCGATGGTGGCGAGCACGCTCAAGCCGCGCATGATCCGCCGGCCGCAGGCGGCCTCGATCCGCTCCAGCCGCGACGTGATGCGCTCCTTGATGCCCTCCGCGCCGGCGCTGCTCTGGGACAGCTCGATCTCGGCTACCGCGGCTTCCAGAAATGCCCCGGCCGGGCCTTGGGTCTTGCTGAGCCGGTCAACGCCGTCGGCCAGCCGCCGCGCGGTGCCGAGCGCTGCCAGATCCGCCCGCACGCACCGCCGCGCCACGATGAGCTCGACGGTCTTGGCGAGCCACACCGTCCAGGTGACGACCGACGCGAAGGCGAGCCCGATCAACACCGCTTTCACCAGCGGATCGGCGCTGACGAACATGCCCCACGGGCTGAGGTCGCGCGGCAGCGTCGCGATGTCGGCGCCCACCGCCGCGGGCTCGCCCGCATTGGGCGTTTGCGCCAACGCCGTGGCCGCCGAAACCACGGCCGCAACGGACGCAGCCGACATGGACCTCAGCGCGGTCTTCGATTTATTCCAGGTGATGACCGCCATGGATCGGGGGCCTTTCTTGTTGTCTTACGATCATGACCATCGTTGCTTGCGTCCCCCGGCCCCATTTCAGGTGCTCGTCCCGTATCGTCACAGCTTCTGCGTCCATCCGACAAAGTAGCCGCGGCGCGGCCCGAACTGCGGAGCGAACACGCCGATGCCGGTACCGTCGCGGATCTCGTAGATCGTGTCGAACACGTTCACCACGTCGAAACGCAAGGTGAACGGCATCATGGTGTAGCCCACGAATTCGTGCGAGACCCCGGCGTTGACTTGAGTGTAGGCCGGGACAGTGCCGATGTTCGCATCGCCATTGCGCAGCCCGCTGCCGTAGATCATGTCGGTGCTGAACCGCGTTCCGTACCAAAGATACGAGAGGCCCGCCGATGCGGTCACGATTTGGGTGTGGTCCGTGTAGATCCAGTGTGTCTGGAGATACTGGAACAAGGTCAGGCCGCCGAGATCGGCGAGCGGCGTGGTGTTGTCGAACAGGTATTCGTTCGACACCGGATCGGTGGCTTTCTGCTGGGCGACGGAGAGGTTGCCGTAGGCCTGGAAGTTTCCGCTGGTGAATTTCGCGCTGAACTCGACGCCTTCGTTGACCCCCTTAGCGTAATTGAACCCGCTCAAGACCAGCGCCTGGCCGAAATTTCCGTTGTCGATCAGGTCGGTCGCGATCTTGTAATAGGCATCAACCCCGAGCTCGAGCTTGGCGCAATCCCGCGACGCCATGGGAGCCTTGGTGAACATCAGCGTTGCGGGCGAGCTGCATCCCAACGGGATCTTCTGGGTGACGCCGGCATCGAAATAATGCGATCGCTCCGGCTGCATCGGATCGTTTGCCTGGCCGGCGGGCGGCGCTCCCGTGGTGTTGTCGAACAGGTGGATATTGGCCGGCGCGGCCTCCACCAGCACCGGGGGCGTGAAATATCGCGCATAGCCGGCATGCAGCGTCGTGTTCTCGAACGGCTTGTAGGTGAAGCTGATGCGCGGGCTCAGCTGGTTGGCATCCACATATTGAAACATCTGGTCGAAGCGCAGGCCGGCATTGATGGTGAGCTGGTCGGTGACCTTCAGCTCGTCCTGCACATAGACGCCCATCAGCCAGCCGAGCTTCGAGCTCTGGTCCGTTATCAGCTCGGGCGCTCCATTGTCGCTGCCGTCGCAGATCGTGCAGGGCTCGACCAGCGACGAATTGCCGACGAAGGCCTGCTCGCCGCTGACCGTAAAGCCGGTGCGCACCGTATTGGCCGGGTTGATCTGGAACGATCCGTCGCCTTGCAAGCCGTTGGTGTAGGATCGGCGCGTAACGTCCGAGGCGATGCCGTTCAGCAGCAAGTCGCCGACCGGGTCCGGCGTGAAATGCAGCTCGTTGTAGCGGGTGAAATAGGAGAGCTGTCCGTCGAAGCCGTTCGCCGATTTCTGCAGCGCCAGCACCCCATAGTGAGTGACCTCGGTCTGATTCTCGTTGAGCTGCGAGGAATCGAAATTGGTGATCCCGTTCACGTTGGTGACCGGCGGGTTTCCGGTCTGTCCGACTGGCGCGCCCGGCACGTCGGGAATTTGGAATTTGGCGATCGAGGTTCCGGCGATCAGGCTCAGGCGGGTGCTCGGGTCGATGAACCCCGACATGTAGGCAAAGCCTCTCTCCTGCTGGGAGGAATCGTGGATGGCGTTGAGCGTGGGCAGCGGATTTTCGATTCCCTCCGTGGTCTGCAGGTAGCGGCCGGTAAAGAAGTATTGGACGCCCCGGAAGCAGTCCGGCGGCGGCGCGGCCTTGACCAGCATTCCGGGCGTCGCTTGGCTCACCCCGCAAGTGCCCCCGAACGTGCCGCCATATTCGAAGCTCGGCTCGAAGGTTCCCCGGCTGCCGCCGTAAAGACTTATGCTGCCGCTGTTGTTGAAGGCGTCGGACCGGGTCGTCAGGTCGACGATGCCGACCGTGCGCATGCCGAACTCGGCCGGCAGCGCGCCGGTGACCAGCGACAGGCTGCCGATCAGGCCGGTCTCCAAGACGCTGCCGAAGCCAGTGACGCCGTCGGGCAGCATGACCCCGTTGACCCGAAAGGCCACATTGGCGTGATCGTTGCGCAAGTGGAGCAGGCCGCTCGCGGCGGAATCCTGCGAGACGCCCGGGGCCTGCAGCAACACCCTCTCGACCGGCGTGTTGGTGCCTTGCGGGAGGGCCGCGATCGTGTCGTGGCTGATCTCGTAGGATGTGGTGCCGACGGTCGTGTAGAGGTTGCTGCGCGCGGTATCGAAGGTCTGGGTCTGAGCGGCCAGTTGTCGCGCCGCAAGCGATTCCGGCGTCTCGTTGGTCGGCTGTATCTGACTTGGCGGCGGCCGGCGCGCGACCTGCTTCTTGGCGGGCGTGGCGGGCTTCTTCTTGGTGGTTTCGACATGGATGGTCGGCAATGCGCCGGGCGGGCTCGGCGCCGGTTGCGCCTGCGGGGCTTCGGGAGTCTGCGGCGCCGGCGGAGTCTCGGGCGCTTGCGCCAAGCCTGCTCCGACACAGCAGAGCGACACCAGTGCCGAACTGCTCAGAACGAGCATGCGAACCATACGGTTGCCCATCCTAATTCCCCCTCTCATTCCCCGTGCCATGCCCCGTGCAACACTTCAGATCTGGGAAGACTCGGGCGCACTCAACACTATAACGTTTCACCACTTGCCGGCACGCAGACCTTCGAAGGACAATGGCTTCGATTGTCGGTGATCTCTTTTCGGCGATCTCTTTCGAGTGTCCCGGGTCCGCTTGACCGTCGAGGTCATTATGTTATAGCGTTTCATATTGTCAAGGTCGCTCACCTCTATCCGTCTCTCCGCGACCTACACCTCATCACACGACTGTGCCCGGGAGGTCAGAATGAAATCCGTTGCCATCGCCGCCGCCGTCGCGCTAGTTTCCATGCCATCCGCTTGGGGGCAGACGGGTAATAAGCAACCGGTCAATATCGTCGCTGCCGAGAACTTCTATGGCGACGTCGCCAAGCAGGTCGGCGGCGCGAACGTCAAGGTGACCAGTATTCTCAGCAATCCCGACCAGGATCCGCATCTGTTCGAGGTGAGTCCTTCCGTGGGCCGGAACGTCTCCGCCGCGCAGATCGTCATCTACAGCGGCATCGACTATGACCCGTGGATGGAGAAGCTGCTCAAGGCCGCCAAATCGAGTGACCGCAAGGTGATCGTGGTCGCCGATCTGATCGGCAAGAAGACCGGCGACAACCCGCATGTCTGGTACGACACGGCCGCGATGGTGGCGATGGCGAAATCCCTCACCGAGGCGCTGGACGCGGCCGACCCGGACCACAAGGACGGCTACGACCAGCGCGAAGCGAGCTTCGAGGATTCGCTGAAGCCGATTCAAGCCAAGATCGCCGAGCTGCACGACCGGCTGATGGGCACACCCGTGACCGCCACCGAGCCGATCTTCGGCTACATGTTCGACGCGCTCGGGATGCAGGTGAGGAACGACTCGTTCCAGCTTGCGGTGATGAACAACACCGAGCCCAGCGCCTCCGATGTGGCGGCCTTCGAGAATGACCTCAAGACCCACCAGGTCAAGCTCTTGATCTACAACAGCCAGGCCTCCGATCCGATCGCGGTGCGGATGGAGAAGATCGCCAAGGCATCCCATGTCCCCGTGGTCGGGGCGACCGAGACCGAGCCCGCCGGCAAGGCCTACCAGGCCTGGATGCTGAGCGAGCTTGCCGCGGTCGACAAAGCGCTCCCGAAGCCAACCCAGTGAGCGTCATCGATCTCCGAGACGTCACGCTGGAGCTGGGCGGTCGTGCCGTCCTCGCCGGCGTGTCGCTGGAGATCGCCAATCGCGAGTTCGTGGGCGTGCTTGGGCCCAACGGCGCCGGCAAGACCACATTGATGCGCGCCGTGCTGGGCTTGGTGCCGGTGAGCCGCGGCAGCATCCAGGTGCTCGGGCGGCCGGCGGCGCGCGGCAATCCTGCCATCGGCTATGTACCGCAGGTCCGCAGCAGCGTCGGCACCATGCGGCTGAGCGGCTGGGATTTCGTCGCCGGGGTCGTCAATGGTCACCGCCTCGGCCTGCCGATCGCCACCAAGGCGGTCCGCGCCGAAGTCGATCGGGCGCTCGCGCTCGTCGGCGCCAGCGAGCTGGCGCGCCGCCCCTTGGCCGAGACGTCGGGCGGCGAGCGGCAGCGCCTGCTGCTGGCCCAGGCGCTGATCGGCGAGCCGCGGCTCCTGCTCCTGGACGAGCCCTTGATCAGCCTCGATCCGCATCACCAGCATGCCGTGGTGGCCTTGGTGAAATCCTTGCAGGTGGAACTCGGGATCACCGTCCTGTTCAGCGCCCACGAGCTCAACCCGCTGCTCGGCGCGCTCGACCGGGTGCTGTATCTCGGACGCGGCCAGGCCGCGCTCGGCACCGTCGACGAGGTGATCACCAGCGCCGTGCTGTCGCGCCTCTACGGCTCCGACATCGACGTTGTCCGCCTGAAGGGCCGCATCTTCGTCATGTCCGGCGATCAGGACGTCGAGCACGACGTGCATCGCCACGGCGACGGCTCGGCGCATAGCCACGAATTGCAAGGGGCCCAGTAGCGCCGTGCTCGAATATGACTTCATGCAGGATGCCTTCGCGGCGGCGACCATTGTCGCCATCGTGTCGGGGCTGGTCGGCTACTTCCTGGTGCTGCGCGGACAGACCTTCGCCGGTCATGCGCTCGCCCATGTGGGCTTCACCGGCGCCACCGGCGCGGTCCTGTTCGGGCTGCCGCCGCTCTGGGGACTCGTCCTGATGACCATGGCGGCCGGCCTCGGCATGGGCTTTTTGGGTGAGCGGCTGGCCCAGCGCGACGTGGCGATCGGCATCGTGCTTGCGCTCTCGCTCGGCCTCGGCCTCCTGTTCCTGCACTTCTACACGGCGTTTGCGACCCAAGCGACCGCGATCCTGTTCGGCAACGTGCTTGCCGTCGACGTCGATACCGTGTGGATCCTTCTGGGTCTCGGGATCATCAGCATAGGCGTGCTTGCGGTCATCTCGCGTCCGCTGCTCTTTGCCAGCCTGCAGCCGGAGCTGGCCGAGGCCAAGGGCGTTTCGCTGCGGCTTTATTCGGTATTGTTCCTGGCCGTCGTGGCGCTCGCGACGGCCGAATGCGCTCAGATCGTAGGCGTATTGCTGGTCTTCGCCCTGATGGTCGGTCCGGCGGCGGCCGCGCAACGCCTGACCACGGGGATCGGGCGCGGGCTCTTGCTTTCGGCTGGCCTCGCGCTGTTTCAAGCCTGGGCCGGCATCACGCTCGCATTCTATACCGACTGGCCCAGTAGCTTCTGGATCACTGCGCTCAGTGCGGCGACCTACATGCTCGCAACCGTGCCGGCCATGACCCGAAGGTCGGCAAGGTTGGAGCCGCGAGCGGCTTGAGCAAGCGCGTAGGGCGCAATCGCTTTATTGCGCCGCGGGGGACGCCGATGGCGCAATAAAGCGATTGCGCCCTACGGTGCTCCCGAGGCTTGCCGAGCGCCATTGCCAGGGCGGCCGAAGTCATAGAATAATTCCCTCCGCCCAAGGGACCGGCGACGGTCGTTACGGGTCCGGGGACGCAGGCGGGAGGAAACGAGTATGAGCTTGATTTGCGGGAATTCGGTGCCGTTCAGGCCTCTTCTGGGATGCATGGCGGGCTTGGCCTGCCTCATCGGGATCGCGGCCCCCGCGCCGGCGCGGGCGCAGGCTGGCCCGGATGCCATCTACGGTGTCACCAGTGTCGATGTCGCGCCGAAGTCGGTCGCGGAGGGAATCGCCATTCTCAAGCAATACCGCGACAGCGGGCCGCAGCAGGCCGGCAATCTGGGCGTCGATCTGCTGCAGGAGGCGGGTTGGCCCAACCGGTTCATGATCTACGAGACTTGGAAGGATCAATCGGCCTACGACGCCAACGAGAAGGCCGGCCGCACTGTCGAGTTCCGCAGCAAGCTCGCCCCCATCGCGGGCGCGCCCTATGACCGGCGCGACTACCACGTCACCAGCGTCGGTGCGGCCCAGCCGGCGAAGCCCGGCGCGGTCTACATGATGCTTCATCTCGACGTGTTTCCGCCCGGACTGACGCCTGCGCTCGCGGCCGTCAAGGCGGTCGCCGAGGCGGCGCGCAAGGGCGAGGGCAATCTGCGCTACGACGTCGTCCAATCGGTCAAGATCAACACCAGCCACATGACCCTGCTCGGGGCTTGGCAGGACCGCAAGGGGTTCGACGAATATGAAACGTCGGCCTATGGCCGGCATTTCCGCGACACGATAGGGCCGCTGCTCGGCTCGCCCTATGACGATCGCCTTTACGCCATCATCAACTGATCGCCGACAAGAGGAGGATTGCACATGCGTTTCATTCCGAAGTCGCCGATGGCGCAGCGGCTCGCCCCCACCGCCCGATGGCTGCCGGCCGCCGGTCTCGCGCTCGGGATCGGCCTTGCCCTCGGCTCGCCCGCGGCGGCGCAGACCGGTGAAGCGGTTCATGCGGTGACCTATCTCGACGTCTCGACCGATTGGGTGGTGCAGGGTGCCGGCCTGCTCAAGCACTATCGCGATTTGAGCGCCAAGCAGCCCGGAAACCTGGAATTTTCGGTCATGCAGGAAACCAACCGGCCCAACCGTTTCATGATCGTCGAAGGCTGGAAGGACCAGGCCGCCTTCGCGGCGCACCAGAAGTCCGCCGATACGGCGCTGTTCGATTTCACCCTCGAGGCGATCCGCAACAGCCCGCCCAACCAGCATGTGCTGCGCGACTTCGCGACCGCTCCGGGACGGACCGCTCCGGCAAGCGGCGCGATCTATCTGGTGGAGCACGTGGACTTCTCTCCGCCGACCAACGACAAGGCCCTGCCTTCGGTCAAGGAGCTCGCGCAAGCGAGCCAAAAGGAAAGCGGCGTCGTGCGCTACGACCTCTACCAGGAGCCGGAGCCGCA
>Ga0182024_10009757_pt1 | contig 19760 bp, 17 predicted proteins | sample P32metaG_FD_120480 | JGI IMG/M metagenome (GOLD analysis project Ga0182024, IMG submission 120480) | Permafrost microbial communities from Stordalen Mire, Sweden - P3-2 metaG (Illumina Assembly) | ecosystem: Environmental > Terrestrial > Soil > Wetlands > Permafrost | place: Sweden: Stordalen... | reverse complement strand
GGGATTTGAACCCTCGGGCCCACTTTCGCAGGCCGCATTCTTAGCAGGAATGTGGTTTAAACCGAACTCACCCACCTCTCCCAGCCGACCCATCCTACTAACGGGCCGTCGTCAATGGAAACTGTTTCTGGTCGAGCAAGGTCGCGACCGTCACCTGCACCGTGGCCAGCGTCAACATCAGAATCGCGACGAAACTCAGGATTACACTGACATTCACTACGACGTCGCAGCACCGAGAAGGGGAACTCATGCGCAACCTACGACTCACGCTGGCGGGACTGGTGACGCTCGCCACCATCGGCACCGTGTCGCTCTCGACGGGCCTGACTGCCACTGCGGCCACGCCCTCGCTCGCGTCATGCAAGTCCTCGATCAACGCCCATGAGTTCACCAAGGGCAAACTCACGATCGCCACCGACAACCCGGCCTACACCCCATGGTTCGTCTACAACACTCCCTCGAACGGTAAGGGTTATGAGTCCGCGGTGTCCTACGGCATCGCCAAAGAGCTCGGCGTCAAGAAGTCCAACGTCGTGTGGGTTCACGAGCCGTTCAACGCGAGCTTCGAGCCCGGCACCAAGCACTTCGACTTCGACATCAACGAGATCTCTTTCACCAGCGCTCGCGCCCAGGTCGTCACCTTCTCCAACAGCTACTACGACGTCCAGCAGTCGATCATCGCGTTGAAGGGCAGCAAGATCGTGAAGGATCACACCAAGGCCGAACTGAAGACTTATCAATACGGCGATCAGATCGGCACGACGGGACTGGCCTACATCGATCAGGTGATCAAGCCCACGAAGGGTCCGCGAGTGTTCAACTCGCTGGCCAACGCGGCATCGGCCCTGGAGACTCATCAGATCGACGCCATCGTGCTGGACACCCCGGACGGTCAGTACATGGCCTCGTCGGGATCGGGCGAAGTGATCAACGCGAAGAAACAAAACATCGCGATCCAGGTGGGTCAGTTTCCCAGCGTGGGAGAGCACTACGGCCTTCTCTTTCAAAAGGGCAACAAACTGGTGGGTTGCGTGAACGCGGCGATCGCGGCCATGAAATCAAATGGAACTCTCGCGGCCCTGCAGACCAAGTGGCTCAGCGTTTACACGAGTGTGCCCATTATCGAGCCGTAGCCTTTCGTGGTCGACGACACCGACGTGACGCAGTCGGAGGAGACTCCTTCCTTCTTCGCACCTCGTCGCAAGCAGTTGCTCCTCGGGCGTCGCGCCGTCGTGGCCAGCACCGTCTCCACGGTGATGATCATTGGCGGCCTCGTCGCCGCCTTCTACCTGGCCCCCGGCGGAGCGATCGTGCGCCACGACTTCTTCAATCCGCACTACGTGTGGGAATCGTTAGTGGGCAACCACAGCAAAGCACTCAGTTCGGTGGGCCTCGGGTTACTCATCAATATCCGGGTCTTCATGATCGCCGAAGTCTTCATTCTCACCTTCGGATTGACGCTCGCCTGGACGCGTATGACCAAGTCACCGGTACTGATGCCGTTTCGCATCCTGGCGGTGATCTATTCGGACATCTTTCGGGGGATCCCCGTCCTCTTGGTCTTCCTCCTCATTGGGTACGGGGTGCCGGGCCTGCAACTCGGCTTCATCTCCAATCAGTCGCCGGTGGTCTATGGCGGCGTGGCGCTCATCCTCACCTACAGCGCCTACGTCGCCGAGGTCTTTCGAGCGGGCATCTTCTCGGTGCCGCACGGACAGATCCTGGCCGCGCGTTCGCTCGGCTTGACCAACGCGACCACCATGCGGCGGGTGATTCTTCCCCAGGCCGTGCGCACGGTCATCCCCCCACTTTTGAACGACTTCATTTCGTTGCAGAAGGACACCTCCCTACTCTCGATTCTCGGCGTCATTGAAGCCGTCCAGGCCGGCACCATCTTTCAAGAGTCACGATTCAACTCCAGTGGACTGGTGGTCGCCTCCTTGTTGTTCCTGGCCATGACCATTCCCCTGACCCGGGTCACCGACGGCCTCATCGCCCGAGACCGCAATCGACGATTGGCCTCGTCGTGAGCGACGTGATTCTGGAGCTGGACACCGTCGTCAAACGATTCGGTGACAACGAGGTCCTGCGGGGCATCACCTTGAATCTGCACCGCCACGAGGTCGTCTGCTTGATCGGGGCGTCGGGCTCTGGCAAATCGACTTTGCTACGGTGCGTCAATCTCTTGGAGACCATCGACGGCGGGACCATCACCCTCTTCGGTCAGTCGCTCACCGACGTTCGCATCGATCCCGACCAGGTGCGACGTCACACCGGGATGGTCTTTCAGTCCTTCAATCTCTTCCCCCACCTCACGGTGTTGGAGAACGTCTTAATCGGACCGGTTCGAGCGCTCAAGCGAAAGCGCGGCGACGTCCACGACGAAGCCCTGCAGCTCCTGGAACGCATCGGCCTGCGCGAACGCGCCCAGGAGTATCCGGACCGTCTCTCGGGGGGCCAACAACAACGCGTGGCCATCGTTCGCTCCCTGGCGATGCGACCGGCGCTGCTCTTGTTGGACGAGGTGACGAGCGCGCTCGACCCGTCACTGGTGGGCGAAGTACTCGACCTTCTGCGCGACCTCGCGCACACCGGTACCACGATGTTGATCGCCACGCACGAGATGAATTTCGCGCGCGACGTGGCCCAGCAGGTGGTCTATCTCGACGGGGGCGTGCTGGTGGAAAAGGGTACGCCGCAGGAGATCTTCTCGAACCCGCAGCACGAGTCCACGCGGCTGTTTCTGGAGCGAGTTCGCTAAGAGGCCTGGGCCAGCAGTTCCGGGAATTTCATGACCTCGTCGAACAGTTCTCGGTCACGACTCCACGTCAGGTACGCCCGCACGCTCTCGAACGGTACCCACACCAGTTCGTCCACTTCCTCGTTCGGGGCGAATTCGACTTCGTTCGCCTCCATTAAGTAGTACGCGACGATCTTCGGCTTGCCTTTGCGGTGCGTGTAGTTCGTGGTGCCGGCGAACCGGAGGACCTGACACGACATGCCGGTCTCTTCGAAGACTTCGCGAAGCGCGCCTTGCTCGAAGGTCTCTCCTTCGTCGATCTTGCCCTTGGGAAAGGTCCAGTCGCCACGGGCCTCGCGATAGATGCAGGCCACTTCGATGCGACCGCCGGGGACGAAGCGCCGGATGATCCCGCCGGCCGCGCGTATGAGGTCAGTCGGTGCATCTTTCGGGACGATCAACTCACCGCTCAACAGGTACACGTCGCTAACGGTAGATGACCCGGGCACGAAACCCGGGTATTACGACGACTAGTTCGCAAAGATTTCACTTTCAATAGGCTACGACAATGATTGCCGCCGCCCTTCCATTGGGGTGGCGCCTCACGATCTATCTGCTGGCCGGTGTGGGTGCGGGTATCGTCAACGGCATCGCCGGGGGTGGGTCCTTTGTCACATTTCCGACGTTGTTGGCAACCGGCGCGTCGGCGCTGACCGCCAACGTCACTACGACGGTCGGCGTCGTACCGAGCTACCTCGGCGGCATTCGCGGATTCCGATTTCAACTTCGCGGTCATCGCGATCTGATACGTTCGCTCGTGCCGTCGTGCCTGCTCGGCACCGCCACGGGCTGCACGCTCTTGCTGCTCGGTTCGCCACACCTCTTCGCCCTGGTGGTGCCGTGGCTCATCGGTTCGGGCACGTTGCTCTTCGCGCTGGCGCCACGCATCACGAAACGGCTGGCCCACCTCGATCACGGCCCCGCTCGACGATGGGGACTGTACATCGGCATTTTCGTCGTGGCCATCTACGGCGGCTACTTCGGCGCCGGCATGGGGATTCTCCTGCTCGCCGTGATGGCCCTCAGCCTGCCCTTCGAGATTCAAGAGCTGCAGGGACTGCGCAGTGTGCTCTCCTTGATCATCAACGCTCTGGCGGCTTTGATCTTCGTCCTGCGCGGACACCTCATCGTGGACGCCGTGTACATGTTCTTGGTCGGCACGTTGGTGGGTGGATGGCTGGGGGCCCTGTTGATCCTTCGACTCTCGCCGAAGCTCGTGCGCGTCGTGATCATCGTGGTGGGGGTGATCACCACGATTCGACTCGCCATCACGGCGTAGCACGAATTGACGACCGTATCAATAGGATTTATGGGATGAAGCGGTTCTTCTCCTTCCCCAATCCGGTCAACGACGCCGCCGCGCGAACCGTCGCCCTCGGGGTCTTGACCATGGCCGTCGTGGCCCTGGCGACCAATAGCGCGTGGCTCCTCATCCCCCTGACCTACGGGTTCGTGGCGCGCGTCGCGGCCGGACCGAAGATCTCGCCGCTGGGACAGTTCGCCGTGCGCGTGGCGGCGCCGCGACTCACGAAATGGCAAAAATCGGTTCCCGGACCGCCGAAACGCTTCGCGCAGGCCATGGGTCTCGCCTTCAGCGGCGCCGCGACGATCGTCTGGCTCAGCGCGGGATGGAGTGACGCACGATGGATCCTGTTACCCCTCGTCGTGGCCGCGTCACTGGAAGGGTTCTTGGGCTACTGCTTGGGCTGTACGGTCTTCGGCTGGTTGATGCGTCGAGGGGTTATCCCCGAAAGGGTCTGCGTGGAGTGCGCCGATATCTCACGTCGTTACGCGTCCGCTACCCACGACCCGTCGTAAGAATCATCTAACTTCTTGCACAACATTGGACGTTGCCACCTCGGGGGTGTCATAGCTTTCCTAGGCTGAGGCCGTGCGCCGCGATTCCCTCCACTTACGCTGGCCCGTTCTCGCCGTGAGCGTCGCGCTCGTGGGCCTCGCGCTTCCCACCAGCAGCGCCCTCGCCACCGAAGCTCGCGTGGTCGTCGCGGGCACGGCACCCATCCCCGCGAACGTCACCGTGGTGAACCGAACGATCACCACGTCCTTTGACGTCACCCTGTCGCCGCGCAGTCCCGCCGGTCTCGCCGGTTACATCGCGAGTCTCTCCAATACCGCCTCACCGAACTTTCATCACTACCTCACGACGGCGGATTTCGCCCAACGATTTGGCGCGTCCCCGTCGAGCGTCGAGGCGGTGCGCCACTACTTCCAAGGCTTCGGACTGCGCGCTGGCGAACTGAGCAAGGGTCGTCTCGTACTGCACGTGCGCGGCACGACGAGCCAGATCGGCCACGCCTTCGGCGCGCGCGTCGAGACGCTTCGTCGATCGAACGGCCAACTGGCCGCGCAGTTAGCGACCAAAGGTACGGTGCCGGCACCGATCGCCCACGACATAGCCGGCGTCGCGGGACTATCGACCGTGGTGCAGCCTTCGACCAACCTGGTGCTCTCGCACGCCAAGGCTCACACCGCGATCGCCACGACCTGTCCCGATGACGGCGGTGAGACGTCGACGACACCGAATCCCAACGGGGGCTACACGCCCTTTCAATTCGCCCAGCTCTACGGAGTCAATACGATGTGGGCGAGCAACGTCACCGGCTCGGGCGAGACCATCGCCGTCTACGAACTGAGCCCCTATGACCCGGGCGATCTGGCGACGTACATGAACTGCTACGGACTCAACCCCACCCTCACGCCCGTGTCAGTCGACGGCGGCCCGACCGGTCCCTTTGACGACGAGCCGACCCTCGACGTCGAAGAGGTCGCGGCCATGGCGCCGGGCGCGGTCATCGACATCTACCAGGGTCCGAACAACAGCAACGGTCCGATCGACACCTACCAACAGATCGCCGACGACAACAAGGCCTCAATCGTCACGACCTCGTGGGGGACCTGTGAGGCCGATCCCAGCGGCGATCCTTCGGCCGAACAACCGATCTTTGAGCAGATGGCGGCCCAGGGCCAGACCGTGGTGTCGGCGGCCGGTGACGAAGGATCATCGGACTGCAACGGCGTCACCAACAACAGTCCGGCCGTGGACGACCCGGCGTCCCAGCCCTACGTCACGGGTGTCGGTGGGCTGACCGTCAACGACATCAATCCCTTGAACCAGACCGTGTGGAACACGCCCGTCAAGTCCGGTGCCCCCGGGGCCGGCGGCGGCGGCGTCTCCGCCTTGTGGTCGCGCCCGTCGTGGCAGAACGCGCCCGGGATCCCCGCGAGTACGACGATGCGCCTGGTGCCCGACCTCGCCACCGACGGAGACCCCGGCACCGGTTTCGTCCAGTACTACACCGGTACCGGCCAGCCGGCCTGCACCCAGAACTGCCTGGCCGGCTGGAACTCGGTGGGAGGAACGTCGATCGGTTCGCCGATGGTCAGTGCCCTGGTCGCGGTGGCGGCCCAGGGGTGCGGCACCGGTCGATTGGGCTTTATTAATCCCTCGCTCTACGCGATGGCGAGCACCGGCTTCGTCGACGTGACGTCCGGCTCGAATGACCTCTACAACGTCGGGGAGTACAGCGCCGGCCCCGGCTACGACATGGCCTCGGGCTTGGGTAGTCCTAACGGCGCGGGCTTCTTCGCCGGTCTCTGTCCCCCGAAGTTCGACGTCACCAAGAGCTCGTTCACCCTCTCGAAGTCGAGCGCCCTGGTCGACGTGCCGGTCACCGTCACCGGGACACTGCGCACCACCAACGGCGACCCGCTCACCAACGCCCTCGTCAACGTGAGCGCCACCAACGTGCTCGGGAACGGTCAGGTCCTCATTGACGGCGACCGCACCAGTGAGTCCACCAGCGGCAGCGCGAGCTATACCATCACCACCGACGCGAACGGCCTGGCGCAGTTCACGGTGTCGGGCAGCGAACCCGGACCCATCGACGTCGTCGTGAATTACGAATCACAGACCATCGATAAAACGACGGTGCAAGTCACCGACAGCACCAAGGTGACGGCGAACGTACCGGGTCGCGCGACGATCGCCAAGCTCTCCGCGCTGGTGGGCGGCGTGGAGATCGTGGTGCGCGCGCCGTCGTCGAACGGCGGCAGTGCGATCACCTCGTACCAGTACTCGGTGAACGGCGGAGCGAGGTGGATCTCGCTCGCGAAGGGATCCACGTCGATCAGAGTGAGAAATCTCGCGAAGGGCAAGAGGTATCGAGTAGCGGTACGAGCCCTCAACGCGAACGGTCCGGGCGCGACGTCGCCCTCGAAGACAATCGTCACGCGAACGTAACAGTCAACGCCTGATCAGGCGGTCGTTGAACGAGATGAAAAATGCCTCGCCTCTAGACTTCAACATATTGAAGGGGCACGACGAATTGGGTTAACTCCCAAGAGGACACGAGTGAAACTTCGACGCGCAGTGCTTTTAGCAACCGTGGTGCTGGCCAGCACCACCCTCGCGGCCACCGGGTCGCGCGGCGCGACGTCCCTGGCGCCGGCCGGTTTGCCCATTTACCAGTTCATCAATTCCGGCACCGGACCGCTCCCGTGGAACGCGCTTTCGCTCGAAGGCTCGATCGATCACACCACGATGCAGGGCGCCCCGCACGCCACGAGTGACGCCACCGAGGGCGCGTTGGCCTATCGAACGAATCTCGATCAGCTCTCACTGTTCACCCAAACCAGCACGGGCACGAAATCTTGGACCAACCTCTCCACTCCGAAGAACAGCCTTCCCCCGCCCACGGCCGATCCGATCCCCTTCTTCGACCCCTCCGGCAACGTCGACCTGCTCTACGTCGACAACGTGGCCCACGTGATTCTGCTGAGTCAGAACGATCCCGTCACACCGCTGTGGCGCCACCTGCACGCTCAAGGCGCGTGGCGACCCTACGTCGCGACGGACCTCTCGGCCTTAAGCGGTGCGTCAGCGGCCAACGGACTGGCGAGCATTCTGGTCAACGGTCTCTCGGCGACAGTCGCCTTTCGAACGACGACGAGCACCATCGAGGTTCTGCAAGTCGGTTGGTCCAGCGCAGACCCCGTTCCCTTCCTGACCAGCACGCCGGGCAGCGTCACCGTTAAGGCGCCCCCGGCGCCGCCCTCGACCACGACGACGAAGCCGGTCACCACGACCACCAAGCCTGTTACGACCACGACCAAACCGGTCACGACCACGACGAAACCCGTTACCACCACCACGAAACCCGTTACGACGACGACGAAGCCGGTCACCACCACGACGAAACCCGTTACAACCACCACACTCCCGGCCTCGCGCGTCGCCGTTGCGAGCGATCCCATTGTCATTCCGGGTCCGGTCGCCACGTTCGTGACGACGTCGAACGTCGGCGATCTACTCGTCTACACCAATACCGGCACCTCACTCACCTCATGGTCGGTGCTCGACGTCACCACGTTGACCCTGGCCCCCAAGGTCGCGGGAACCTTGGCGATGGCTTACGACACCTCGGGCATCGACATCGCGGCCCTGTCGAGCCGCGGCAGCGTCGAACTCTTCGCTTCGCCGTACCCGTCTTACACCGCGCCGGTGTGGTCGGCGACGAACGTGACGAGTCTCGCGACCGGCGCGCCGCCGCTCAGTGGATCGATCTTCGTGAGCGCCACACCCTCTCAGATCACCATCGACGGTCCCGCCGCCAACTGGGGCGACCTCTTTTCGTTCACCAATACGACGGGCTCGCCGACCTGGACCAGCACCGACGTTTCGGCGACCGGCGGCAGTGCCGCGCGAACAGTCGGCGGCGCGGTCACCGGCATTCAGGTCGGCACGACGCTGACGCTCTACGCCGCCGGCGTCAACTCCCCGCCTCCCCAGGGTGTCGGCGTCTACGCGATTCCCTCGGCGAAGTGGACCCAGGCGATCAGCGACGGTTGGCCGATTGTCAGTGAAACCGGCGGACTGGGGACCCGGAGTGCGCCGTGGGTCGGTTTCACGTCGACCGCGAACGTGGCGAACTCGCCGGACTTCTTGATGGGCCAGAGCATCTATAACTCGCACAAACGTGTCACGTGGCTCTCGTTTTGGACCGTGAGTGGACCGTTGAAGGCCGAGCCCAAGACGACCTCGACGTACTACAACCACGGTTACGCCGCCGGGGCTTGGGTGGCGGCGCAGATCGATCAGTACCGTGCACTCGGCGAAGGACTGAAGCCGGACTGGGTCATCTTCGATCCCGAGGGATACCCCGACAATCACTCCGGCCTGGACGCGCCGGGCGGATCGACGAACGCCACGCTCGCGAAATACGCCACGTACTGGAGCGCGATGCTGACGGGCTGGACGAACGGCCTCGCGTCGGTCGACCCGTCACTCAACGCGGGCGTGTACGCCTCGCAGTCCGAGTACCGCAACTACAACCTGGTCACCCAGTCGTTGCCGGTCTTCGTCGCCATCGCCTTCGGCAACGGCGGTCCGACACCGATCGGCGGCGCAACCGGTTCGAACATTCGCGGCTACATCTCTTTCAGCGCCAGCTGCACCCCGGACTCCACGCTCGCCTCGGAAGAGGCGACGCTCGTGAACCCGCCCTGGTCGGGTCAGTTCAACACGCTCCAGTTCAACGCCGGTGTGTACTGCCCACCGGCCTAGTCGTAGTCTGGGCCGATGAGCGACTCTACTGAACCGACCGACGCCGACCCCCCGAAGGAGTCGAGCGACACCTCGGACGCTTTTGGGGAGAAGGTCCAGGACCTACGCAATCGACTCAAGCACCTCACCCAACCGTTCGTCGACTCCCTGGACTCGCGACTCCGGGACCAGATCGACCGGCGAGTCGATGACCGGGTCGACGACCGCGTCCAGACGCTGGTCGACGAGGCCCTGACCGCTCGGCTATCGGTGATCGAGAGAGCCATCGCCGACATCGACCGGGGCCTCAAAGAGCTCCAGAAGAAGTAGCCCGCTAGGGGTTTTTCTCCGCCGGCGGCTCCACGGCCCGTCGTTCGCGGTCACGGCGGATCGCCCAGCGCATCGTCAACACGACGAGCACCAGCGTCGCCGCGATGAAGACCGAGAAGACCGCGATGAACACGTCGTCACGCTACGACGTGTCACACCGGCGCGCAAAAGTGGATGCATGACCACGATGCTCGATTCCAATCCCGTCAGTGTGGTCGAGGCGTTGCGCGGCGACCGGTCCAAGCGTCCGCTGATTGATATCGCGAGCGCGAGTGGACTTCGATCGCTCCTGGAAGACGGAATCTTTGCGATCATCGGTGCGAAGACGCTCGACACGCCGCTCGTGGTGCGGACCTCATCGCTGCATCAGCGATTCGCCACCACCGATCTAAGCGCGTCGACGTCCGGTCGGATCCGCGGCGTTTTGATCGGACAGCTGTTGCGACTCTTGAGCGTCGGGATGTCGATTGACCACCCCTTCGACGACGCGCTCACGGCGTGGCGAGGAGACGTGGGCGTGAACCCACTGACCGAACAGCTCGACGCACTGGATGACGACGAGCGCGCTCGCCTCGCGACCGACCTCGAAGCCCACTTCGTCACCTTGACGCGCGCACTGGGAGAGATCCCGTCCCGCTGGACGTCGCGTAGTTCGGTTCGCATGTTCCAACGGCTCGCCGGCGGCAACGTCGTCCTGCGCGACGTGGTGGACCTCATGATCGGCACCTCGACGAGCGGCGTGGCGTCCATCGCCCTCTTCGACGTCACCACCTCCCCGCTCGGCGAGGGTGCCGAACGGTCCATGCGCTTTCACGCCCTCATGCAGACGCTGCGAACGTCGCTCATGCCACTTCGCACGAGCACGTTCTCCAGCGCCACCGGTGAGATCTGGATCCGTGACGTCGACTACGAGCTCCTGGCGCGAAGCGTCGAGGACGTGCTCGCGTCGGTCCGCGACCAGTGGAGTACTCGATGACGCTGTTGCATCGCCGCCTCGTGAGGGCCGAACTCAACGATCTGGTCGCGACGGCGCCAGCCGAGTCGGTCCAGTTGACTGATGCACATCGCGCCTCGTTGTCTTCGCGCTTCCGCGCCGTCAGCGTCCCGGGACACCGCCGACTCGAGGCGTGGGGCGTTGAACGCGCCGGACGAAGTGGATCAACGTTCCGGTGGTCGCCGAGCACCGCTCGTCGAGTGCTGGGCAACGCGTCACTTCGCCGAATGGCGTTGCGCCCGGGGTCTGTGCGCGACGCCGTGCGCGACGAATTGGGCGATCAGATGTTGCGCGCTACCTCGGGGTATTCGAGGAGCGGCTCACTGTCGCACTGGTTGGCCTCGGCGCCCCATCCGGTCATCGGCCTGGTGACCGCCGAAGCGGTGAACTGGGCGACCCAGCTCCAAGAGATATCGCAATGGCTCGAAGCACCGTGGGAGGTCCCGGCCAGTGACGCCTACTACGACGTCGCCGCGGCGCGCACTACCCTTCGCGCTCGTCGAGACCTCGTTATCCGCAGCGCGGAGACACGGACCATCGTTCGCGTGCGCAGTGGATCGCCGGGCAAGAGTGCCGGACCGGGACTACGCGCCGATCTCACGATCGAGGCGCTGGCTGACCACGAGGGCGTGGCGCCCGTGCGCTACATCGGCCTCTGGCCCGAGGCCGGGGTCTGTCTCTCGGTCGACGGCACCATGGCCGACCTGCGCAGCGGCGCGCGCGACTTGGTTCGCACCGCCGTCGTGCAGCGACGTCACAGCACTCTCAAAGCCGCGTAGGTATTGATTCGAAGGGCGCCCGAGTAACCTTTATAGGTCATGCCCCTGAGAACTTCCCTTAGAAATATCGCGATTATCGCCCACGTGGACCACGGAAAAACCACGCTGGTGGACAAAATGCTGCGTCAAACCGGGTCATTTACGGCCCACGAAGAGTTGACCGACCGAGTCATGGACTCCGGCGACCTGGAGCGCGAAAAGGGCATCACCATCCTCGCCAAGAACACCGCGGTCAAGTGGCACGACCTCACCATCAACATCATCGACACGCCCGGTCACGCCGACTTCGGTGGCGAGGTCGAGCGGGGACTGGCGATGGTCGACGCCGTCATCTTGTTGGTCGACGCCGCCGAAGGTCCCCTGCCCCAAACGAGGTTCGTACTTCGCAAGACCCTCGAGAAGCGACTGCCGGTCGTGCTGGTCATCAACAAGGTCGACCGCCCCGACGCGCGAATCAAAGAGGTCGTCGAAGAGGTGGAGAACCTCTTTCTCGACCTCGACGCCGACGAACACCAGATCTCCTTTCCCATCCTCTACGCCAGCGCGCGAGAGGGTTGGGCCTCGCTCGACGTGAACGACACGTCGGGCGACCTGACGCCGCTCTTCCAAACCATCGCCGACTACGTCCCGGCGCCCGAATACGAAGAGGGCCACGGGCTCCAGGCCCTGGTCTGTAACCTCGACGCCTCCCCGTACCTGGGTCGCTTGGCGCTCTGTCGAGTGATCAACGGCAACCTCGAGCGCGGCCAGCGCGTCGCGTGGTGCCGTATCGACGGCACGATCGAGCACGCCAAGATCACCGAGCTCTTCATCACTGAAGCGCTGGAACGGATCCCGGCCCAGAGCGCGGGACCCGGCGACATCGTCGCGGTCGCCGGTTTCGAGGACATCACGATCGGCGAGACGCTGGCCGACCCGGAGAACCCCATCGCGCTCGAACCGCTGCACGTGGACGAGCCGAGCTTGTCGATGACGATCGGTATCAACACGTCACCCCTGGCCGGTACCGAGGGCAAGTTGCTCACCGCGCGAATGGTGAAAGACCGACTGGACCGCGAGCTGGTGGGTAACGTCGCGCTTCGTGTACTCAACACCGAACGTCCCGACTCCTGGGAGGTCCAGGGTCGCGGCGAGCTGCAACTGGCCGTGCTGATCGAGACCATGCGTCGCGAGGGATTCGAGCTCACGGTCGGCAAGCCCCAGGTCGTCACGCGCATGGTCGGCGGCAAGTTGCACGAGCCGGTCGAACACGTCACGATCGACGTGCCCGAGGAGTTCGTGGGCAACGTGACCACGCTGCTCGCCACGCGCAAGGGCACCATGACCGACATGGTCAACCACGGCACGGGCTGGGTCCGCCTCGAGTGGCGTATCCCGGCACGCGGGCTGGTGGGGATCCGCACTGAGTTCATGACCGAGACTCGCGGCTCGGGCATCATGCACTCGAACTACGACGGCTACGCCCCCTGGTTCGGCGACATCCGACTACGCCAGAACGGCGTGCTGGTGGCCGACCGACGCGGTGATACGACAGGGAACGCACTGCTCGACCTCGAACAGCGCGGCGTGCTGTTCGTCGGCCCAGGCGTGGAGGTCTACGAGGGAATGATCGTGGGCGAGAACTCACGCTCGGACGAGATGAACGTGAATCCCACGAAAGAGAAGAAACTCACGAACATGCGTGCGTCGGGCAGCGACAACACCGAACGAATCGCTCCGCCGACAATCTTCTCGCTGGAGCAGGCACTCGAGTTCATCGCCGACGACGAAGCCGTCGAGGTCACACCTCAGTCGGTTCGTCTGCGCAAAGCGGTCCTCGACGTCGCGGCTCGTCATCGACTCCATAAGAAGAAGTAGGCGTCAACTAAGGTCTTGCCCGGAGGGATGACAGAGCGGACGAATGTACCGGTCTTGAAAACCGGCGTGGGCTTGCCCACCGTGGGTTCAAATCCCACTCCCTCCGCGCGAGGACTTCTCGACCGTGATTTCATCCACGCCACGAGACCCCGGCCGATTCGGCCGGGGTCTCGTGACCATGGGAGGTTCAGCTAACCGCGATACCTTCGTAGGGCTTCGGCAAGTTCCAGAGGGTCTCGATCGGGGTCAACGTGCCGTCGGCGTTGACGGCGAAGGCGTCGAGCGCTCCGCTGCCACCGCTTTCGACGTAGAGGAAGGCGCCGTCGGGCGAGACCGCGGAGTCGATGGTCCCGGGGTGCGCGGTGGCGGCCTTGGCGTTCAACAGGGTCGGCACGCCGCTAGCGGTTTCACCGAAGGAGCTCACGTCGCCGCTGCCCGCGTTCGAGCCGAAGAAGTAGCCCCGCGCACTCGAGATCCAGCACAGTGCCGCTTGTCCGTCGCTGACGGAACCGACCGACGTCAACGAGCCGCTGGCCCCGATCGAATAGGTGCTCACGGCGCTGCCGCCCGCTTCGGCCGCCACGAGACGACCCTGGGAGTCGAACGTGAAGGCGAAAGGGTTCGGATTGTCGGCGGCACTCACCGTGGCGGCCGATGACAGACGACCTCCAAAGCCGACCGAGAAGACCTCATAGGAATTGGTCGAGGTCTTGGTGGTGACGATGAGGAACTGCCCGTTCGGGCTGTAGCCGACCTGTCCGGCGCCGGCCAAGAAGTTCGGCGGGGTCGTGTTGGCCAAGCCGAGCGAACGCGTCTCGTCGTCCAGGGCAAACAGTCGCTCGCCCGCCAGTCGGTACTCACTCACCGATCCCAAGCCGCCGGAGTTCAACACGGTAACGAGGTCATCGTGCGCCGTGATCGACACCGGGAAGAGTCCGTTGCTCGGGAGCTGCTGCACGAGGTGGAGATACGGTCCGAAGACCGCGAACACCGATATCGAATTGCTGCCGGGATTGGTGGCGATCAGTTCACGACCCTGGTCGACGAGCGCGAGACCGCCCTGGCTGGCCAGGGGGTCGGCGGCCGAACCGGCCGCCGCGGCGCCCGCGCCACCGGTGGAATAGGTCGCGACGTACGAAACGGTTCCGTCGGTGCCGCGCGTGTAGCTCACCACGGTGTTGTTCGGGGCTTGATCGGTTTCCACGAAGAGGGCGTGGCCCGACGGCGCTTGGTCCTTGGCCGAAGTGGCGCCGGCGAACGACGTCGTGGCCAGAAAGCCGGTCGCGAGGATGAGCGCCCCCGCGCCGAGGGTTCGAGTGAGGCGATGTGTTTTCATGGTTTCTCCTTGTCGGTGGCAGAGGTGCCACAGCAACAGTCCGCCGGTCCCGATTCGTGTTACAGCGTGATGGTCCGAGCGGTACTGTTTGCTTCGTGGACGACGCCGAGCTTTTGGAGAGTCTGCTCGGCGGCAACGAGTCCTCCTTCACCGAACTGGTGCGGCGCTATCACCTGACGCTGGTGAAGGTGGCGCGCTACTACGTCGCGAGTGCCGCGAGCGCCGAGGACGTGGCCCAGGACACGTGGATCGCCGTCATCAAGGGAATCGAGTCGTTCGAAGGACGCAGTTCCTTCAAGACCTGGCTGTTACGCATCTGCGCCAACCGGGCCCGCACCTTCGGCGTACGAGAGCACCGTTCGATCCCGGTCGACCCGAATGAGTCGGGACCCAGTGTGGCGGCGCACCGTTTCGACCAGGGCGGCATGTGGAGTGAGCCCCCGGTCCCGTTCACCGACGCGATCGATTCTCGACTCGACAACGCCGCCCTGCTGCACGCGGTGCGCGACGCGATTGAGGCCTTGGGCGAGCCCCAACAGGCCGTCGTAACGCTTCGTGACGTCGAAGGACTATCAACGCAGGAGGTGGCCACACTTCTCGGACTCAGCGAGGCGAACGTGCGGGTGATTCTGCACCGAGGGCGAGCTCGAGTACGAGAGATCGTCGAAGAGGCCGTGAAGGGAAAGATATGAAGTTACTGCCGTCACCTCTCGTGTGTCGCGAAGCCGTGGAACTGGTGAGCGACTACATCGACGGCGGCCTCTCGCGTCGACAGCGCCGCCGACTCGAGAAGCACCTGGCGCAGTGTGACGCCTGCACGTCGTACCTCGAACAGATGCGCTCGACCATCGCCGCGAGTGGCCGAGTCGGCCCCGAGGACCTGCCGAGCGACGTCGTCGAGGGTCTGGTCAACTTGTATCGCCGATTCCGATCCGACAACTGAAAGGTCCTTCATGGCCTCGTCCGAAGCCCCCATCACCGTCTACGGCGCGAGCTGGTGCCCGGACTGTCGCCGGGCCAAACAGTTCCTCGCGTCGCACCGCGTCGCCTACGACTGGATCGACCTCGAAGAGCACCCCGAGAAGAGCGCCGAGGTCGAAGCACGCAACGGCGGCAAACGGATCATTCCGACGATCGTGTTCCCCGACGGTAGCTTCCTCGCCGAACCGTCGAACGACGAATTAGCCGATCGCATCGGACTCTCACGCGTCGCCTCGGAAAAGGAGTACGACCTGATCATCGTGGGCGGCGGTCCCACGGGACTCACGACCTCGATCTACGGCGCCCGCGAGAACGCCAAGGTGTTAATCGTGGAGAAGTCGGCGCCCGGTGGTCAGGCCGGCGTCACCGAGCGATTCGACAACTACCCCGGCTTTCCCGACGGCGTCGGCGGCGCCGAACTGGCCGAGCGCATGACCCAACAGGCGTTGCGCTACGGCGTCGAGATACTCGAGGCCGTGGGCGCCACGCGAATCGAACGCGACGGTGCGATGATGCGCGTCGACCTGTCGACCGGTGACTTCGTCCTCGCGCCGGCCGTGCTGGTGGCCAGTGGATCGACTTACCGGCGCACCGACGCCGAGGGCGAAGCCGACCTCATCGGCGCCGGTATCCATTTCTGTGCGACCTGCGACGGACCGTTCTATCGCGGAGCGAAGGATCTCACCGTGGTGGGCGGCGGCAACAGTGGCCTCGAAGAAGGACTGTTCCTCACGCAGTTCGCCGATCACGTGACCGTCATCCAGGCCATGGCGAATCTGACGGCCAACAAACTCCTTCAGGAAAAGGTCTTGAACCATCACAAGATGTCGGTCCTCTTGGACTCGTCAGTGAAGTCCTTCAACGCCAACGAGTCCGGCAAGCTGGAATCGATCACCGTTACCTGCGACGGGACCGAGGCGAAGCATGCGACGTCCGGGGCCTTCATCTTCATCGGACTCGATCCCAACACGAGTTTCCTGGAGAACTCGCTGGAGGTGGATGCACGCGGCTTCATCGTGACGGACAATATGTTTCGCACGAGCGTGGACGGCATCTTCGCCGCCGGTGACGTGCGTTCCGGATCCACCAAGCAGATCGCGTCAGCCGTCGGTGAAGGCGCGGCCGTCGCCATTCAGATTCGTTACTACCTCGACTCACTCGATCGCGTGAAGGTCCATAGTTGATATTTGATGTAGTCGCTCGAAGTGACGAGAGTCGTTGGTCACAAGTTTTCGCAACGCGGCGTCAAGCACGGAACTAATCGCTGACGCGACGTCGTCGCGCCTCGCTCGTGCGTCGATTCACAGCGTATTCTCAACAAGCAAAACGCCATCGATAGTAAAGTTGTCCTTGCGTCGTACGTTTTCGAAGTGGCAATTATGCGCCGTGAAGTTCTGCACTTCCCACATATGCTTACCGAACGGAGCGCACTACATGTCCAGGGAGAGTTACGACGCGTCAGTGCTCGGTGAGTTCTTTTGGAACTCCACCGACCTGTTGTCGGTCCTGGGCAGTGACGGCACATGGCAGATCGTCAATTCGGCGTGGCCCGAGCAGATGGGTTGGTCGCTCGAGGACCTGCGCAGCGGTCCCTTCATTGATCTGATTCATCCCGACGACGTCTTGTCCACGGTACGCGAGTTCGACCGTTTGATCGCCGCCCCCGACGCCACGTTGGTGGAGTTCCGCAATCGCCAACGACGTCGAGACGGGACGTACCGTTGGATCGAGTGGAGCTGTCAGGGCCGAAACGGCTCGGTCTTCTCCGCCGGACGCGACATCACCAGCCAGGTCGAAGCGCAGATCAATCTGGCCGTCACGCTCGAGATGAAGGCCGCGATCCTCGACGCGGTCGTCGACTCGATCATCACCGTGGATGAGGCGTTCAACATCATCGACGTCAGTCCCGGTACCGATCGCATCTACGGCGTCTCGCGCGAGGAGCGACGCGGCAAGAACTCCCTCACCATCGTCCTGCCCGAGGACCGCGATCACGTCGCCACGGAGTTGCGTCGACTCTTTCGCGGTGAGGACGGCGCGCTCACCAGCTACCGCTTCCGAGCGCTCCACGTCGACGGCAGCTTGTTGAACATCGATACGCGCGGACGACTCATCCGCGACGAGTCGGGCTACGCCCGCGCCGTGCTGGTCTCGCGCGACGTCACCGAAGGCGTCGCCGCTCAAGCCGTGCTGCAAGAAGCCAAGGAAGCAGCCGAACGTGCCAACGCCGCCAAGAGCGAATTCATGTCGCGCATGAGCCACGAACTGCGCACCCCACTCAACTCGGTCCTCGGATTCGCCCAGATCCTCGAAATGGAGTTGACGTCGCCGGACGAGATCGAGATGGTGGGTTACATCCACAACTCCGGTAAGTACCTGCTGGAACTGATCAACGAAGTACTCGACATCTCGCGCATCGAGTCGGGCCACATCAGCGTCTTGATCGAGCCCATCGTGCTGCGAGATCTCCAGAACGAATGCCTCGAGATCGTGACCCCGCAGGCCCACGATATCGGTATCACGATCACCTCGCGGGGCGACTGCGACTTCCACGTGCTCGGTGACCAGCAACGACTGAAGCAGGTCCTGCTCAACCTCTTGTCCAACGCGATCAAGTACAACCGACCCAACGGCACGGTGACCATCGCGTGCGAGTCGAGGCGCACCATGATCCGACTCTCGGTCACCGACACCGGCCCCGGCATCAGCCCCGACCTGCGCGAACGACTCTTCACCCCCTTCGACCGACTGGACGCCGAGACGTCGGGCATCGAGGGCACGGGTCTGGGACTGGCGCTCTCCAAAGGCCTCATCGAAGCGATCGGCGGCACCCTCGGCGTCGACAGCGAAGTCGGCCGTGGTTCGACGTTCTGGATCGAACTCCCGGTCGCCGAGTGTCCGAAGACGCTCGGCGCGGGCAGCGAGCCGCCGTTGGCCCTCGGCGCCGCCGATTCCACGAAGACGACGGTGCTCTACATCGAAGACGACGTGGCCAACGTGCAACTGGTCGAACGACTCCTCATGCAGCGTCCCAACATCAATCTCATCACGACGCTCTTGGGCGGAGTGGGCGTCGAATTGGCCCAACAGTATCGACCGAATCTCATCCTGCTCGACGTGCACCTCAAAGACATTCACGGTTTCGAGGTGCTCGAGCGACTCCAGGGTGATTCGCGCACCATTGACATTCCGGTCGTCGTGCTCTCGGCCGACGCCACGACCTGGCAGCGACGCCGTTTCCGTAACGCCGGCATCCACGACTATCTCTCGAAGCCGCTCGACCTCCAACAACTGCTCGACGTCATTGACCAGTACCTCGGCGCCGGCGCCGTCTCCGACGTCATCGCGAAGCTGGAACGTCTCACCACGTCCTGAGCGATCCCCAACCGTCGCTTCACGGCGCGATGCGAGAACGAATCTCGGTTATCCACTCGTCGGCCGACCGTCGAGCTTCGGCGACCGCCTCACGGCGATCAGTGGCGTCGAGGCCGGTGACCGGGTAGGAGCCGAGGAATTTCACTCGCGCGAGGTGCGCCTGGAGGTCGGCCAGGCAGTCGGCGACGACGTCATCGGCGACGTGGCCCTCGAACTCGATGACGAAGCAGTAGTCGCCCAGTCCCCGTTTCGTCGGACGACTCTCCAACTTCGTGAGGTTGATGTCGCGCGCGGCGAAGCGACCAAGGATGGCGTAGAGCGAACCGGGGCGGTCGGCGTCTTGAAAGCACACGATGGTCGTTCGGTCGTGACCGGTGGGCGCGGCGACGCGCTCGCGTCCGACGACGACGAACCGCGTGGCGTTATCGGGATGATCCTCGATATCGGTGGCCAGCGCCACCAGACCGAAGAGTTCGCCGGCCAACGACGACGCGACCGCGGCCCACGGTTCGCTCGACTCGGCAACCTCGCGCGCCGCTTGCGACGTCGAGGTCGTTTGACTGACCTCGACGTCCAACTGGTGAAGGTATCTGCGACACTGAGCCAACGCGTGCACGTAACTTCGCACGTTGGTCAGGTCCCGGACGGCCACGCCGGGCCGGGCGAGCAAATGGAGGCGAATTGGGATTACGATCTCTCGCACCATCACCAGTTCGTGGTCGAAGACCAGTCCGTCGATGGTGGCC
>Ga0182024_10009756_pt1 | contig 19761 bp, 16 predicted proteins | sample P32metaG_FD_120480 | JGI IMG/M metagenome (GOLD analysis project Ga0182024, IMG submission 120480) | Permafrost microbial communities from Stordalen Mire, Sweden - P3-2 metaG (Illumina Assembly) | ecosystem: Environmental > Terrestrial > Soil > Wetlands > Permafrost | place: Sweden: Stordalen... | reverse complement strand
CGGTGGCTCGGGGGCCACCGGCTTCGCCACCATCAACGGCGCCGGCGCGGTCACCGCCGTGACGATCACCAACGGCGGCACCGGCTACACCTCGCCGCCGACCATCAACTTCACCGGCGGCGGCGGCACGGGGGCGGTCGCCACCGCCCTCCTCGGCGAGGACGACAACCAGGCCGGCGAACTCGCCGTCCTGCCCACGAACGGCAACCTGGTCCTCCAGAACACCAGCGGCGGGACCGCCGTCATCGACGGCAACAACGCCGTCCGCGACCTCGACATCAACCCCAACTTCACCACGCCGGGGACGAAGTCCACGGTGACCATCGACGGCGTCACCATCACCAACGGCATCGCCCAGCCCAACGACTTCGCGGCCGGCAGCGGCGGCGGCATCCGCGACCAGGGGCCGATCAGCCTGACGCTCAACAACGACGTCATCACCAACAACTACGCGACCGCCGACGGCGGCGGCGTCTCGATGGAGAACGCCGTCAGCACGCCCTGGGCGTTGACGCTCAACAACACCACCGTCACCTACAACCACGCCGGCGACGCCGGCGGCGGCGTCGAGACCGACGGCTCCGGCAAGGTCTTCATCAACAACGGCTCCCTGATCGCCGGCAACGGCACCGTCAACCAGGGCGGCGGAATCTGGCTCGACGCCCTCAACCCGTCGGGGACCACCCTGGTCAGCGCCACCCTGACCGTCACGGACTCCATCGTCGGCAACAACTCGGCCTACATGGTGGACGGCGGCATCGGCAACGCAGGCAACAGCACCGTCACCATCACCGACAGCACCGTCGAGAACAACTTCTCCGCGGGCGCCGGCGGCGGCTTCGGCGACCAGAACAATTTCGGCACGCTGATCGTCACCGGCAGCTACTTCCTCGACAACTCGGCGTTCGGCGACGGCGGCGGCATCCAGGAGGGCGGCCCCAGCACGACGATCACCAACACCGAAATCAAGGGCAACAGCAGCAACGCCAGCGGCGGCGGCGTCTTCGCCAACGGGGCCGTGCTGTCTATCTCGGACAGCACCATCGCCGGCAACACGGCCACCGTAACCGGCGGCGGCCTCGAACTCGATTTCAATGGGACCACGGCGTTCATCGGCAACACCACCATCGCCGGCAACCGCGTCCTGAACAACATGCAGACCGGCAACGGCGGCGGCATCAACGTCACCACCGTCACCTCGAACGGCGTGCTGTTCCTAGGGAATGACACCATCAACGGCAACTTCGCCGACAACGGCGGGGGCATATTCTGGAACGTCGCCACCGGCTCGGCCGTGGAGGTCCAAAACACCATCATCGCCCAGAACACCGCGAGCCTCACCGGGCCGGACGCCTTCAACACCTCCGACGCCTTCACCGACTTCGGCGGCAACATCATCGGTTCCACCAGCGGCAACACCGGCTTCATCGCCATGACGACGCAGACCGGCGTCAACCCGCAGCTGGGGCCGCTGACCGACAACCTCGGCCCCCTGGTCGGCGCATCGGGCGCCTCGATCGTCTTGGAGACGGAGGCCATCAATGGCGCCAGCCCCGCCTTCGACAAGGGCGTCGCTAGCATGGCCGTCCTCGCCACGGACGAGCGCGGCTTCGCCCGCCCCGACGACGGCACGAAGCCGGACGTGGGCGCCTTCGAGGTCCAAGACGCTTTCGTGGCCGCCAATGTGCCCGGCGCCGGCGTCTTCCTGTTCACGCAGGCCACCGGCGCCTTCCAGCCGTTGACGACGGCCAACGCCACGGTGCTGGCGGCCAACGCCTCCGGCCAGGTGGTCGCCGAGTTCCCCGGCTACGGCGTCGATCTCTACTCCAACGGCGTCTGGACCTCGCTGACCTCGTTCAACGCCACGCTCTTGGGCATCGACGCCGCCGGCGACGTGTTCGCCAAGATCCCCGGCTACAACCTCCAGGTGAACCGGGCCGGCGTCTGGACCTTGTTACCGGGCAACACGGTCAACGCCACGCTGCTGGCGGTGGACGCCCGCGGCGACGTGGCCACGGAACTCCCCGGCTACGGCGTCTTTTTGTATACCGCCTCCTTCAACGCCTGGGTGAACCTGACGCCCGCCAACGCTTCGGTGCTGGCCATCGACGCCAACGGCGACGTGTTCGCCGACCTGGCCGGGGCCGGCGTCTTCCGCTACTCCAACGGCGTCTGGACGCAGTTGACCACGCAGAACGCCACGCTGCTGTCGGCGGACGCGCTGGGCGACGTGGCCGCCGACTTCACCGGCTATGGCGTCTTCCGCTTCACGGCCGCGACCGATGTCTGGACACAGCTGGGCACGCCGGACGCCAACGCCCTGTCGATGGACGACGGCGGCGACGTTTTCGCCACGTTCCCCGGCCAGGGCGTCATGGAGTATACGTTCGCCAACGGCACGCTGCAGGTCACGGCGCAACACGCCACGGTGCTCTCCGCCAGTTGAGCGGGGACGGCAAGTTGTCTACTCCGCCGGGGGGATGGGCGTCCGAACGACGGACGTTGGTCCTCCCGGCGGCCGACCCGTATAGAGACCCCTAGCGGCGGCCGACGCGGCCGGACGGGGAGGGAATGGTAATGAGCAATCCGCCTCAGCCCGGGGACGGCGGCAAGCCGGCCGGCGAGTCGCCCACGTTCAGTCAAGACGTGCATCATTCCAACGTCGGCGCCCGCGTGCCGGAGAAGGTGGCTCGCGGCGTGTTCAGCACCGGCGTGCTGGTGCTGCAATGGCACACCGAGTTCATCTTGGATTTCGTGCTGCGGATGAGCCAGCCGCACCAGCTGGCCGCTCGGGTGGTGGTGCCGATCGTCTTTTTGCCGCGGCTGATCGGCGCCCTGCGCGAGAACCTGGAAAATTACCGCAAGGCGTTCGGCCCGCCGCCGCCGCTTCCGGCGCCGCCGGCGCCGGCCCGCAATCCGTCGATTGAAGAGATTTACGACGGCCTAAAGATCCCGGACGACGCGATGGGCGGCGCCTACGCCAACGCCGCGCTGGTGTCGCACACGCCGTCGGAATTTTGCTTCGATTTCATCGCCGACTTCTACCCGCGGGCGACGGTGTCGACGCGGGTCTTCCTGAGCGCGCCGCACGTCCCGGTGATGCTGACCAGCCTGACCCAGTCGTGGCAGAAATACCAGGCGAAGTTGCAACAGGAGCCGCCGAAGCCGCCGGCGGAGTGAAATGAGCGAACGCCGTACGACGGGCCGGGGACGGAAGCCGGGCGTCGCCTTGCCGGCGTCAACCCCCCGCCGTAAAATACTCATTTCGCCGCCGGAAGGCCGGCGAACGTCCGACTCGCTCGGGTACCACAATAGCGGATCGTTCATGCCCGAAATACACGACTGGCAACGCGCCCCCGACCCACGCGCCGTCGTCCGCCGTGCCGCGGAGACGCTCCGCGCGGGCGGCGTCGTCGCCTTCCCGACGGAGGCGGGCTACCACCTCACGGCCAGCGGCCTGGCTCCGGAAGCGGTCGGGCGGCTGCGCGGCGCCGGGACGACTGAGCCGGAGGCGCCGCTGCCGTTGGCGGTGCCGGGGGCGGCCGCGGCGCGCGACTGGGCGCCCGGCATGGGTCCGCTCGGCCGACGATTGGCGCGCCGGTTCTGGCCCGGCCCGCTGACGTTGGAATCCGGCGAAGGCGTCGGCGACGGTCTCGCCGGCCGGCTGCCGGACGCGGTGCGGCAAGAGGTGTGTCGGGACGGGCGGCTGCGGTTGCGCTGCCCGGCCCATGAGGCGGTGCTGGCCGTGATGCGCCAGCTGGCCGGCCCGCTGGTCCTGGGGCCGGACGCAGCCGGCGACGCGGCCGAGGACGTGCGGGCGCTCGGCGACCGGGCGGCGATGGTCGTGGACGACGGGCCGGCGCCGGAACGGCAATCGGCGACGGTCGTGCAGGTGGAAGGCGCCTCATGGAAGGTCGTCCGGCCGGGGGCGGTTTCCGCCGACGCGCTGCAACGGCAGGCGGCCTGCCTGGTCGTCTTCGTCTGCACCGGCAACACCTGTCGCAGTCCGATGGCCGAGGCGCTCTGCAAGGCGCGGCTCGCGGAACGGCTCGGCTGCACGGCGACGGACCTGCCGGGGCGCGGCTTTCACGTCTACTCCGCTGGGCTGTCGGCCATGACGGGCGGGCCGGCCGCGGACGAAGCCGTGGACGCGGCCCGCGCCTACGGGGCCGACCTGACGACGCACGCCAGCCGGCCGCTGACGGCCGACCTGGCCGCGCGGGCGGATTACCTCGTGACCATGACGCGCGGGCACCTGACGGTCCTGACCGAACGCTATCGCGGCCTGGCGGCGCGGCCGCGTCTGCTCAGCGCGGCCGGCGACGACCTCGCCGACCCGGTCGGCTGTTCGCGGCCGGTTTACGAGGAGTGCGCCCGTCGGATCTGGGGCTGTTTGGAGTCGTTCGTCGAGGAACTTCATCCTCCCGCGTCCAACGCCTCCCCGAATGGCTAAAATCAGCTGGGGATTTTCTTCCGCGTCCGGACGGCCGACTCTTCGGACGGCCGCCCGCGCCTCTCCACGAGTTGCGTCATGAAAATCGCTGTCGGCAGCGACCACCGCGGCTTCGAGGTCAAGCGTCGCATCGCCGCCGTCTTGCAGCAGATGGGCCACGAAATCCTCGACGTCGGCCCGCAGAGCCGCGACAGTGTGGACTACCCCGACTTCGCCTTTCAGGTGGGCCTGGCCGTGGCCGAGGGCCGAGCGCAGCGCGGCGTCTTGATTTGCGGCACCGGCATCGGCATGTGCATCGCCGCCAACAAGGTCAAGGGCGTGCGCGCGGCCCCGTGCCACGACAGCATCACCGCCGAGATGAGCCGCCGACACAACGACGCCAACGTCCTCTGCCTGTCGGCCGACCTGCTCGGCGAAGAGCTGATTGAGCGGATGTTGCGGATCTGGTTAGAAACCGAATTCGAGAGCGGCCGGCACGCGCGCCGCGTCGAGAAGATCACGCGCTTCGAGGCGGGGGAAGGAGACAAGGAGACAAGGAGACAAGGAGACAAGGAGACGGGGTGAAACGACAGCGAGCTATACCTTTGCCTCCGCGACCGGATTCAATCCGGTCTCCTTGTCTCCTTGTCTCCTCTTCTCCTTGTCTATTTCCCCGGAATCAGCCAGACGTTGCGGAACTGCACCGGCGCCCCGTGGTCCTGGAGCATGAGCGGCCCCGGCGTGCAGACGTCGCCGCCGAGGCCGGCCCGCGTGTTGTCCTTGGTGATCTCGACGTTGTCCTGGATCTTGACGCCGTTCTGATAGACCGTGATGCGCGGCGCGGCCGTCTTCTTGCCGTCCTCGCACTTGGCCGCCGTGAACTCGATGTCGTAGCTCTGCCAGACCGTCGGCGCCTTGCAGGCGTTGACCGACGGGGCCGACACCTCGTAGATGGCGCCGCAGTCGTTGTCCTTGGCGTCCAGGCCGTAGCTGTCGAGGACCTGGACCTCGTAGCGGCCCTGGACGTAGACGCCGCTGTTGCCGCGGGCCTGCCCCGTCTTGTCCGGCAGGTAGGGTACGCGAAATTCGACGTGCAGCTTGAACGCGCCGTCGAACTTGTCCTTGGTGATGATGTTGCCGGTCCCCGGTTTCACCTGTGCCACACCGTCCGGCAGAATTTCCCACCCGGCCGGCGTCTTGCCGTCCGTCTTGGTCCAGCTGTCCAAGTCTTTGCCGTTGAGGAGGACGGTGGCGCCGGCGGGCGCCGGCGTGGGCTTGACGTCCGCCTTGTCCTCGGGCTTGGCGATTTTCAGATCGCTGATGTCGCCGTAAGGGTCGGCCGCGAGGGCCGCCGCCGCCGCGACGACCGCCGCCGCCCAAACCAACCGCGTCATTCGCATGGGGAGAGGACCTCCGTCAGGGTGGGTGGACCCGCCTTCGCGGGCTTCCGCCTGTTGTACTTCTTTTGAATCTCCTTGCAAGAATGGTCCCGGCGCGGTTACTTTTCTGTTGGGGAACCGCCGCGGCGCGGCCCCGACGGCCGGATCGCTTCGCCCCGGAAACGAACCATGACCGATTCCCCGTCCCCCGGCTTCGACCGTACCGTCGCCCTGGCCCGCGTTGGCGGCGACGAGGACCTGCTGCGCGAGCTGATCGACGATTACCTCCGGGACTCGCCCGGCTGGCGGGACGATCTGCGTCGAGCCGCCGTCGGAGGCGACGCCGCTGGGCTGCGCCGCGCCGCCCACACGATCAAGGGGGCCGTCGGCTACTTCGGCGCCGACGCGGCGGCCACGACCGCCGACCGCATCCAAATCCGGGGCCGGGCCGGCGACGTGGCCGCCGCGGCCGCCGACTTGCCCGAACTCGAACAAACTTTGGACCGGCTGGCGACGGCACTCCGTGCCTTTGTCTCCGACCGGCCCTCGTCTTCGGAGGACCTCTCATGACCCCGCACGAATCCGGCGCGGCGGGCGCCGCCGACCCCAACGCTCCCGACCTCCGCACCGTGCTGGTGGTGGACGATTCCGCGATGGACCGGCGGCTGGCCGGCGCCATCATCCACAAGGCCGAGGGCTGGAAGGCCGTCTTCGCCGGCAACGGCGTCGAGGCCCTGGAGCTAATCCCCCGCGTATCGCCCGACGTGGTGCTCACCGACATGCTCATGCCGCAGATGGACGGCCTGGAGCTGGTCGAGGAGGTGCGCGCCAAGTACTCGCTGACGCCGGTCATCCTCATGACGGCCCACGGCAGCGAAGACCTCGCCATCCGCGCCCTCAAGAAGGGGGCGGCCAGCTACATCCCCAAGCAGTTCCTGGCCCAGAACCTGGCGGAGACGCTGGACCAGGTGTTTTCCGCGGCCCAGACCAAGGTCAGCGAGCGGCGCATCCTCGACACGGTGATGCGGTCGGAAACGCAATACGAGATCGAAAATGACTCCGCCATGGTGGCGCCGCTCGTCAGCCACCTGGAGGGCGACCTGTCGCGCATGGGCCTGTGCGAGCCGAGCGGCTTGATGCTGCTGGGCGTGGCCCTGCACGAGGCGCTGACCAACTCGATTTTTCACGGCAACCTGGAGCTGAAGTCGGAGCAGCGCGAGACGGACGAGAAGGGCTATTACCGCATGGCGAAGGAGCGCCGCTACCAGGAGCCGTACCGCGACCGGCGCGTGCGCGTCGTGGCCACGCTGACGCGCGACGAGGCCACGTTTCTGGTGCGCGACGAGGGGCTGGGGTTCGACCCTTCGACGCTGCCGGACCCGACGGACCCGGCCAACCTAGGCAAGGTCAGCGGCCGCGGCCTGCTGCTCATCCAGACGTTCATGGACCACGTGGAACACAACGCGACCGGCAACCAGATCACGATGGTCAAGCGGCGCGCCGGCTGAGTGAGATTACCAGCCCGAAGCGCGGGCGAGGGATTCTGTCACACCCTTGCTTGCGCTTCGGGCTGGTTGGTTGGGGGAAAAAGCGATGAAACGACTGTGCGGGGTATTGTTGTCGTTGGCCGTCGTAACGGTGCTATGCGGAGCGGACAAGGAGGCGAAGCCGGCGGCCGACGCCGCGGCCGAGAAGCTGCTGGCCGACGCCCGCGCCGCCCGCGCCGTGTGGAAGGACTTCCCCGGCTTCACGGCCGACCTGGAAGTCAACGTGGACGGCAAGGTCGTCAAGGGCCGCGTGACGGTCGGCCCCAAGGGCGACGTGACGCTGAAGCTGCCGGACGACGAACACGAGCGCTGGGCGCGGCGCACCCTGGCGTCGATGGTCGGCCACCGCCTCGATGACGGCGGCGCCCCGACGGCCTGCGCGTTCGAGGACGACAACGCCGACCACCCGCTGGGCCGGGCCGTGCGCTTGCTGGGCGACGAGTTTCATTCGAGTTACCGCATCCGCGACCGCCAGGTGATCGTCGTCAACCGCGACGTGAAGGACGCCCGTTTCACCATAACGGTGATGGAAAATGTGCTGAATAAGGAAGGCAAGTTCCTGCCGGCATGCTTCGTGGTGAACACCTGGGACGCGAAGACGGACGCCCTGACCACTTCGGAGACGCACCATCAGACGTGGACGCGCGTGGGGGCGTTCGACCTGCCGGAAAGCCTGACCGTGGCGACGGCGACGGCGGGGAAACAGGAGGCGCGGAGTCTGAAACTATCCGACCTACAGCTGACTCCGGGGGCAGGCAAATAAAAAATCGGGCGAGCGGCGCGGCGTCAGCCCGCCGGTGTGGCGCCTGTTCCGAGGCGCCATCCTACACCGGCGGGCTGACGCCGCGCCGCTCGCCCTCCGCTCACTTCCCGCCGTCGGGCTGCAACTTCCACTTCTCGTCGAAGAACCCGGCCGTGGCGATGGCCCCCGGCAGGCGCGACGACGGCGGCGTCCGCACGTCGATCACGGCGTAATCCGGGAGTTTCGAGATCTGCCTGGCGTTGTTTAGGTAGTCGTACTCCCGGAAGGTGAAGCCGCTATTGAGCACGACGTACTTTTTCGGGTTCAGCGGATTGGGGTAGACCAGCGCCGGGATGTGGTCCGCGGCCGAGTACGATTCGGCGCCGACCACGACCTTATCGCCGTCCCAGCGGATCGGCAGCTTGTCGGCGATCTTCGCCAGCACCTTGTTGCTCGACGGGTCGCCCCACAGCACGAGGTTGGAAGACGCGATTTCCGCGTCGGTCAAGGCGTCGTCGGCGACCACCCGCGCCTCGCCGCGGAATTGCTTGCGCCAGTGATCGACGGCGTGCTTCATCTCCTCGCCCACCCACGCCCCGACCTTCTCGCCCATCGGCTTGCCGGTCGGTTTGACCATGATGAAACTGTCCATGAAGGCGTCGTCGATCGGCCCTTGCAGGCCGGGCCGCTTGGCCAACGAGCCGTCGTCGGCGGAATCGACGCGCTTCCATTTGCCGTCCTCCTTGCGGAAGTGGGCCGTCCACGAACGGTCGGAAAACACCGGGGCGGCCTCGATCTCCGTGTCGTCGATGGTCACCTTCGGCTTCCCCGGTTCCTCCAGCAGGCACTCGCCCGGCCCCATGACCAACGTCAGGGCAGAAACATTCTCCGTCTCCACGGTCACATCGTCGGTCCCGAGCAGGGCGTTGACGGTCGCCTTCTCCCAGTGCTTCTCCAGGCCGTCCACCCGCACCCAGGCGTCGCGGTTATAGCGAAGTGTGTAAGTCGTGAAAGAAACGCGGCCCGGCGTCTCGTCGCGGCCGCGCTCGGCGATGAGATCGATGCGGCGGATCAGTTCCTTCCTGGTTTCCGGTTCGTAGGCGTGTTTGGTGTGCGGGCCGATGAGGTGGAGGAGCGTCAGCCCGTCGCGCTTCATGGCGGCCGCCATCATGTCCGCCGCCTGCTTCTGCGTGTCGTCGGCGCCGCTGTAGGCGACGGTGGGACAGTTGTAGAGGTTGCCGGCGTAGTCGGTGGCGTCGTACATATGATAAAGTTTTTGTTCGTACCACGTCGGCTTGACGGCCTCGTTCTGGAAGACCTTGAGGAAGTCGGCGGTTTCACTGAAGCCGGCCCCGGGGGCGGCGGCGCACCAAAGGCTCGGGTAGTGGACGGCGAGGTGCCAGCAGGCGGCCCCGCCCATCGAGAAGCCGCGGATGACCACGCGGTCGTCGTCGATGGGGTAGTGCTTCTTGACACTGTCCATCGCCTCCAAGGCGTCGATCTCGCCGGCGAACTTGTTGGCGCAGCAATAGCGGCCGTAGAGGCGCAGGACGAAGGCGCCGGCCGGCGTGAACTCGGCGTTCGACTTCTGACAGTCGTTAATGAATTTCAGCTCGGTCAAATCCTCGTTGCGGCCGTGGCACCAGAGGTCGAGGCGGTGTTTGTCGGGCGCGTCCGCCTTGAACGACGCCGGCACGACCAGCCCGTAGGGTTGGACGGAGCCGTCGATGCGGGAGACGTAACCGCGCGCGATCAGGCCCGCGGCCGTGGTCCAGGGCGCATTGCCGTCGCGCAGCGCCTCGGCCCGTTCGTGACCCTGTTTCAGGAACGCCTTCGCCGTGGCGGTTTGTTTGACATCGTAAAACTCGTTATAGGCCAGGGCGTAGCGGACGGCGTTGTAAAAGATCTGCACGTCCGGCAGCAGGTCGAGCAGGGCGGGCTTGTCTTTCAGGGCGGCGCGGAGGTCGTCGATCTCCTTGCCGAGGACGTTGACGCCGGCCTGTAGCTCCTCCCGGTCGGCGGCGGGGACCTCGACGCCCTGCGGCGGGATGGGACGGACCTTGTCGGCGACGTTATCGCGGGGGCCGTCGGCGTGGAGGGCGGCGGCCGCGAAGGCCAAGGCGGACAGGGCGGCGAGCCAGCGTGGGGTCACGAATTTCTCCTTTTTTCCTGGTTCCCACGCTCCGCGTGGGAACGACGTTTGGACGCTCCGCGTCCCGAAACTTCCTTACGCCCGCCCTTGGACCGCACGGGACGCGGAGCGTCCCGACGTGGGTTCCCACGCGGAGCGTGGGAACCAGGGCGAGCCAGGCCGACTTCACAACCCGAGGAAGCGATCGATCCGCCGCGCCTGCGTCTCGTCCGCCGGGTGCAATGGCGACACGGGTACTCCGCGACCCATTCCGAGTTTACCGAGCACGTACATCGGCCCCGACAAGAAGCACGGCCCGCTCAATACAACCTCTTCGAGGATCCGGTTAATCCGCTCCTGCCGTCGAGCCAATTCCGGTTCGTCGCCGCGCACGGCCGCGTCGTACAGGCCGAGGTAGGTGGCCGGCTCGACGTTGACGCACAGGTTGACCAATCCGATGGCGCCGGCCTTCAGCCCGGCCGAGGCGGTCGCCTCGTCGCCCATCAGGACGCGCAGGCCGACGGCCCGTCCTTCGACCACCAGCCGGCTCAGGTATTTCAGGTCGCCTGAACTCTCCTTGCAGTGCCGCATCCAGCCGCGCCGCGCCGCCTCGCAGAATGTCTCCACCGCCACCTGCGTCCCGACCACCTGCGGGATGTTGTAGCCGATCATCTCCATGCCCCCGCCCGCCTCCCGGCAGGCCCCGAACAGCCGCAGCTGCTCGTCGGCGGTGCGCGACGGGATGTAAAAGGTCGGCGTGACCACGAAATGGCCGTAGCCGATCTCGCGCAGCCGGACGATTTTATCGACCACCTTGCGCGTCGATGTATCTTGCACGCCGCCGAGGAGCGGCAGCCGGCCGGCCGCCTCGTCGAACGTGATTTCCATGAGGCGCGTCCACTCCCGTTCGGCCAGCAGCGGGCCTTCGCCGGCCGTGCCGCCGACGAACAGGCCGTGGACGCCGGCTTCGATCAGCCGGCGAACCGACCGGCGCAGGGCCGGCTCGTCCACCCGGTCGTGGTCGTCGGTCGGCGTGAGGAGCGGCGGGATGACGCCGGACAGATTCATCGTTTCAGGCATTGGATGTCCCCAATGGTTCAACTTCGACGGGGTTGGTCAACGTGCCGATGCGGCCGATTTCGATGCTCACCTGGTCTCCGGGCCGCAGCCAGCGCGGCGGCTTGCGGGCGAAGCCGACGCCGTGCGGCGTGCCGGTGAGGATCACCGTGCCCGGCAAAAGCGTCGTGCTGCCGCTGAGAAACTCGATCAGCGCCGGCACGTCGAAAATCATGTCGTCGGTGTTCCAGTCCTGCAAGACTTCGCCGTTGATGACCGTGCGGATCGGCAGCGTGTTCGGGTCGGTGATTTCGTCCGCGGTGACGAGGCAGGGGCCGAGCGGGGCGAAGGTGTCGAACGTCTTGCCGCGGCACCACTGCGAGCCGCCCTTGCGGTTCTGCCAGTCGCGGGCGCTGACGTCGTTGGCGCAGGTGTAACCCAGCACGTATTCGAGGGCGCGGTCGCGCGGCACGTTCTTGCAGCGCTTGCCGATGACGACGGCCAACTCGGCCTCATAATCTACCTCGTCGGTCGCCAACCCGCGCGGCAGCTGGATGGGATCGCCGGGGTTCTGGACCGCCGTGACGGCCTTCATGAACAGCACCGGGTACTGCGGGATGGCGGCGTGGCCCTCCAGGGCGTGGCGCTTGTAGTTCAGGCCGATGCACAGCACGGCCGACGGCGCGACCGGCGCCAGCAGCTTGCGCACCTCCGCGGGGCGGTCGGTGACGCTGTAGTCGCCGAACAGGTCGCCGGCGATCTCGCGCCGCGTCCCGTCCGGCGCCTCGGCGGCGTACTTCACCCGATCGGCGCCGTCCCGGTAACGAATGATCTTCACGGTATTAGCTCCTCAACGGAGATTAAGAGTCGATTGCGAACCCTTTCAGCGGGACGCCCAATTCTTGCGAAAGCTCCGAAACGCTGGCGACCACATCCGGCGGCAGCACGATCCCTTCTCGCAACGCCCGTTCGCGCCGTTCCCATTCCATTTCGCCCGGCAGATAGATGCGTTCGGCGCCGCGGGCCTTCGGCGCCTCCCGGATCTCGCGGGCCAGTCCATCGACGCGCCGCTTGAACGCCTCGACCGGCATCAACGCCGCGACGTCAATGGCGAGAAACGCCGCCCCGTGGCCGGTCGGCAGCGCGGGATCTCCCACGATCCAGGGGACGATCTGGCGCGTCAGGAGCGCCCCCGTCAGCACGCCGGACAACGTCTCGATCAAAAGGGCAATGCCGTATCCTTTATGGCCCGCCATCGGACGCAGCGCGCCGCCTTCGAGGAAGGCCGCCGGGTCGGTGGTCGGCTCGCCGTCGGGGCCGATCACCCAATCGGCCGGGATCGATTTGCCCGCGGCGTGGGCGGCGGCGACCTTGCCCCCGGCGACGATGCTGGTCGCCATGTCCAGCAGGATCGGTTTGCCGTCGGCGGTCGGCACGGCGTAGGCCAACGGGTTACTGCCGGTGACGCGGCCGCGGGCGCCCGGCGCCGTGACGCTGGGCGTGTCGTTGGCCATCGCCAGGCCGATCATGTCCGCGGACGCAGCCAAGTAGGCGTAGTAACCGGCCGCGCCGAAGTGGCAGCTGTTGCGGACGCCGGCGTAACCGACGCCGCACTCCCGCGCCTTGGCCATCGCCGTCCGCATGGCGAACACGGACGTCACCATGCCCAGCGCCGAATGGCCGTCCACCACGGCCCAGGCCGGGCCGGCGGCGACGATCTCCGGTCGGGCGTCCGCGCGGAGTCCGCCGGCCCGCAATCGCCGCACGTAGCCGCGCAATGCCTTGACGCCGTGGGTGAAAACGCCCCAGGTGTCGGTCGTCACCAGCACGTCCGCCGTGGTGCGGGCGTCGGCGTCGGAAACGCCCACTTTCGTCAGCGCCGCCACGCAGAACGCATCAAGGGCGTCGGCCGAAACCGTTGCCGACCCGGCGGTGCGCTCGGTTGTCATGTTTCGCCTCCTCGGTTAGCCGCGACGCGCAGCGGAGCGCTCCCCCAGAGCGCTCCGCTGCGCGTCGCGGCTAACCGGCGCGGTACACTCCGTTGACGACATTCTCCAGCGACTCCCCGCGCAGCGCCCTCGCCGCCGTCTGCGCGACCTGCGTCCGCAGGGACGACACCGCCGGCACGCTGGCCGAGGCGACGTGCGGCGTCAGCACGACGTTGCCCATCGCGAGCAGCGGGCTGCCGGACGGGATCGGTTCCGGATCGCATACGTCCAAACCCGCCCCGCCGAGGCGGCCCGATTGGAGCGCCTCGATCAACGCGGACGTATCGACCAGGTTGCCGCGGCCCACGTTAATCAGGAGGGCGCCGGGCTTCATTTTCGCCAGGGCGGCGCTATCGATCATGCGCACCGTGGCTGGCGTCGAGGGGCAATGCAGCGTGAGGACGTCGGCACTCCGCAGCAGTTCGTCCAGGCCGGCGGGAACGCAGCCCGCCCGTTCGATTTCCGCCGCCGGAACGACCGGGTCGAAGACGACCACCTTACTCTTAAATGCCCGCAGCCGGTTCGCCACCTCGCGGCCGATGCGGCCGAAGCCGACGACGCCGACGGTCAGCGACTTCAGAGCGTGCATGGACTCCAGCGGGGCCGGCAACGACCACTGGCCGCCGCGCAGGTGGATGCAGGTCGGGACGACTTGCCGCGTCAGCGCCAGGATCAGGGCCAGCGTGTGGTCGGCGACCTCATCGATGCAGTACGCGGGGACGTTGCAGACGGGGATGCCGCGGACGCGGGCCGCCTCCAGGTCCACGTTGTCCACGCCGATGCCGTAGCGGACGATGACGCGGGCCTTGGTCATGGCGCCGATCACGTCGGCGGTGATCGGCGCGAACTGCGTGATCACGGCGTCGGCGTCGGCCACCAGTTCCTTCAACTCGGCCGGCGTCTTGCAGCGCCGGCCGACCACGGCGGCGCCGAGCGGCGTCAGGACGGCCGTTTCCGTGTCGAGCGAATCAAAGGTGTAGTCGGTGACGGCAACCTTCATGGGGACGGCCCTGCAACAGGGAACGGGTTCGAGAAGAGGAAGCGGCCTTGGAAGTGTGTATATCCGAACGGGGCGGGCGGTCAAGCGCCGGGACGGCCGCCGGATCGGGGAAGCGGGCCTATTCCTCCCCGACCGGCGTATCGCCCTTCCCGACTCGGAGGACGGCCATGCTCTCCAGCACGTCCGCCGACGTGTCGCGGCTCAACAACCGAACCGAACCGTCGGCCATCAGGACGTTGGCCCCTTCCGGGTGAAGCCCGCCGAACTGCCCTCCGCGCCCGAGGTAGGGCGAGCCGTCCGTCAGACCGCGCACCGTCGGCGGTCCCGCGGCGGTCCAGGCACCCTCCGCCCGGCACGTCTCGGCCGCGAGCAGCAGGGTACTGGCACGGCCCTGAATGTCTTTAGGGGTTAGTATCCGGTCGTACCCGAAGAAGCCGGCCCGCAGATCGTCTTTCGGCAGCGAGGCCGCATCCGCGCCGACGCCAGCTATGCCCACATAATCAGTCGGAACTAGCGTGCTGACAGGCGTTCCTTGCGGGTAGCTCGGGCATTGCAAGTACTTCAACGGCATGAGGGCGGCGAAGCGGTTCTCCTCCGCCTCCCAGCCCTTGTCCTTGTCCATCCTGGAATAGATATTATTCGCCTCGACATAGGGTACTATAACGACTAGCCAGCTGAGACGTTGTTCGGGCGGCAGGGCCGGGTTCGGTAGATCGGCGGCCGGCAGCTTGTCGTTGGCGCTGGCGTAGTCTCTCACGGAAAGGCCGAACTGCTTTAAGTTGTTGGTACACTGCATGCGCGCGGCCGCCTCCCGGACCTTGGCGATCCCAATGGACGTGAGGCTCCCGCTGACGACGAGAATCAACACGGCGACAAAGACGTTGGCGGCGAGTCTCACGTTCACCCCGCGGTGATTGCTGATATACGGATCATCGTCGCGGCCTAACGCGCTACCCAACTCAGTACTTCCAGGGTGTGGGCCGCGTTGCGGCGGACTTCGGCGTCTTTATCCGTCAGGAGTTTGTTGAGCAAAGGTGTGATCGTTTGCACCTCGTCCGGGGCGCGTCCGCGTTTGACCTTGTAGACTCCCACATCGCCCAGAGCCAGGGCCGCGCCGGCGCGCACCCGCGGGTCCGGGTCGGTCAGCGCTTGGATCAGGGCCGGGGCGGACTCCGGGCCGATCAAGCAAAGGGACTCCGCGGCCATCCGACGGACGCCGGCGTGTGGGTCTTTGAGGGCGCCGACAAGGGCCGCCGCCCTTTTCTCCCCCTCCGGGTCGAACTCGCCTAGCTGCGGGCCTGGCCCGTCCAAATACTCGGCGGCGAGTAGCCGGACGTCAGCGTTCTCATCTCGCAGCGCGCCGATGAGCAGGTTGACGTCCCCATGCCAACGCATCGCGCGGAGGGCCGCCACACGCATGGCGGGATCCTTGTCCTTGAGGGACGCTGCCGGGCCGCCTTGCCCTATGTTGACGATAACCGCCCCGAAACCGGCCCCGACGGCGACCAGGACCAAGGCCAGGAGGATGCGTCGCGCCGACATGGTTCAATCCGCCCAGCAAGGCCCACGAAACGGGCGCCGCCCTCATCTTATTCCCGGAGGAACGCCTTGCTTTGCACGACCTCGTGGAGCAGTGAGCGGAAGCCGCGAAGACCCCGGCACGGGCCGGAAAAATGCGGCCCGGCCGGGGCGATTGATTATAGAATCCTTATGGGAGCGTCCCAGGAAATTGTATCAGGGGCTGACCGGCCCGCCGTTTCCCGAGTCGTCGCCGCCGCCGCCGCCGTCGCCGCCGTCGCTGGTGCGCTGGCCGTTCCAGGGACCGAAGCCGCCGCCGTCGGTGTGATAGCTGCCCGTGAATGCGGCGTCGTTGGCGTAGAGGCTCCACTTGAACGTGCCGCCGGAATCCCCCAAGGACCACCGGCCCGTGTAATAGGACGGCTTTTTCGGGCCGTAGGGTCCGTTGTTGCCGCCGCCGTGAAATTGGACCGTGAGATCGCCGTTGGAACCGTCGTCCGTGGAGTACGAGCCGGTGCCGTCGCCGTTCAGGACGATGTGGGCGTTGATGGTCTGGCCGTTGACCTTGTATCTCGAATCGAACTCGTAGCTCAACGGGTCGCCGCGGCTGGCGGCGGCGAGCCGCTTCAGCGCGGAAACGGCCGCGTCCGGAGCCGCGTCTTTGGGCAACGCCTCTTTGGCCTCCGCCGCGGCCTTGACCACGTGTTGCCGCTGCTCCTCCGTCAGCCCGTCCGCCCGAACCGCCGTCTTGGCGATCCGGTCCAACGCCTTGGCGTCGTTGGCGAGTTTCGCCGCCGTGATCCGCGTCATCAGGTCCTTATAGGTGGTGAACGCCTCGACCGACGTGCCGTCGATGGAAACCGTCGCCGCCGGGTCCACCGCCCGCGAGGCGGACGCCAGCTTCCGCGCGGAGCCGACCTGCTCCGCCAGCGCCGTCTTGCCCAGGGCGTCGGCCGCCTTCGCCAGCCGCGCCAGCGTCGCCTCGTCCCGCTTCTCCGCCGCCACCCTGGCGGCCACGCTCAGCAGCTGGTCCGCCGTGATTCCCTTGTGCGGCCGCATCAACACCCGCTCGCCCTCGGCCAGCTGCAGGCCGAGGTCGGTCAGCAGCGCCGGGTCCATGTCCGACCACGCCCGGCCGAGAAGGCCCAGGTCCACGTAGCGATCGAACGCCGGGTCGGCGACCGCCGCCGGCGCCGGGCCGGCGTCCCGTCCCGTCCCCGCCGCCTTGGCGCCCGGCGCCTCCCCGTCGGCTTTCGCCGGGCCGGCGGAAGCCGACGGGGCGCCGGCCAGCACCAGGGCGGCCGCCAGAACGGCCCCGCCCCACGTCTTTCGTCCGAAAGAGTACATTGCGCATCTCCTTTTGTGGTGCGGGGCGACAAGGAACCGTCCCGGCCCGCACCCCGGACGGTTCGGTGTTGGAAACGCCAATCCCCCCACGCCGGCCGACGCCGCGGCCTCACTTGCCCGCCGCCCGGTCGTCGCCCGCCGCCGTGAACACCGCCCAGAAGTAGGGGTGCGTCCACGGGTCCGAGTTGTCCTTGGCGGCGCGGAGCCTGGCCAGGAAGGCCCGCTGCGACGCGGCCAGCGCGGCCGGGGCCGACTTGCCCTCCGCCACGCCGCGGAACAGACCCTTCATCAGCTCCGGCTCCGTGCCGTCGTACACGTCCCACTGCCCGGAGACCACGCCGCGCGCCCCGGCCTCCAGGAAGGCCCGCTGCAGGCCGAACAGGTCGTCCCCCGGCAGCGGCGACCGGTCGGCCAGGCCCGAATAGCAGGCGCCCAACACGACCAGGTCGGCCTTCACTTCCGAGTCGTAGATTTCGCCGGCCGTCAGTCGGCCGTCGTCGTCCTTGCCGGGGCAGAGCAGGAGGGTGCTCCGTAGCGGCCGGTCGGCCACGTTATTGCCGTGCGTGGCGATGAGCAGCAGGCCGGGCCGCCGGAAGAGCCGGCGCGCCCCGTCCTTGTTGGCCGTCTCGCCTTCCAGCACCTCGCCGACCTTACCGGCAAAAGCCTCCCGGAGGTTCTTCAGGTCCTCGCCCACTCCGGGCAGCTCCGGCGCCCCCGGCACGGCGACGAGGCCCAGCGCCGACGCCCCGGCCAGCGGCCGAACCGGCACCCGGCGCAGCAGGTCCCAGCTCGTCAGCGATGGCGCGTAACAGAGGTCGAACGGCTCATCCACCAGGAACTTCGGCCGCACCATCTCGAACGGCCCGCGGCGGGCCAGGTTGCCGCGCACCGCCCGCCGCTGATTCGCACTCAGTTGATCCGCCAACTCCAGAGCGGCCTGGTAGTGCTCCCGCGCCTGCGCCCAGTCGTGCAGGGCGGCCAGGAAGGGGAGCCGGACCCCCGCGGCCGACTGAACGGCCTGGTTGTCGATCCGGTCTTGGGCGCGCCCCAGGTAGTAGTTGGCGAAGTCGTTGTGGGCGCGGTAAACGTCGGCGGGGGCGCCGCCTTCCAGCCCGCGGAGCGCCTGCCGAAAGGCGGCCGACGCTTGCTCCTTGTCCACGCGGCCCGCCTCGGCTAGGATCACGCCGCGGTACAGGCTGGCCAGGGCGGCCGCGCGACGCCCCGCGGCCGAATCGTCCGGCCGCATCGCGTCCAGCACTTCCGAGGCCTTTTCCCATTGCCCGGCGGCGATCAGGTCGCGGACCCGATCAATCTCCGGGACGCCGGTGGTCTCCTCTTCGGGTGCGTTCACGGTCGCGGCCCGTTCCGAGTCCAGGAAGCGCCGCAGGACGAGGTCTCGCGTCCGTTTGAGGGACGGCGTCAGGGCGGTTTCCGGGACGCTTTCCAGACGGTCGAGGGCGTCGGCCAGATACGGCCGCGGCTTCTTCCCCGTGTCGTCGGTCTGGGCCAGCAATTCCGTCACGGCCGCCTGGACGGCGAGCGGGTTGGTCAGGTCGTTGAGAAGTCGGTCCAGTTCCGCGGAGTGGCGCAGCACCTCGGCCCGGCGTTCGGGCGCCTCGACGGTGAACGCGGCCTCGAACGGCGTCCCCTCCTTTCGGAGCGTGTAGACGCCCGGCGGCAGGCCGTCCGTCAAGGTCTTGGGCAGGGCCGGAATGTCCGTCCAGCGCATGCGGGTCTGGCCGGCCGCGAAGGGGACGCGAACGACCTCCGTCTTGTCGCGCAGCACGACGAGGACGGCGGCTTTCGATCCGCCGTCCTTGTCGGCCTTGAGGCGGAAGGTGACGCGGCCGTCGAGGACGCGGCCGTTGTCCCAGGGGGCGAGGGGTCGCCGCCCCGCATCAGGGCGGCGCCGCCCCGCTGTTCCAGCGGCGTGGTCGCCAGTCCCGCCTCCGGGGCGGCGCCGGCGTCGCCGACAGGCCCGCGGCTGCCAGCGGCGGCGAGTTCGGGCCACTCCGGCGCGTCGGCGCGCGGCAGGCGCCACGGCCCGTCGATCGACTGCCACCGCTCCCGAAAGCCTTCCGCCCAAACGATCAAGCCGCGGCTGCCTTGCGGGAGCGCGAGTGTGGCGGCGTTTACGACGGCGACCGTCGGCCGGTTCGCCTTATCGACCTGGATCAGCACGGCTTCGACGCCGCGGGCCGAAGGGGCCGACCAAAGGCAGACGGTCGAGAGGATCGCCGCCAGCCGCGCTCGCGTCGCGGTGACACGGCGGGGAGTCATCGGAAACGTCCTTTGCGGTTGTGGCGCCGGGCCGGGCCACCCGAAGCGCACGCGTCCGAAACGGCCCACGCACCGGAGACCGCGATTCGCGGGGCGGGCGAACCGGGTGAACTGCGATTTATGACTTCCAGAGTGATTCTCTGAGGGCGCCAAGGCGAAGTCAGGTAAAAAGCCGCCCTCTACCGGGAACCGGGAACCGGGAACGGGAAACGATGGAGGAGGGTGTGGCAAATCTTTCGGGAGTCAGGCGGCGAGGCAGAGCTGCGCCTCCCAGTAAGTCTGCCAGGCTCCGCTTTGCTCCAGCGCCTCCAGCGCCATGATGCTCTCGGCATTATCCCCAT
>Ga0182024_10009755_pt1 | contig 19762 bp, 21 predicted proteins | sample P32metaG_FD_120480 | JGI IMG/M metagenome (GOLD analysis project Ga0182024, IMG submission 120480) | Permafrost microbial communities from Stordalen Mire, Sweden - P3-2 metaG (Illumina Assembly) | ecosystem: Environmental > Terrestrial > Soil > Wetlands > Permafrost | place: Sweden: Stordalen... | reverse complement strand
GTGAATAGGTTGAAGATGATCAAGCGTCAGATGTACGGCCGAGCAAAGATCGACCTTCTTGAAGCGAGGCTCATCGGAGCGGCGTGAACACGACGAGCATCATCGAGAGTGCGTCAGACCCAACGATCCACGCGGAATCGCTCAGCGGGAAATCATTCGCCCCGGTTCAATCTTCACAGTGTCAAACAGCGCTAGGCGGTTCACGGTCACCTTCCGAACAGCCCTTAAGCTGCTCGGAGCGAGACCTTTCAGAGCCACCACGGGACCCGCGCCGATATCGCGCCCGCGAAGCGCCAATCCCATCCTGTTCGATGGTTGCTCATCTCATCGGCGATCGCCATGTCCCAACAATCACGGCAGACAGCCAGGCCAATCGGCTTAAGGCCATCGCAGAAGGGGCAGATTGGCGAGAGCATGACGCGTGTGGTCATGCGTCGAGTTTCTCCAATACGCGCTTGACCGTTGTTGCGTGCCATTTGCCGCGGCGGGACGTTAGAATGCCGCGTGCATTGAGTTCGCCGGCAATGCCGAGCAGCGTAGTCGCCCCGCTCGCTTGAATGTCGTGAACAATCGGAGCGACTTCTTGGGCATGGCGATCGGCCGCGGCTTTGACGGCCGCCACGCCAGCATCGTTGCCGAGCCCTCTGAGAGCCCTCGCGCCATTCGGGTTGCCGAATACCTGCCCTCGCGCCTTGGCCGCTTGCATGGCGCTGCGCGTGCGCTCTGAGATAGCCTTGCGCTCATGCTGAGCGACCGCCGCTAGAATGTGGATCGTGAACTCATTCGCCTCAGGCATGTCGGCGCAAACGAATTTCACTTTGCTCTCTTGGATCGAGGCCAGGAAAGCGACATTGCGGCTGAGCCTATCGAGCTTGGCGACTACGAGCGTTGCGCCAGTCACCTTGGCCCGGTGCAAGGCCTCGCGCAGCTTGGGCCGTTGGTCATCCTTGCCGCTTTCGACCTCGACGAACTCGGCGATGAGTTCCCAACGGCCGCCGTTGAGATAGTCGGCGACCGCGGCGCGCTGCGCTTCGAGCCCAAGCCCGCTCTTGCCCTGCTTGTCGGTCGAAACGCGCAGATAGCTTACGAACTTGCCGATTGCCATGGATCATTGATCCTTTTCAAGGGGTTATCGGTATTCGTTGCGGCTTTGTCAGCCCTCGCTCCGAACCTTGCGCAGTTTGATAACCTTGCGAGACATAGCGCCGATGCGTCGCTTTGTCAATGTATTTGTGCAGTATCACGCAATATCATCGCGCAAAGTTGCAATGGATGGTGACCGTTACCCTCCGATCACAAGGTATTGCCTCGCGCGCTAGCGTGCGGTTGATTAGTATTTCATACCAATCTACTTGTGATATAGCCAAACGAAGGGGGGGGGTGGGTGGGTGGCCCATGGGAATGCCTGCGCGCACGCAAATCGGGTAAGTTGAATATTTCGCGGCGACTTTCCTATATTTATTAATAACATTTTAATTACGTGGAATAGGATTAGACCCCCGGCCAAAATTGGCGGCCGATCGCTCTGCGAATTTGGGGGTGTCTAGTCGATATGGTCAATCGGGGATGCGGCCACTCGCGGAGTATCCGTCATCCAACAATTTGTCTTGGTCCCGCGCGGCGGTATTCTTCAGAGGCAAGTCTTTCAGGCGTTCGCGGGTGGCTTCAATCGCCGCTAGTGGCGAAAAGATGAATGTGTGCTCGCCGTCCTTTTTGCGCCAATAGATTTTGATCTTCTCGACTTTGGGGAAGCCAAGCTGCCGGTGATATTCCTGTCGCAGTTTGTCCCACGTCGGCCCGCTCGCGTCATCAGCGTTGATTGTGATGAACCGCCAAGGCAATTCCCCATCTGTGGTTTTGAGCAATTCAACCATGTGCAAGCCTCCATAATTTTGATACGCCCGACGTAAGCGAGCTGACTGAAAGTGGAACGCCAAGGAACACCCTATGAGAGCACTGACGTTCACTTTCTTTCTTCTGGCATTGCTCCTCGATCTTGGCATAGCCAAGGCTTGGGCCGACTCGGGAGAATGGACGCAGGACCAGCGCGTCAACGCACAGAATTTCATCGATGCAGTGGTTGCACATAATGAAGCTGCTCAAATTTTAAACAACGGTGGCGCGGGCAGTTTAATGAGTTTAATGACCGCAGAGGAAGAGAAGTCCCTCATTGCAAAGCTGCAAGAGGCCTATGAACACGCCAACGCCGTTCGCGATGATGTTCTAGACAAAATTCATCCGGACCTTAAGCACTATTGGAAAGACAAATTTACAGAAGGCCTGAGACTTGAATTGTCAAATTTGAGCGGCAAAGGCGATGTAGTCGCCGAAGTGAAAGGCTCCGCTTTATTGGACGAATTTGGTGATTGGCTCCAAGCGAACGGGGCTCAAATTCATATTCCTAAGTAAATCATATGGTCGATGACACACGCCGGAGCCATGCTCCAGGCCTCACTATGGGAGCGGCTGTGACTTCGCCCGCGTCAGTTATGGGTAGTTACTTTTGAACCAGCATTCGTCTTGCGCCAGGCATAAAGCCCCTGTGAACCTGTTCTGATGTATCAAGGTTTGGCCAATGGGCTGATATCGGAACATCCAGCCAAAAACCAAGATTGCAAGAACGATCGCTAGCAGGCTGTTGAAAAAGGAAAATCGGACTCGATTTGATTCCGCATTGAACTCGCTTTGATTCCAGTTTGTTCTGGTACGTTCCGCGAACTTCCGACTTTTTCAACAGCCTGCTAGGGCGATCATGTTCCGCCCATCAGATAGCCATTCTCGCATAACGTGCGTGAAGCGCGCGCGCGGTTTGGGAACGTCTACCATGCCTCCCCAAACGCGCGTCCATTCTTGTTTGAATTCATCGATGGCGGCAGGGTCGCCCGCCTTCAGTCTCGATCGCAAGTCGCCTTTGCTATCGAAGTCTGTCATTGAAGCCAACACCGCTATTTTGATGCCTAAATTGATGCCTAGCTCAGAATTGCTGCCTCAATCTGCTTGCAATTATCGCTGTAAGTCTCTTATTTTGTTGGTGAGCGCGGTGGGACTCGAACCCACGACCCTCTGATTAAAAGTCAGATGCTCTACCGATTGAGCTACGCGCTCCCTGACGGGATGGCCAGTGCCTATAGGCTGGGCCGCTGGGGGTCAATAGAAGGCGGGGCGCCGGCGTACGCCGGGCCCCGATTGCGACGACGAAACGAGCCGACCGGCATCGTGCGAACGGGCCTGCGAATTGGGTTGGGCGGCGATTGTTCATTCCAAGTTCATAATCCAGGCGCCATCAGTTCCAGGCCTCGAAATCGGGGTTAACAAGAAACTGGGGACATTTTCCTAATGATTAAGAGCCTATTGACTGCCGTCGCGCTGGTGATCGGCCTTGCCGCGGTTCCCTCCGCCGCCAGCGCCGCCGCCGAGATGAAGCCGGCGCCTCACCACCATCGTCACCATCACCACCATCATCGCCATCACCACCATCATCATCACCACCACCATCACCATCTCTTGAAGAAGGTGTGAGGCAACGGCGCCCAACGGGCGCCATGGGTTCACGCAACGGAAAAAGCCCTCGGCGCAAGGCCGGGGGCTTTTTTCATGTCCACGATACAGTGGCGCCGCTGCGCTCCGGCGCCTGCCGTCAACGATCCCCAGAAGGCGCGGCGCCCGCCGCGCCGGCCTGCGCGAGCCGCGCGGCTTTCAGCCGCGCGAAATCGTCGCCCGCATGATGCGAGGAGCGGGTCAACGGCGAGGACGAGACCAGCAGAAAACCCTTGGCGGCGCCGATGGTCGCGTAGGAAGCAAATTCCTCCGGGGTGACGAAGCGCATCACCGCATGATGCTTGCGGGTCGGCTGCAGATATTGGCCGATGGTGAGAAAATCGACCTCGGCCGAGCGAAGGTCGTCCATCAATTGCAGCACTTCATGGCGCTCTTCGCCCAATCCAACCATGATGCCCGATTTGGTGAACATCGCCGCATCCAGCTCCTTGACGCGCTGGAGCAGGCGGATCGAATGGAAATAGCGGGCGCCCGGGCGGACGGTCAGATATTTCGAGGGCACGGTTTCAAGATTGTGGTTGAAGACGTCGGGCTTGGCGGCGACCACTGTCTCCAGCGCGCCGTCCTTGCGCAGGAAATCGGGCGTCAGCACTTCGATCGTGGTCGCGGGCGCGGCGGCGCGGATGGCGCGGATGGTTTGCGCGAAATGCTCGGCGCCGCCGTCGTCCAGATCGTCGCGGTCGACGGAAGTCACCACGACATGGGCGAGATTGAGCTTGGCGACCGCATCGGCGACACGTTCGGGCTCGCCCGCCTCAAGCGCGCCCGGCATGCCGGTGCGCACGTTGCAGAAGGCGCAGGCCCTGGTGCAGGTGTCGCCCATGATCATGAAAGTGGCGTGCTTCTTTTCCCAGCATTCGCCGATATTGGGACAGCCCGCCTCTTCGCAGACGGTGACGAGACCGTGCTCGCGCACGATCCTTTGCGTCTCGGCGAATTTCTGCGAACCGGGCGCCTTGACGCGGATCCAGGCGGGTTTTCTGGCGATCGGCTGGTCAGGCCGATGCGCCTTTTCGGGATGGCGCGCGCGCTCGTTTGGCCCGCTCTTGCGTGGGTCGTTGTTGAGGAGATCGAGCACGAGGGTCATCCAATTCTCCCGGCGCGAAGCGCTTATTGCGGATAGGCGTTTCGCCCGTGGATCGCCTGCCAGAGCAGCAGGATGACGATCGATCCGACCAGCGCGGCGATGAAATGTCCGACCGAGTGGAGGACGGTGAAATGGAAGAGGTCGGCGAGTTCCGAACCGATCCAGGAGCCGACGATGCCGATCAGGATGTTGGTGAAGATGCCGTGGCGAATCCCCAAAATCATGCCGGCGATCCAGCCGGCGAGGCCGCCGATAATGATCAGCGAAAAAAAGCCGATGCCCGGCGTTCCCATGACGCTCAACGGTTGATCCATGACAATTCCCCCAAATTTTTGGCGCTTGGCAAAAGCCAAGCGCGCGTTTCCACGGCGCCTATATTTCAGACTTCCGCGCGACAGGGAAGGGACAAGCTCTGTCGTCTCAGGCCCGCGCCAGAGCCGCTATATAAAACCCGTCGGTCGCCGTTTGCAGGGGGCTCAGCCGCAGGCCGGCGCCGAATTTCGAGGCCTGCGCCGCCAGCGCCGGCAGGCCGGCCGAGCGGGCGAGATGCGCGGCGCCCACGGGCAGGAAGTCGGCGCGATTCTCCAGGAAGGCGGCGACCTGATCCTCGTTCTCGGCCCGCAGCACGGAGCAGGTGACGTAGAGTAAACGCCCTCCAGACTTTACGAACTGTTCAGCTAGTTGAAGCGCTTCCATCTGATTCTTAAGGCGCTGCTCCAGCGCGCCCGGGCGCATCCGCCATTTGGCGTCCGGGTTGCGCCGCCACGCACCCGAACCGCTGCAAGGCGCATCGACGAACACCAGATCGCAGCGCCCCGTCAGGTCGCTCAATATGTCGCGCGGCCCCTTGGGCGCCCGCACCTGGATGTTGCGCGCGCCCGCCCGCTCGAGCCGTTCAAAGATTGGCATCAACCGGCGCCCGTCCGAATCGGTCGCATAGATCTGGCCCTGATTGCCCATCATCGCCGCCATGGCGAGACTCTTGCCGCCCGCCCCCGCGCAGAGGTCGAGAACCTGCATGCCAGGCGCGGCGCCCGAGAGAAGGGCGCTTAGTTGCGAGCCTTCGTCCTGCACCTCGACGAGGCCCTTGACGTAAGAGGGCTCGGCGGCAAGCGCCGGGCCGCGGCCCTCCCCAGTGATCGCGATGCGCAGGCCGACCGGCGAGAAGGGCGTTGCGCTCGGCGTCAGATGCGCGAGCGAAGCCAGCGCCTTGTCGCGATCGCCTTTCAGCGTATTGACGCGCAGATCGACCGGCGCGCGTTCGGCGAACGCCCTGCCCTCGGCGGCGGCGCCGGCGCCGAAACTCGCCTCGAAGGCCGGCGCCAGCCATTCCGGATAATCGCCGCGCACAAAAGTCGGCGCGTCGTCGAGCGCGCCATTGGCGAGGCCATCCCGCTCATTCTCACTTAAGGGCGGCGGCGCGTGACCTTCGCCGGTAAACAAGCCGGCGATTTCGGCGCCCGATAGGCCGCGCAATTGCTTCAGCGCGCCGATGACTTCGGCCCGCGCGCTGGATTCGCCCATGATCCAGGCCGAAGAAGCCTTGCGGCGCAAGGCGTCGTAGATGAGGCTCGCAATGGCGGAGCGGTCCTTGGAGCCGGCAAAGCGATGCGCGATGCCCCAATCCTTCATGGATTCGGCGGCCGGCCGGCGCTTGATCTCGAGGTCGGCGAGAATTTCTATGGCGGCGGCGACACGGGCGGCGGGAATCATCGCGCGGCCATCGGCCGATTGTGGCGGGCATCCCAAAACCGACACGATTGGGGTGATAGGGAGGGCGGCGTTATTGTGGCGCGCCCGTCGATTTCGTAATTTGGAGACATCATGTCCGCTATCGTCCGATCCCTTGTGGCCATTGGCCTGGTTCTGTCGCTCGCCGCCTGCGCGACCACGCCGCCGCCCCCGCCCGAAATGGCGCCGCCGGCCAAAAAGAAGCTCGACGCCAAGACCCAGCTCGAGACGGGCCACACCTACTAGGAGCGGCGTGCGAGGGGCGTCGTGATTTCAGAGGTTTGCGCCGCCCCCTCATCCGACCTCGCTAACGCGAGGCCACCTTCTCCCACTTCGCGAGAGAAGGAGACGCGCCCCTTCTCTCGCGAAGCGGGAGAAGGGGGTCGGCGGAGCCGACCGGATGAGGGGCGGCGCCGACGCCCGAAGTGAGGCGCTGTCTAGACCCTCCTCCGTCGGAACGCACGTCATTTCCGGCAAGCGCCGTCACCCCTTGATCGCCGCCGCCAGAAACGCCCGCCTGGAATCGGGCATCGGGAGGCCGCGCGGGCCGAACAGATTGCGTTCGAGGAAAAACCCCGTCAGGCGGAACGCGTCGTCGATTTCGTTTTGATCGGGCGCGGCGCCGGAATCATTGTCGACGCGCAGGAAGGCGGGCAGCGCCAGCAATCTGTCGCGCCATGGCGCGCCGGCCGCGGCGCTGACGGCCCTGCCCGATTTCGGCGACACATAGATCAGATCGTCGCGCGCCCCTGAGGCCGCGCAGCTCTCGAGATTGAGCCGGAAACCGCATTCGGCGAGCACCTGCATTTCGAAACGCGCCAGCAGCGCCGGCGCCACCTCCGCCATGTCGAGATGGTCGGCGATGATCTCCAGCGCCTCATGCAGGGCCTCGTGGGGGTCGCGCTCGGGCAGCAGGCGCAGCAACACGCCAAGGTAAGTGACCCCCGCCAGCGCCAGACCGCTCGCGATGAACCGCCCTGCCCTCAGCGTCAGCGGCTCGACCGCATAAGCGCCGAGATGCTCGTCGAGGCGCGCGCGCCAGACCAGCCCCAACGAATTGCCGGGCTGCAGCAGCCCTTGAAAGCGCGCCCCGCGCCCGCCGCGCACGAGGCCGAGATGGCGGCCATGCGCGCGCGTCAGCGTCTCGATGATCGCCGAGGTTTCGCCGTGCCGCTTGAGGCCGATTACGATGCCCTCGTCGCGCCATTCCATGGATTCACGATCCCGTCAGTTCTTGGCAAGATGGCGCGGCGGCGGCACGCGCGCAAGGCGCGGCGCCGCCGCCAGCGCGCCGCCCGAAAGCGCCGCCACAAGGGCGACGACGCCCGGCCAGCCGGCGCGCGAGAAGAACCATCCTCCGAGAGTCCCGACCAAGCTCGATCCGAGATAATAGAAGAAAAGATAAAGCGCGGAAGCTTGCGCCTTGGCGTTTTCGGCGCGCAGTCCAACCCAGCTCGAGGCGATCGAATGGGCGCCGAAAAACCCCGCGGTGATGAGCGCGACGCCGAACAGGATTGAGAGGAGATTGTCGGGCAGCGTCGCCGCGGCGCCGGCGAGCATCATCGCCGCCGCGATCCATAGGACCTTGCGCCGTCCGAAGCGGCCGGCAAGATCGCCCATCGCGGGCGAGGCGACCATGCCCACGAGATAGAGGATGAAGACGAGGCCGATCGTCGTCTGGCTCAGCAAAAATGGCGGCGCGAGCAGCCGGAAGCCCATGCAATTATAGACGCAGACGAAGCCGCCCATCGCCAGGAACGCGGTGAGGAACAGGAGGCGCAGGCCGGGATCGGCAAAATGCCCGATGAGGGAAGTCCAAAGCGCCGGCAAATTCGGCGCCCGTGCGGCAAAACGGCGCGATTCCGGCAGCGCGAGGATGAGCAGGCCGGCGCTGGCGAGCCCCGTCGCGCCGACCGCGCCCATGCCGGCGCGCCAGTCGGCAAGGTCGGTCAGCACGGCGACGCCGAGGCGCCCGGCAAGGCCGCCAAGGGCGGAGCCGGCGATATAAGGCCCATCGCTAGGCCAATCGCCTGGCCGTCCATTTCATCGCTGAGATAAGCCATCGCAACCGCCGGCAGACCGGACAGCGCCAGCCCCGTCAGCGCCCGCAGCGCAAGGAACTGCGTCCAGTTTTGCGAAAGCGCGGCGAGCATGGTGGCGGCCGAGGAGGCGGCGAGCGCGATGACCATCACGCGCTTGCGCCCGACAATCTCCGAAATCGTGCCCGCCGCGATCATCGATATCGCCAGAACGCCAGTCGTCAGCGAGAGCGACAGGCTGCTGACGGCTGGCGAAACATCGAACACGCGCGCAAAGACCGGCAGCAGCGGCTGCACGCTATAGAGCAGCGCGAAAGTCGAAAAGGCGCCAAAGAACAGGGCCGCCGTCACGCGCAGGAAATCGGGGTCGGCGCGCGAGATTTTGGGCGGGGATTGTTTCGTCAAGGGCGGCGGCTCGTCAAAAACTTGCCCTTTCGGCGCCAGACAAACCTCAGTTCTTCGGAAATTCGAGGCCCATGGCGCGATAGCGTTCGGGATCGTCGAGCCAATTGGCGCGCACCTTGACGAATAAGAAGAGATGGACCGGCCCGTCATTGGCCTCGGCGATCTCTTTACGCGCCGCCGTGCCGATCGATTTGATGGTGCGCCCGCCCTCGCCGATGACGATCTTCTTGTGGCTGTCGCGCGAGACGAAAATCGTCTGCTCGATGCGCACCGACCCGTCCGGCAATTCCTTCCACTGGTCGGTCTCGACGGTGGTCTGATACGGCAATTCGTCGTGCAGGCGCTCGAATAGTTTCTCGCGGGTGATTTCGGCGGCGAGCGAGCGGATCGGCGCGTCGGTGATCTGGTCTTCCGGATAGAGCCAGGGCCCCGGCGCCATCATGCGGCCGAGGCGCTCGCGCAATTTGTCGAGCCCGTCGCCGGTGGCGGCGCTGATCATGAAGGTCTCTTCGAATTTGAGCGCGGCGTTGAGGTTTTCGGCGAGCGCCAGCAGCGCCGGACGATCCAAAAGGTCGATCTTGTTGAGCACCAGCACTTTGCGCGTTTTGCTTTGGCTCAAGGCCGCCACGATTTTCTCGGTCTGTTCGCTCAGCAAAACCGGCGCGGCGACGGCGTCGCGATCGCTCTTCGCGGCGCCATGCGTCTCCTGCCGCGCGTCGATCAGCAGCGCCAGCACGTCGGCATCCGCCGCCGCGCCCCAGGCGGAGGCGGCCATCGCGCGGTCGAGCCGGCGCTTTGGCGCGAACAGGCCCGGCGTGTCGACGAAAATGATTTGCGCCGTCCCTTCGATCACAATGCCGCGCACGGTCGTGCGGGTCGTCTGGGCTTTGCGCGAAACGACGGAGACTTTGGAGCCGACGAGCGCGTTGATCAACGTCGACTTGCCGGCGTTGGGCGCGCCGATCAAAGCGACGAAGCCGCAGGAAACATCATTCATGTAGATTGTCCGCCATGGCCCGCGTCATGAAGGCCTGCGCGGCGGCCTGTTCGGCGGCGCGCTTGGACGTCGCCGACCCCTGCGCGGGCGCAAAACCCTCCAGCGAAACCTGGATGGTGAACTGCGGCGCGTGCGGCGGGCCCGAGCGTTCGATCTCGACATAGGTCGGCGCATTGAGGGCGCGCGCCTGCGCCCATTCCTGCATCGCGGTCTTGGCGTCGCGTTCGGGCTCGGCGACCGCATTCATGCGGCCGCGCCACGACCGGACGACCACCTGCCGCGCGGCCTTGAACCCGCCCTCGACGAACACCGCACCGATCAAAGACTCGCAGATATCGGCGAGAATGGCCGCCTTCTTGCGTCCGCCCGCCTGCGCCTCGCCGAGGCCGAGCACGACATGGGGGCCGACTTCCCATTCCTTGGCGACTTCGGCGCAGGTTTCGCGGCGCACCAATGCGGCGAGCCGCATCGACAATTCGCCTTCGCTGGCCTGCGGATAGGCCTCATAGAGCATTTGCGCGACGGCGAGGCCCAGCACGCGATCGCCGAGGAATTCCAGGCGCTCATAGGAATCGAGCCGCCCCTGCGGCCCCGTCGTCGGGGCGGAAAGATGGGTCAGCGCGCGCGCCGCAAGATCGCTGTCTTGGAAGGCATAGCCAAGTCGGGCCTCGAGATCGGCCAGCGCGGCCTTCTCTTTTCGGGCCATCCTATCGGACCGGCTGGAACAGGCGATGCCAGCGCACGATCCAGGGCCAGCGCCAGACCTGCCAAGCCGGCTCGCCACCCTCGACCGAAAAGAAGATCACTTCGGCGCGCCCGACCAGATTCTCGAAGGGCACAAAACCGACGCCGCCGCCATGCGCGCTCGCCGGGCTTGGCGGCACGCGCGAGTCAGTCGAATTGTCCCTATTGTCGCCCATCATGAAGTAATGGTCCGGCGGCACGAGATAGACGTCGGTATTGTCCAGTTCGCCTTCATCGTTGTCGCGCTCGATGATCTCGTGCTTGACGCCGCCCGGCAGCGTTTCTTCATAATGGGGAACGTCCTTGGGGCGGCCGTCAAAGCCGGTGTCCGGATAGGGCGGCAGCGGCTCGCGCTCGACGATCGTTCCGTTGATGTAGAGCCGGCCGCGGATCATCTGGATCTTGTCGCCGGGCAGGCCGATCAGGCGTTTGATATAGTCGGTTTCGCCGTCGCTCGGCAGTTTGAACACGATGATGTCGCCGCGCTTGGGCTGCGAGGCGAAGATGCGGCCGGGCATCATACCGGGGACCCAATCGACGAACGAGGGCAGCGAGAAATGCGAATAGCCGTAGGAGTATTTTGAAACGAACAAATAATCGCCGATCAGCAAGGTCGGGATCAGCGAGCCGGACGGAATATTGAACGGCTGGAACAACAGGGTGCGGATCACCAGCGCGATCAGCAGCGCCTGAACGATGACCTTGACCGTCTCCCAGAGGCCGCCTTCATTGGCCTTTTTTTCGGCGACATTGAAATCGCCGCCTTTCAAGCGCGCCGGCTCCGTCATAGCAATATCAAACCTTTCCATTCGCGACCGGCGTGCGACGGGCGCGATGCGTTGAGAAACAGTCCCTATACAAGCGCCCGGCCCGCCAGCCAAGCGCGAAACGCCGACGGCGGCGCGAGCCGCCGTTCACAAGCCCGCTACAAACAAAAAGAGGCGGCCGCAAGGCCGCCTCCACTTATTTTGGGCGCAAGCCCTTATTGCGGAATCTTGTCGTCGATGCCCTTGACGTACCAGTTCATGCCGAGCACGTCGCCGTCTTCGAGCGTCTTCGCGCCGGGCTTGCAGCGGTCCTTGCCGTCCTGGTCGAGCACCGGGCAGGCGAAAGGCTGGACGGCGCCGGACGCGATGTCCGCGGTCGTCTTTTCCGCCATCGCCTTCACATCGTCCGGCATATTGGCGAAGGGCGCCATCACCACCATGTTCTTGCCAATGCCGTCCCAGGTGTCGTCCGACTTCCACTTCCCGTCGATTACGGCCTGGATGCGGGAGGTGTAATAGGGACCCCAATTGTCGGTATTGGCCGTCAATTGCGCCTTGGGCGCAAATTTCATCATGTCGGAGGACTGGCCAAAGCCGAGTTTGCCGGCCTTTTCGGCCTCCTGCAGGGGCGCCGCCGAATCGGTGTGCTGGGTCAGGATATCGGCGCCTTGGGCGAGCAAGGCCTTGGCGGCGTCGGCCTCCTTGCCCGGATCGAACCAGGTATTGACCCAGACGATCTTGATCTTGGCGTTCGGATTGGTCGTCTGCATGCCGCGCTCGAACGCGTTGATGCCGGAAATGACCTCCGGAATCGGGAATGAGACGATATAGCCGATCGTATTGGTCTTGGTCATTTTGCCGGCGATCTGGCCCATCACATAGCGGCCTTCGTAGAATTTGGCGGCGTAGGTCGACATGTTGGGCGCCCGCTTATAGCCGGTCGCGTGTTCGAACATTACTTTGGGGAATTTCTTGGCGACTTTCAGCGTCGGGTCCATGAAGCCGAACGACGTCGTGAAGACGATGTTGCAGCCGCTGCGGGCGAGTTGCTCGATCGCCCGCTCGCTGTCGCTGTCGGGAATATTCTCGAGGAAGGTCGTCGCATCGACCTTGTCGCCGAGCGCCTTGGCGGCGGCCAGGCGCCCCTGATCGTGCTGATAGGAATAGCCGAAATCGCCAACCGGGCCGGTATAGACCCAGCAGGCCTTCACTTTGCCGGCCGCCTCAGCGCCGCCGGCGACCGCCAGGGTAAGCGCCGCGACTGCGGCGGCGGTAAAGATTGTGCGCATGAACCATTCTCCCGTTACGAAACCAGTTTCGACCTTGGCGACATCGGCTCCGGCGGTCGCTTCCGGCGCGCGATTCAAACTAGACGCCCCGCGTTGCGGCAAGGCCTTACTCAATTCCAAAAGCCGAGAAATGCAACCCTGTTTGCACCTCAGCGATCGGGAATGAACGCCTGGCCCAGCGAAGCGGGCGCCAGCGCGCCGCGGCTGTCGCGGATCGAAAGCACCACCAGCACGACGATCGTGGTGAGATAGGGCAACGAATTGAGGAGCTGGGCGGGGATCGGCACGCCCAGGCCCTGGAAGGCCAGCGCTAGCACCGCGACGCCGCCAAACAGCAGCGCGCCGGCGAGCGCGCGCCACGGCTTCCAGGACGCAAACACGACCAGCGCCAGCGCGATCCAGCCGCGTCCCGCCGTCATGTCCGGCGACCAGAACGGCGTGTAGGAGAGCGAGAGATAGGCGCCGGCGAGGCCCGCGCAGGCGCCGCCGAACAGCACCGCCAGCAGCCTTATGCCGCGCACCGGCACGCCGAGCGAGTGGCCGGAAGTGTGATTGTCGCCAACCGCGCGCAAGGTGAGGCCGGCGCGGGTGCGCATCAGCCAATAGCTCACCGCGCCGGTCAGCAGGATCGCGAAATAGACGAAGAAATCCTCGCCGAAAATCAGCCTTCCGACCAAAGGCAGATCGGTGAGGCCGGGGATATAGAGATGGGGCGCGCCCGTCCGCTTCAGGCCGACGAACCCCTCGCCGATCAGATTGGCGAGGCCGCGCCCGAATATCGTCAGCGCAAGGCCGGCGGCGACCTGATTGGTTGCCAGGCCGATGGTGAGGAAGGCGAAGACCGCCGACATCAGCACGCCGCCCAATATGCCCGCGACGACGCCGACGATCGTCGAATCCGTGAGATAGGCGAAGGCGAAACCGGTCGAGGCGCCGACGATCATCATGCCCTCGAGGCCGAGATTGAGCACGCCGGCGCGCTCGGCGACGACTTCGCCGATCGCCGCCAGCAGCAATGGGGTCGCGGCGGCGACGATGATGACGAGGATGTCCTGAATCTGCTGCGGGTTGAAGTTCATGACCGGGCTCCCCTTGTCATGACTTGGCCCCCATCGTCAGGCGCAGGCTGTAGCGCGCCAGGACATCGGCCGCGAGCACGCAGATCAGCAACACGCCCTGAAAAGCGAGCGTCAGGTCGCCGGGCAGATGCATGGCGATTTGCGCGTCCTCCCCGCCGACGAATGTCAGCGCCAGCACGAGTCCAGCAATGAATATGCCAATTGGCGACAGACGGCCGAGAAAGGCGACGATGATCGCGGAAAAGCCGTAACCGGGCGAGATGGAGGGCAATAATTGTTGGATTTTGCCTGAGACTTCGACAACTCCAGCTAGACCGGCAAGACCGCCAGAAATCGCGAAGGCGGCCACCGCGATCGCGCGATCGTTGAAGCCGCCGAACCGGGCGGCCTTGGGCGCAGAGCCGACCAGCCTCACCTGATAACCGAACAAGGTCTTGGCGAAAACCACCGCCGCGATCACTGCGGCAATCGGCGCCAGCAATACGCCCAGATGCAGCGACCCATCCTCGAAAAGGACCGGCAATTGCGCCACGGGATCGAAAACGACGGAAACCGGTAGGTTGTGGCCACTCGGGTCTTTCCAGGGGCCGCGCACCAGCCAATCGAGGCCAAGCTGCGCGACATAGACCAGCATCAGACTGGTGAGGATTTCCGACACATTGAGCCAGACGCGCAAAAGCGCCGGGATCATCGCATAAAGGAGACCGCCCAGCGCGCCGAGGATCATCATCGCCGGCAATATCCACCAGCTTCCCAGCGCGCCTTGCAGCGCGCCGTCATGGGTTAGGAGGCCGAGCCAGCCGCCCAGCGCGCCGCCGGCGATGAACTGGCCTTCCGCGCCGATATTCCAATAATTGGCGCGATAGCAGAAGGCGAGGCCGACGCCGATCAGGATCAGCGGCGTCGCCTTCACGGCAATGGCCTGCAGCGAATAGGATTGCGACAGCGGCTCGATGAAATAGACGTCGAAAGCTTCGAGCGGCGAGCGGCCCATCAAGGCGACGACGATGCCGCCGATCAGGATCGCGACGATCATGGCGCCGATCGGCGCGAGGATTTCGCGAAGCGTCGAGCGTTGCGGGCGCGCATAAAGATCAAGGCGCATGGGCGCTCTCGCTTGGCCGGCTGGCGGCGCCCGGCATGCCCGCCATCAAGAGGCCGATCTCCTCGCGCGTCACGCTGCGCGCCGGCAGCGCCTGCGACAGTTCGCCGGTGTGAATGACTGCGATGCGGTCGCTGATCTCGAACAATTCGTCGAGATCCTGGCTGATGATGAGCACCGCGACGCCGCGCGCGCAAAGATCGAGCAAGGCCTGGCGGATCGTCGCGGCCGCCAACGCATCGACGCCCCAGGTCGGCTGATTGATGACGAGCAGCGCCGGCTCGCGCAGGATCTCGCGCCCGACGACGAATTTCTGCAGATTGCCGCCTGATAAAGTGCGCGCGAGCGGATCGGCGCCCGATTTTCGCACGTCGAACGCCGCAATCACCTTCTGCGACTGCGCCCTGGCGGCGGCCCCGTTGATGAAGCCCATTTGCGTCAGGCCGTTCGATCCGTGGCCCGTCAGCACGATGTTTTCGGACAAAGTGAAATCGGGCGCCGCCGCATGGCCGTTGCGCTCCTCGGGCACAAAGCCGGCGTTGCGCGCGCGCCGCTCGCTGATGCCGAGACCTCCCACCGAAGCCCCGTCGATGAGGATCGCGTCGGCGCGCGGCGCCAGGCTCTCGCCCGAAAGATTGGCGAACAGTTCCGACTGGCCATTGCCCGCCACGCCCGCAACGCCGAACACCTCGCCGCCCTTCACGGCCAGCGAAACGTGTTTCAGCGAAACGCCGTGCAGCGAGGGCGACGGCGCGTCGAGATTGGAGACGACGAGACGCTCCTTGCCGAGCGCATGGGCGCCCGCCGCGCGCACTTCGGCGATTTGCGTGCCGACCATCAGCGCGGCAAGCGAGCGCGCCGTCTCGGCGCGCGGATCGCAGGTTCCCACGACCTTGCCGAGACGCAGGATGGTCGCGCGGTCGCAAAGGCGCTTCACCTCTTCGAGATGATGCGAGATATACAGGAGCGCCCTGCCCTCGGCTTTCAGCCGATCCAACGTCTCGAACAGCTTTTCGGCTTCCTGGGGCGTCAGCACCGAGGTCGGCTCGTCGAGGATGAGGACTTTGGGGTCCTGCAGCAGGCAGCGGGCGATTTCGATGCGCTGGCGCTCGCCCGCCGAAAGCGACCAGACCGGGCGGTTGGGCTCAAGACCCATGCCATAGGCGCGGGAAATCTGGTCGATCCGGCCAGGAACATCATTCAATTTAACGGTCTGCGGCATCACCAGCGCGATATTCTCGGCGACGGTCAGATTGTCGAACAGCGAAAAATGCTGGAACACCATGCCGATGCCGAGCGCGCGGGCGGCGTTGGGGTTGGGCAGCGTTATCGGCGCTCCCTGCCAGAGAATCTCGCCCTCGGTCGGCGCGAGAAGGCCGTAGAGCATTTTGACCAAAGTGGACTTGCCAGCGCCGTTTTCGCCAAGCAGCGCGTGCACTTCGCCTTGCGTGAGGCCCAAAGTGACGCAATCATTTGCGGTGAACGAGCCGAACCTCTTGGTAATGCCGCGCACCGCCAGAAGCGGCGAGGCCGGTTCGCCCGCCAACGCACTGTCCGTTTGCTCCAACCCAGCCTCCCAGCCAAGAACGAGCTAATAGTAGCGGCGGATCGAAACATAGCCAGCGGCAATCGACGGTAATTTTTCGTGAGAATCGCTAAGCACTTTCGTAATTGGCGCGAATGTCGCGGGAAAAGCGCTCATGGCAGCAGGATGGTCGATCCCGTCGTCTGGCGCGCCTCCAGCGCCTCATGCGCCCCTGCCGCCTCGGCGAGCGGCACGCGCGAGGCGATCGCGATTCTGACGTCGCCCGACTGGACGACGGCGAACAGGTCGCGCGCCATGCGCTCCAGCCGGGCGCGGTCGGCAAGGAACGTGAACAAAGTCGGACGCGTGGCGAACAACGACCCTTTCTGGGCGAGCAGCGCGATGTTGAAACCTTCGATCGCGCCGGACGCCGAGCCGTAACTGGCGAAAGTGCCGAACGGCCGGAGGCAATCGAGCGAGGCGGGAAAGGTCGTTTTGCCGACGCCGTCATAGACGACGGCGCATTTGGCGCCTTTGGTGATCTCCTTGACGCGAATGGCGAAATCCTCTTCGCGGTAGAGGATGAGATGTTTGGCGCCGGCTTTTTTGGCCAGTTTGGCTTTTTCGGGCGAGCCGACCGTGCCGATGACGGTCGCCCCCAGAGCCTTGCCCCATTGGCACAGAAGCAGGCCGACGCCGCCCGCCGCGGCGTGAACGAGGATCGTATCGCCCGCCTTGACCTTATAGGTCTGGCGCAAGAGATATTGCGCGGTGAGGCCCTTCAGCATCATCGCCGCGCCGGTCTCGTAGGAAATGGCCTTGGGCAGTTTGACGAGGAACCTCGCCTCGACATTGCGCTCTTCGCCATAAGAGCCGAGCGGCGCGACATAGACGACGCGGTCGCCCGGCTTGAAATCCTTGACCCCCTTGCCGAGCGCGACAATCTCGCCGGCGCCTTCGTTGCCGGGCGTGAAGGGAAACGGCGGCGAGGGATAGACCCCCTTGCGATAATAAATGTCGAGGAAGTTGACGCCGATGGCGTGATGGCGCACGCGCGCCTCGCCCGGACCGGGGGGCGCAAGTTCGACTTCCTCGAAGCGCATCACCTCCGGGGCGCCGGTCTCGTAAATCCTGATCGCGCGCATGTGCTTGTTCCCACCCGACAAAAGCTGGGCGGCATGATCATCCAGGTGGGGCAAGCGCGCAAGTATCGGGGGAAAAGGGCACCGTCCCGCCCTTGCCAGCCTCGCCTTGCGACACTATAGCATGCCCGGTCTCGAACCAGAGCCGCCGCGCAGCGCCCATCGTCTAGCGGTCCAGGACGTCGCCCTTTCACGGCGAAAACACGGGTTCGATTCCCGTTGGGCGCGCCAGAGACCTTTAAAGCTCTGTGCAATCTGAAACTTACGTAGTATCAGTGCCTTGTCTGCCACCGGTCATACAACTTGGTGGGACAAACGAGCCATGGCGCTGATGACCTATCTCCTCAAAGACCGCCATGGAACTTACTACTTCCGGCGCGTGATCCCTTCCGCAATTCGAGCCTTTATGCCCCCGCCGTGGCGCGGGAAAGCAAACTTCAAGGTGACGCTCGGAACCAAAAAGCCAGCGATCGCGAAAGTCGAAGCGTCAAAGGCCCTCAGAGATTGCACAGTCGCCTTCCAAATTGCTGATCGAGCAATGCGAGGCGGACCGGCGAAGGCGAATAGGATCGATGAGATCGGCTCCATCGCCATCGAGGAGATCGAGTCGGACGTGATCGCGGAGGTGCTCGCTGCGGACGAGGCCGAGCGGGAGGACGGGGACGATAGGCGACGTTTGCAGACTCCAGAGGAGCGAGCTCAATGGCCTGACCTCGTTGAGGTAGCATTTTGAGGCAAGGGCATGGCGGAGGATCACGCCCATGTTTATGGCCTGCATTTATCAGAAGCAGCCGAGGAATATCGCACAGCACTCGCACGAAGAGACCCGCAGATTGTCGATGCGGAGTTGCGCCTCTATCTCAAGAAGCGTGGCGTGCGCATCGATCCAACGTCCGACACCTATCGTCAGGCCGGCCTTGCGGTGCTCCGAGGCAACGTTCGAGCATATGAGCTTTTGCTGGAGAGGCAGTCGGGAAAGATTGTAGCGACACCGGTCAAACCGAACATCGACAAAGGACCAAAGCTCTCGCAGGCGTTTGCGACATGGAAGACGGGCGGCAGCGCCAAGGGAACAAAGCAGCCCGGGCCAAGGACGGTGCTCGAAGCTGAGCACGCTGTCCGTCGCTTTCGAGAATGGCATGGCGATCTTCACTTTGGGAATATAGATAAGGCGAAGACCCGGGACTTCCGCGATGCACTGGCGAAGGTGCGCACGAGGCTACCGCGAGATTTGGTCAAGCTTCCTCTGAGGGACCTCTTGAAGCTCGACCTGTCGCACCTGCCCGCCGCGCATGCTAACACCATAAACAAGTCGATGAATCTGCTTTCCGCCGTCGTCGCCCATGCGATGCGAGATGGCAAAATGGATCAGATCGCGAGCTACGCGAACCCCTTCCAAGGCATCAAGCTCGCCATCGATGATCGAGATGCGGAGACCCGCGAGCCATTTGAGCCTTCGGACTTGCAAGCGATCTTCAGTACCGATGTTTATACCCAAGGAAGCCGCCCAACAGGAGGAGGCGGAGAGGCATCCTTCTGGCTTCCGCTCATCGCCCTTCTCTCTGGTGCGCGGCAGAAGGAACTTGCGCAGCTTCGCGTCGAGGACCTGAAGCAAGACAATGAGACCGGCCTATGGTTCTTTGACATTAGTACCGAGGGCGGACGATCGATCAAGACGGCAAGCTCGCGTCGGAAGGTCCCCCTGCATCCGCATTTGGTGAACGTCGGGCTGCTCCTCTATCGCCAATCACTCATCGATGCCAACGCCGGGACCGCTGGCGACCTTTGGCCGGACATCAAGTCTGACGCTCAAGGCCGACGGGCCGGCCCATGGTCGAAGTGGTTCAATCGCTATCTCCGAGTTGCCGCGAAGGTCGGGGAGCCGAGCAAGGTGTTCCACTCGTTCCGGCATACCTTCAAGCGCATGGCGAGAGACGCGGGGATTGGCGAGGAGCTGCATGACGCCCTCACGGGGCACTCGGGGGGCGGGGTTGGCAGGAGCTACGGCGGAGGGTTTGGCCTGAAAGCGTTGGCGGCGGCGATGGGCGGGATCGAGGTGCCTGAGGCGGTCAGGACTCTGACGTGGACTTCGAGCAGCCCGCCAGACCCCTTCGAGAACTAGGGCGATGTTCCCAAAGACCAAGCTTGATGACCTCCCTCCAGAATTGGTTAAGTCTGAAGTGGACCCCATTCGCGGGACCACGGGGGCTTGGACTTAAGGTGTAATCGCGCCTGCTCTTGTCCTTCAAAAAAAGATTAAGCCGCTTCCTGCTGCTTCTGCTTTTGCTGTGGGTATG
>Ga0182024_10009754_pt1 | contig 19763 bp, 18 predicted proteins | sample P32metaG_FD_120480 | JGI IMG/M metagenome (GOLD analysis project Ga0182024, IMG submission 120480) | Permafrost microbial communities from Stordalen Mire, Sweden - P3-2 metaG (Illumina Assembly) | ecosystem: Environmental > Terrestrial > Soil > Wetlands > Permafrost | place: Sweden: Stordalen... | reverse complement strand
TCCATCAAGTTTCAGCTAAAAAATTGACCAATGCCGGGCTTGCCCGGCTTTTTATTGACCGAGGACAATATGGAAACGCACGCTAACGCAGTCACTGTCGATAACCCCTACGGTCTTGGCGCCTTGTGGGCAGGCGGCGACCCCATCGCTCGCGGGGTGCTCATCATCTTGCTGCTGATGTCGCTGATATCGTGGTACATCATCCTCACGAAGGTCTGGGATCAGCGCAAGCTGCGGCGCGCATCCAAGCTCGTGGAGAAGCAGTTCTGGACTGCACCTTCGTTGAAGGATGGCGTCGAGCGGCTGCCCAAGAACGATGATTTCCGCGGCATTGCCGAAGACGGCCTGCGCGCCGCGTCGCACCACGACGGGCGCCTCACCGATCGCATCGATTTGCACGAGTGGATCACGATGTCGCTGCAGCGCTCGGTCGAGCAGGTCACTGGCAAACTGCATGGCGGCCTGTCGTTTCTCGCGACCGTCGGCTCGGTATCACCCTTCGTTGGCCTCTTCGGCACGGTCTGGGGAATCCTGAACGCGCTGGTATCGATCGGCATCGCGGGCCAGGCGAGCATTGACCGTGTCGCAGGACCGGTCGGTGAAGCGCTCATCATGACGGCGCTCGGCCTTGCGGTCGCGGTACCGGCGGTCATGGGCTACAACTGGCTCATCAGCCGCAACAAGGTCCTGCAGGATTCGCTGCGCAATTTCGCAGCCGATCTGCATGCCTACCTCGTCGGAGGCGCCCGCGTCGGCGGCAATGACATGGGTGGCACGCGTCCGGCTGCCGCCCCGGCAGCGGCGCTGCGCAAATAGGCAGCAAGCGCGCCGGCGAAGGCGCGCGATTTTGACGCGAACGTAGCGAAAAGGAACGGTCACTATGTCAATGAACGTAGGCGCTCCGGGCGGAGACGACGGCCCGTCGGTGATGGCGACGATCAACACGACGCCGCTCGTGGACGTCATGCTCGTGATGCTCATCATCTTTCTCATCACGATCCCGGTGATCACGAAGACGGTCAAGGTCGAACTGCCGCGGGCGGTCAACATCCCGACCACGACCAAGCCTGAAAACATCACGATCGCGGTGGGGAAAACGGGCACCATCTACTGGAACGACAAGCAGGTCGCGTCGCTGACGGACCTGATCAACCAAGTGAAGGGGGTTGCGGTGCGCAAGCCGCAACCGGAGATCCACATCCGCTCCGATAAGGAAGCGCGCTTCGAATTCGTGGGTCGGGTGATCTACGCGATTCAACGCGGTGGCGTCGTGAAGGTCGGGTTCCTGACGGAGCCTGATCACGGCATACGCGGCTCGCGCTAGAGCGGGAGGATTTAAGCCATGGCTATGAGTACGGCGACCACAGAGGGCGCCCCAATGTGCGACATCAACACGACGCCGCTGATCGACGTCATGCTGGTGCTGCTCGTCACCTTGATTGTTACGCTGCCGATCATGACGCACGCAGTGAAGCTCGACATGCCGCAGACCAATCAGCCGCCGCCGCCGCAGGATCAGCGCCCCGAGGTCATTGACCTCGAGATCGATTTCGACGGCACGATCGTGTGGAACGGCACTGTGGTGCCGAATATTGAGACTCTGGAAGGCTATTTCCGCACCGAGTCGGCGAAGGATCCGCAGCCTGAAATTCATCTGCGGCCCGATCGCAGGGCGCTCTACGACACGGTTGCGAAAGTCATGGCGGCCGCGCAACGCAACCGCATGAAGCGAATCGGCTTCGTCAATACCGGCGAATTCAAGGAATGAGCCCCAACGCGTGCCGGGCATCATGAGGCTCGTTCCCAAGCAGCTGACCGCCGCGCTCCTCGGCGCGGCGCTTCTTTTGGCCGGGAACCTGCTGCCCATCGCGACCAGCGCCGCGGCGGATAAGCCCGATGACAAACCCAAGATCAGCGCAGCCGCAAGCAAGCCGCTGAAGGCTGCGCAGGAAGCGTTCGAGAAACAGGACTTTCCGACGGCGCTGACGCACCTTAAAGAGACGGAGGCTCTGCCCACCAAGACCGAGTACGACGAGTACACGCTGAACCAGATGTACTTGTTCTACTACTCGCGCACCAATGACATGGCCGATGCCGAGAAGGTGCTCGAAGCCCTGGTGGCATCGCCGTATCTCGACAAGGCGGATCTGCCCGCGCGACTGCGCACGCTGGCACAGATCAACTACCAGGCGAAGGATTACGACAAGGCCATCCAATTCGGCGAGCGTGCCATCAAGGAGGGCAACGCCAACGACGACGTCTATACGCTCGTCGATCAGGCGTACTATTTGAAGGGCGATTTTACGGGCGCGCAGAAGTCGATTAACGCGCACATGGACGTGGTCACGAAGGGCGGCCAGCCGCCGAGCGAAAGCTTGCTGAAGCTCGGGCTCAGTACCTGTCTCAAGTTGAATGATAACGACTGCACCACGCGCGCTCTTGACCGGCGCGTCGCGGCCTATCCAACGCCCGATAACTGGCGCGAACTCCTCTACACGATCATCCAGACGCCAGGACAGAGCGACCCCTACCTGCTGCAGGTGTATCGTCTGGCGTTCGACCTCGACGTTTTGAAGGGGCCCGAAGACTACATAGAGATGGCGACACTCGCCAACGACCAGGGCTCCCCCGGCGAGGCGCAACGTGTCCTCGAATCAGGCAAGCAGAAGAACGTATTCGCAACCGCAGCGGTGAAGACACACAGCGCGCAGCTCCTCGAATCGGTCAAGAAGAAGGTGGAGACCGACCAGGCGTCGATGTCCAAGATCGCAGCCGACGCCCAGGCGGCCAAAACCGGCACGAAGGACGTCGCGCTCGGACTCGCCTACTTCAGCTACCAGCAATACGACAAGGCGGCCGAAGCTCTGACCAACGGCCTTGCCAAAGGCGGATTGAAGAACGAGGCTGACGCACGTCTCATCCTCGGTATTGCGCAATTGCATGCCGGCAAGAAGGATGACGCGCAGAAGACTTTTGACCTGGTCAAGGGCGATCCGAAGCTCGAGCGCTTGGCGCACTTGTGGCAAATACGCGCGCGCCAGGCGTAGCGTCAGCGCAAGCTTGAATTTCCCTTAGGAGAACCGATCCATGTCAATCAAGGCGGGCGAGCGCATGCCTTCGGGCACGCTGAAAACCATGGGCGCCGATGGCGCGAAGGATATCAAGACCGACGAGCTCTTCCGCGGCAAAAAAGTGGTCCTATTCTCGGTCCCGGGCGCGTTCACTCCGACCTGCGACGCGAAGCACCTGCCGAGCTTCGTCGCCCTCGCGGATCAGTTGAAGGCAAAGGGCGTCGACACCATCGCCTGCATGTCCGTCAACGATGTCTTTGTGATGAATGCCTGGGGCAAGGCCTCGGGAGTGGCCGGCAAGGTGATGATGCTGGCGGATGGCAATGGCGATTATGCGCGCGCCCTGGGGCTCGAGCTCGATGGCCGTGAATTTGGCCTAGGCATGCGCGGGCAGCGCTTCGCCATCATCGTCAAAGACGGCGTCGCCGAGCGCGTGAACGTCGAAGCACCGCGCGAGTTCAAAGTATCTTCCGCTGAGCACCTGCTCAGTCAGCTTTGACCGCGCGGCTGCCGGCCACCAGCCGTTTGAGCTCCGGCACGATCTGAAAGAGGTCGCCGACCAGACCAAAGTCGGCTATCTCGAAGATCGGCGCCTCGGCATCCTTGTTGATGGCGACGATGGTGCGCGCATCCTTGATGCCGGTCAGGTGCTGGATTGCACCGGAGATGCCGATCGCAATATAGAGCTCCGGCGCGATGATCTTCCCGGTCTGACCCACCTGCATGTCATTCGCGGCAAAGCCCGCATCCACCGCCGCGCGCGAAGCGCCGACCGCGGCACCCAGCTCGTCGGCAAGCTCGTAGAGAATCTTGAAATTCTCGGCGCTCCCCAGCGCCCGGCCACCGGAGATGACGCGCGTCGCTGACTGCAGATCCGGGCGGTCTGCCTTGGCTGCGGCACGCGAAACGAAGCGCGTGTGCGTGGGCAGCGCCACCGCGCTCGTCACGGTGTCCACGCTGGCCGTGCCGCCCTCGCCACCCGCCTCGAAAGATGCGGTGCGTACCGTGCCGACGAGCTTCTCACCAGCTGCGCACTCGACCGTCACGATGGCATTGCCTGCGTAGGTCGGGCGCCGGAAGTGCGTGGCATCCACGACCGCCATGATGTTACTCACCTGCGCGCAGTTGAGGAGCGCCGCGACGCGCGGCATCAGATCCTTGCCAAAGGTTGTCGATGGTCCCAAGAGGTGCGTGAAGTCGCCCGCCAGGGCCACGATCTGCGGCGCCAAAAGCGCGGCGAGCGGCTGCGCATTGGCGGGGTGTTCCACTTTCACCACGCGTTGAACGCCTGCCAAACGCGCAGCCTGCGCGGCTACGGCCGCCGCATCGGCGGCGCACACCGCGATCGTGATATTCGCATCGGGGAGGGCGCGCGCACAGGTGACGCATTTGGCAGTGGCGGGATTCAGGCGCGTGCCGTCGTGTTCGGCGATAATCAGAATCTGGGTCATCAGATGACTCCCCGCTTGCGCAGCTCGCCGACGAGCTCCGCGGTGTCTTTGACGAGCACGCCCTTTTGACGCTGCGAGGGCGCCTCGAAACGCACAATTTTGATCTGCGCGCGCGGCTCGACGCCCAGCTCGGCGAGGGTCAGCGTATCGAGTGGTTTCTTCTTCGCCTTCATGATGTCCGGCAGCTTCACGTAGCGCGGCTCATTCAGGCGCAGATCGGTGGTCATGACCGCCGGCAGATCCACCTCGATCGTTTCCAATCCTGAATCCACCTCGCGCGTCACCTTCGCCGTGCCGGCCGCCAATTCGATCTTCGATGCGAACGTCGCCTGCGGTCGATTCCAGAGAGCCGCGAGCATCGGCCCCGTCTGGCTGTTGTCGTCATCGATCGCCTGCTTGCCGAGGATCACGAGGAAAGGCTCTTCGCGCGCGATCAATCTCAGAAAAACCTGCGCGGCGGTCAGTGGCTCGACCGCGGTGTCGCTGCGCACCAGGATCGCCCGATCCGCTCCCATCGCCAGCGCCGTGCGCAGCTGCTGCTGAGCATCGGCGGCGCCGATGCTGACGACGACGACCTCTTCGGCCGCACCGCGCTCCTTGATGCGCAGCGCTTCCTCCAGAGCGATCTCATCGAAGGGGTTGATCGCCATCTTCACCCCGTCCGTCATCACGCCGGTGCCATCGGGGTTCACGCGGATACGCACGTTGGCGTCTACGACACGTTTGATGCCGACTATAATTCGCTTCATCGAGAGTCCTGTTCGCCCGGTTCGGGAGCGCAAGTGTACACTGCGGGCGCGCCCGTCAACCCCCACGGCGGCGCCGACGCTAAGGAGATGACGCCCGAATGCTCGCGTACGCCGCGCGTCGCCTGGCCGCAATCCCGCCCACTCTCTTCGTCATTGTCACACTCGCGTTCGCCGTGGTGCGCGCGGCCCCCGGCGGCCCCTTTGATGCCGAGCAGTCATTGCCGCCGCAGGTCAAGGCGAACCTCGAGCGTGCCTACGGACTCGATCAGCCGCTCGCGACGCAGTACCTGCGCTATCTGCGCGCGATCGCGCACGGCGATTTCGGACCCTCCTTGAAGTACCGCGACCTCAGCGTCGGGGCATTGATCGCGCAGGGCCTGCCGGTCAGTCTGATCCTCGGCTTTGCGGCGCTCCTGGTCGCCCTCGCGCTCGGAGTGCCGCTCGGGATTTGGGCGGCACTGCGGCGCGGCCGTCCGGTCGATCATGGAATTATGGGGTTGGCCGTGCTCGGCGTCGTCCTGCCGAGCTTCGTCACGGGGCCTCTTTTGGTGCTCGTCTTTGGCCTGGGCCTGCACTGGCTGCCGGTCGCCGGTTGGCAGAACGGCAACCCGTACTATCTCGTGCTGCCCGTGATGACTCTTGCGTTGCCGCTCATCGCCTATATCGCGCGCCTCACTCGCAGCAGCCTGCTGGAGGTGCTGCAGAGCGACTTCATTCGCGCGGCGCGCGCTCGGGGCCTCGGAAGCCGGCGTGTCATCTGGCGCCATGCGCTGCCTCCGGCGCTGCTGCCGGTCGTGAGTTACTTAGGTCCCGCCACCGCATTCGTCGTCACGGGATCACTCGTCGTTGAAACCGTCTTCGGACTGCCGGGCACGGGGCGCTACCTCGTCGAGGGTGCGATCGACCGCGACTACACGCTCGTCATGGGCATGGTCATCGTGTACGGGCTCATCACGCTCACGTGCAATCTTGCGGCCGACCTCATCTATGGCTGGCTCGATCCCCGGGTGGGACATGCCTATTGAGGACGGCTCCACGGCGGTGAGCTTCTGGTGGCAGGCCTGGCGGCGACTGCGCCGCAAGCGCCTCGCGCTCTTTGCGGGGGGCGTCGTTGTGCTCATCGCCTGCCTTGCGGTCGCGGGCCCGCACTTCTCGGGCGTTCACTACGACAGCCTCGATTGGGATGCGATTGCCGTTCCGCCGCAATTCGGCGGCGCGCACTGGCTGGGCACTGACCGGCTCGGGCGCGACCTTTTCGTGCGCACCCTCTACGGTGTGCGCATCTCGCTCGTGATCGGTCTCCTGGCAAGCGCCGTGAGCCTCGTCATCGGCGTGGTGTGGGGCATGGTCGCCGGCTACAGCGGCGGTCGCACCGATGAGTTCATGATGCGCGCGGTCGACGTGCTGTACTCGCTGCCCTACCTCTTCATCGTCATCATCCTGACGACGCTCTTTACGCGCGGCAGCCTCATCGTGCTGTTCGTTGCCATCGGCGCCGTCGGCTGGCTCACCATCGCCCGCATCGTGCGCGGTCAGACGCTCGTCCTCGCGCGCACCGAATTCGTCGAAGCCGCGCGCGTCATCGGCGTGCGGCCCGGCGCGATGCTCTGGCGTCACATCCTGCCCAACCTCTCCGGCACCATCGTCGCCTATGCAACGCTCGCCATCCCGCAGATGATCTTGTTTGAGAGTTTTTTGAGTTTTTTGGGCCTCGGCGTGCAGGAGCCGCTACCGAGCCTGGGCAATCTCATCAATGACGGCGCGCGCGAGATGCAATCTGCACCCTGGATGTTGCTCGTGCCGGCGGGCTTCCTGGTCGTGCTCCTTCTGTGCTTCAGCGTCGTCGGGGACGCGCTCCGCGATGCGCTTGACCCGCGCGAGAGCTCAGCATGAACGAGGCGGCCGTGCTGCAGGTCGAAAACCTGAGCGTACGCTTTGCCAACGCACAGCAGGCAGTGAACTGCGTCAATGATTTTACGCTATCCGTCGCGCGCGGCGAATGTGTCGGCGTCGTGGGCGAGTCGGGCGCCGGCAAGAGCCAGGCGTTCCTCGCCATCATGGGACTGCTCGCGCCCGGCGGCACTGCGAGCGGCAGTGCCCGCTTCGAATCACGCGAGCTCATCGGCGCATCACACGCAGCGCTCGATGGTATCCGCGGCGCGCGCCTCGCCATGATTTTCCAGAACCCCATGACTTCGCTCACCCCGCATCTGCGCGTGGGAGACCAGGTGGCCGAGCTCTTCGTCAAACACTCAGGTCTCTCCTGGCGCGCGGCGCGCGCGCGCGCACTGGAAACACTCGAGCGAGTGCAGCTGCCCGAGCCCGAGCGTCGCGCACGCCAATACCCGCACGAGTTGTCGGGCGGCATGCGCCAGCGGGTCATGATCGCGACCGCACTTGCCTGCGATCCTGCGCTCGTCATCGCCGATGAGCCGACGACGGCGCTCGACGTCACGATCCAGGCGCAGATCCTCGCGCTCCTGGCCGAGCTCAAAAGCGCGCAGCGCCTGTCGCTCGTGCTCATCACGCATGATCTGGGCGTGGTCGCGGGGCTTGCCGACCGGGTGGCCGTCATGTGCCAAGGGCGCATCGTGGAATGCGGACCCGTGGGGACGATCCTGCGCTCGCCCGTCCATGCCTACACCCAGTCCCTCCTCAAGGATGCGCTCAGGGCCGATGGGCCGGATCCATGAGCGAGCCGCTCCTTCTCGTGCATGACCTGGAAGTGCGCTACCGCGTGCGCCACGGCGCGTGGGGGCGCCGGGCATGGCTGCGCGTGGTTGCGGGAATTGATTTCACGATGCACGCGCGCGAGGCGCTCGGCGTCGTCGGCGAGTCGGGCTGCGGCAAGTCGACTCTGGCGCGTGCCATTCTGGATCTCGTGCCGCGCGCCGGGGGGCGCCTCGTCTTTGGCGGCCGCGACATCGACGTGCTGACGCGCGCCGAGCGGCAGCACCTGCGAGCCGATCTGCAGATCATTTTCCAAAATCCGCTCGCTAGCCTCGATCCGCGCATGCAGATCGAGGAAATCATCGCCGAGCCGCTGCGCGTGCATCGCGGCGATCTGGCGCCGCGCGAGCGGCAGCGCGCGGTGCTCGATCTCCTGGGCGAGCTCGGCCTTGCGCAGGATCTCTCGCGGCGCTATCCGCACGAGTTGAGCGGCGGCCAGTGTCAAAGAGTCGCCATCGCCCGCGCCATGATCCTGCATCCGAAGCTTCTGGTGTGCGATGAGGCGGTGAGCGCGCTCGATGCATCGATTCAGGCGCAGATCATTGCGCTCCTCGGCACTGTCAAAAATACGCACGGTGTGGCGCTGCTTTTCATCAGCCACAACCTTCAAGTGGTGCGCGAACTTTGCGACCGCGTCCTCGTCTTGTATCTGGGGCGCATGATGGAACTTGCTCCGGCACAGCTTCTGTACGCGCGCCCGCTGCACCCGTATACGCGTGCGCTCTTTGAGGCGATTCCCATCCCCGACCCGCAGATTCAGCCGGCGCGCCTCGCGCACACCATGCCGGGCGAACCCCCGTCAGCGCTGACTCCGCCGTCAGGCTGTGTCTTTCACACGCGCTGCCCGCATGTGGTCGCGCTGTGCCGACGGCAAATCCCCGCGTGGGAGGAGGTCGGGGATGGCCGCCACGTCGCTTGCCACCGCTGGCGCGAGATCTGAAGAGGGCGGCCCGCAGCACTTGCCGACGCTGGGCAGGCCCTAGGCAAAACGTTATTCTCATCGTCAATGATCCACGAGCCCAGCGTGCGCCCGAGCGAGAGCCTGCGCGACGTCAAGTATGAGATTCGCGGGCGCCTCGCGCGCCGCGCGCATGAGCTCGAGCGCCTGGGCTACGAGATCATCTCGCTCAACATTGGCAATCCGGGCGCCTTCGGCTTCCGCACACCGGAGACCATGCGCCTTGCCATCATCGAAAACCTTGCCGCGGGGGAGGGCTACTGCCATCAGAAGGGTATTTTCCCGGCGCGCGAGGCGGTGGTCATGCAGCAGCAGGCGCGCGGCGTGCCTCATGTCACGGCCGAGGAGGTCTTCATCGGCAACGGCGTGAGCGAGCTCATTGATCTCGTGCTGCGCGCGCTTCTGAATCCGGGCGATGAAGTGCTCGTCCCGAGCCCCGACTATCCGCTGTGGACGGCGGCCGTCACCTTGAATGGCGGCCGCGCGGTGCACTATCCGTGCCGGCCCGAGAACGGCTTTGTGCCCGATGCCGAGGAAGTCGCAAGTCTTGTGACCTCAAAGACGCGCGCGCTCGTCGTCATCAATCCGAATAATCCGACTGGCGCGGTGTATCCGCGCAGCGTGCTCGAGGATCTGGTGCGCATCGCCGAGCGCGCGGGTCTCGTCCTCTACAGTGACGAAATCTACGATCAGATGCTCTACGACGACGCCGAGTTCGTGCCGCTTGCCACGCTCGCGCACGACACGCTGTGCGCGACCTTGTCGGGATTGTCGAAGATCTATCGCGCCTGCGGCTATCGCGTTGGCTGGGCGTCCTTCTCCGGGCGCGTGCGCCCGGCGGCCGACTACCTCTCAGCCCTCGAGCTCCTGAGTTCCCTGCGCCTGTGCGCCGCAGTGCCGGCGCAGTGGGCGGTGCAGACGGCGCTCGGCGGCTATCAGAGCATTCGCGAACTGGTGCGGCCGGGCGGACGATTGTATGAATCGCGCGCGGCCATCCTCGCGGCGACTCAGGCGAGCCGCTTTCTGCGGTTGAAAGCGCCTCAAGGGGCGATGTACGCCTTCGTGGCTACCGACACGCGCGAACTGCCCGGCTTCGATGATCAGACCTTCGCGCTCGATCTTCTTGAGCAGAAACACGTGCTCATCGCGCCGGGCGTGAGTTTCAACGTCCCCTATCGCACGCATTTTCGTGTCACGAACCTGCCGCAGCCGGACGTGCTGCGCCAGGTCTTTGCCCGCATGGAGGAGCTTTTGAGCACGTACGCCGAAGGCGCGCGGTCCGATGGCAGCAGCAACGTCGTCGATGCGCAATCACGGTTCAAGTAATTTCTTGATAATACTCATACTAGATTATTTTGGTTAGAGTTTTATCGGATAACAGCAGCTCGAGTCATACCCTCGTCGTACCGTCTCGGCAACGCGCCGAGGCGCTGCGCCTGGCTCAGGCGCGCGCCGCTGTCGGCGCAGGCGAGCGCGTCTGGGCGACCCCGGACATCCTTGCGGCGAACACCTGGCTCACCCGCGAGGTGGAAGTGGGCGCTGCGTCCTTTGCGCTGCCGCGCCTGCTTTCGAGCACTCAGGAGTGGCTCATCTGGCGGCAGTGCACCCAGCAATCCACCCGCGACATTGAGCTCGTCGCGCGTGCGGCGCTCGCGGCAGCCCTGCAGCGCGCCGACGAATTGGCGAGCGACTACCTCATCCGGCTGCACGATCTCATCCCCCGTGCCGACGACACCGAAGGCAGGCTTCTGCACGACGTGCGCAGCGCCGTGCAGGCGCGCTATGCGGCCAAGGGTGTCAGCACGGCGCGCGCGCAAGCCCGCAAGCTCGCCTGCATCGGGGGCGAGCGCGCGGTGGAGTTTGCGGGCTTTGCGGAGCTGCCGCCGTATCTGGCGGAGCTCATGCGCGCGCGGCAGCGGTGCGGCTACGCCACGAGCACGCGCAGCGTTGCCGCGGCCGATCCTCGCGCGAGGAAAATCATCGCTCAGGATCGTGGCGAGGAGCTCGAGCGCATTGCCGAGTGGTGCCGGCAGCGCCTCCTCGCTGACCCGCAGGCGCGCATACTCGTCGTGCTGCCCGGCGCCGTAAGCCTGCGCGAGCGGCTCGCGACCCTCCTGCGCCAGAGCCTCGCGCCAAACGAATGGGTCGAGGGCGGGGAGGCCGGCACGGAATTCCTGGTCGCCATCGAGGGCGGCGAGCCACTCGCACGAGCGCCGCTCGTGGCGCATGCGCTGACGGCGCTCGCCGTACTCTGGGGTGAGACACCCTTTGAGACTTTGAGTGCCTGGCTGTGCGCGCCGTACTGGCGAGAGCCTAATGCGGCCGCGCGCGCGCGCGTGGATGATTGGCTGCGCTCGGTCGCGCCGCTGGCGGTTGATCTGCCGACGCTGCTGACGCTTCTCGCCAGTGAGCCGCGCGCGCGCCACCGGGCGAGTGGCAGCGCTGCACGCGAGCTGCGCACGCACCTCACTGCCGCAGCGCTGCATCTGAGCGCGACGGGCGGCACGCCCCGCGAGTGGGCCGAGCGCATTCGCGCAGCGCTCGCGGCACTCGGCTGGCCCGGCGATGCTGCGCGCACGAGCGCTGCGCAGCAGACCGTGCAGCGTTTCAACGAGCTCTTGAATGAGTTCGGCGAGCTCTCCGTCGCCGTGCGCACGCTCACCCGGGATCAGGCCCTGCAGGTCTTCAATGAACTTGCGGTGCGCTCGGCCTTCCGGCCCGCCTCGGGCGATGCGCTCGTCACGATCACGCCCTTCCTCGAGGATCCGATCATCCACTACGAGGGGATCTGGGTTGCAGGCCTCGATGCAGGCTCCTGGCCGCAGCCGGTGCAGACGAATCCGTTTCTGCCGGTCGCGGCACAGCGTGCCGCGGGCATTCCCGCCGCGAGCGCCGAGGGACGCACGGCTGAAGCCCGTGCGCTCATGTGGGCCTGGCGGGCCGCTTCCGATGATCTCGTCTTCAGCGTGGCCACGCGCGAGGAGGACCTCGTGCTCTTGCCAAGCCCGCTCCTGCAGGAATGGTCGAGTGCGGCGGCGCCCGCAGCGCCGCCTGCCCTGTGGCTGCCGGCGCGCATGCACCGCGAAGACGAACTTGAAAGTCTTATCGACGCGACGGGCCCTGCATGGCCCGCCGGGCAGCGCCTGCCCTCGGGCACGAAGCTTCTTGAACTGCAAAGCCAGTGCGCGTTTCACGCCTTTGGCGAGTTGCGCCTGGGCAGTCGCGTGCTCGAGGCGCCCGAGCCGGGCGTGCCGGCTTTGGAACGCGGCAATTTTCTGCATGGCGCGCTTGAAGCACTGTGGTCCGAGCTTAAGGACTCGCACACTCTGCAGGCCCTTGCGCCGCATGAGCTCAACGCCATCATCGCAAGGAGCGTTGCGCATGCCGCGCAGGAGCTCTGGGGCACGACATTGGCGCGCGCGCAACTGCGCGAGAGGGCTCGCGCGCAGGCGCTCCTCGGCGCGGTGTGTGAACTTGAGCGCACGCGCGCACCCTTTAGCGTGCGCGCCATTGAGTTCGAATCGGCCGTCGAGCTCTCGGGCGCGCGCTTGAACCTGCGCATCGATCGGGTGGATGCGCTCGCCGCCGGCGGGGTTGCGATTCTCGACTACAAGAGCGGCGCGCATAAGACCATGGACTGGTACGGCGAGCACCTGTCGCATCCGCAGCTCCTCGCCTATCTCGCGGCGCTCGATGAGGACGTGCGTGCCGTCGCCAGCGTCAATGTCGGCGTCCGCGACGTGGGCTTTCACGGCATTGCCGCCGCTGGCGGAGTCTTGCCGAAGGTGAAGGCCGCCGAGGCGCAGGAGGGCATGCGCTCGAGTGATGTGTGGCTGCAGTCGCGCGCTCTTTGGAAGGCCCGCATCGCGGCGCTGGTGCGCGACTTCGTCGCAGGGCGCGCAGCGGTCGACCCGGCACCGCAGGCGTGCAGGTACTGCGATGTGGCGTACCTGTGCCGCATCGCCGACCGGGCGCTGCCGGAGGATGAGGAATTTGAGGTGGCCCCCGATGATTGAGCCTGAGAGCACCGCCGCCGACGCGCGCGCCCGCGAAGAGGCGACCGATCCCACCCGCTCGATCGTGCTGCAGGCGCCGGCCGGCTCCGGCAAGACGACGGTATTGACCGCGCGCTTCATGCGCCTCCTGGAAAGCGTCGATGAGCCCGAGGAAATCCTCGCCGTGACGTTCACGCGCAAGGCGGCGGCGGCCATGCGCGCGCGCATCGTGGAGGCGCTCGGCAAAAATCCGCCGGCCAGTGCGCGCGCGCGCGCCTGGGACCTCGCCAACAATCCAGGCCGCCTGCGCATTCAGACCATCGACTCCTTCAACTTCTGGCTTGCAAGCCAGCTGCCGGTCACGGCCAAGGCGGGCGGCACTTTGAACGTGGATGAGCGCCCTCAGGAGCTGTACGCGCGTGCGGCGCGCGCGACCTTAGTCGAAGGCGAGAAGGATCCGGAGATCGCCCCCGATGTCGAGCTCCTCTTTGAGCGCCTCGATAACCGCTGGAATACCGTCGAGGAGCTCTTGGCGCAGATGCTGCAATCGCGCGCCCACTGGCTGCGCCACGTCATGGGCGATCCGGCGGCGCTGCGCGCGCGCATGACGGCGAGCCTCGGCGAGATCATTACTGCGGTGCTCGGGAGCGCCCTCGAAAAATTTCCGCCGCGCCTGGCTGCGGCGGCGCAGGCGCTGCCGATGGGTGGGGACCTCGGATGCGAGGCCGCGGATCTTCCCGCTTGGAAGCGCCTCATTGACCTCACCCTAACGGCCAAGGGCGCCTGGCGAAAATTCCAGGGCGCCCTCGCCCCCGATCGTCAGGCGCTCGCGAGTGTCATCGAGGGCATGAGCGCCGTGCCGGATCTCCTGAGCGCTCTGCAGGCGATTGCCCTGTTGCCGCCCGCGGCGCTCGATCCCGAGGATGCCCGGGCGCTCGATGCGCTCGCGCGCGTGCTGCAACGCGCGGCGGCCCATCTGCAGCTCGAATTCTCCGCCGCCGGGCGCGTCGACTACACCTATGTCGCCGGCGCCGCGCGCGAGACTCTGACCGCTGAGCGCCTGCCGACCGATCTTGCGCTGCGCGCCGGACTTTCCCTGCGACACATTCTGGTGGATGAGTTTCAGGATATCTCGCTGGGGCAGTTCGAGCTTCTCGAGGCGCTCACCATCGGCTGGGAGGAGGGCGACGGCCGCACGCTCTTCGTCGTGGGCGATCCGATGCAGTCGATCTACCAGTTTCGTGAGGCGGAAGTCGGGCTCATGCTGCGCATCCGCGATCAGGGCATCGGCGCGCTGCGGCTGCGGGCCCTGCATTTGACGCACAATTTCCGCTCGGTGGCGCCGCTCGTCGAATGGACGAATGCGCGTTTCGCGCGCCTCTTGCCGGGGAGCGATGATGTGCGCACGAGCGCGGTGGCTTTCACGCCGAGTGTTGCGACGCGCGCCGCCGCGCACGCGCCCGCGGTCGAGATCTCCTGGTTCGCACCGGGCGCGCGCATGGCCGAAGCCGCCGCGATCGCGGCGCGGATCGCGGCGCGCAAAGAAAAATCTCCCAAGGCGACGATCGCGATACTCGTCAGCGCCCGTGCCCATGCGGGACCGATTGCAGCGGCGCTCGGCGCCGCAAATGTGGCCTGCGTCGGAGTTAAGATCGTGCCGCTCGCCGAGCTCTCGGTCATCCGCGATCTGGTCGCGCTGACGCGCGCACTCCTTCACCTGGCCGATCGCGCCGCGTGGCTCGTCGTGCTGCGCGCGCCCTGGTGCGGCGCGACGTTGGCGACCCTTGCCGTCCTATCAGAGCGCAACGATGCACTCCTCCTGTGGGAGGCGCTCGCCGATGAGGCGCGGCTGGCGCGCTGCAAGGAGGAGGAGCGCGAGCGCCTCCTGCGCGTGCGCGCGGTGCTGCAAGGCGCGCTTGCGGCGCGCGGCGATGCGCCGCCCGCGGAGTGGCTCGAGCGGACCTGGGTGCAGTTGGGCGGCTGCGATGCCTACTCCTCTTCGGACGTCAAACATGCGCGCGCTTTTTTCACGGCCATCGCCGAGCAAAGCGCGAGCGGCAACTGGCACGGAGCCGACGATCTTCAAATATTGATGACGCAGCTCTTCGCTGCACCGGAGGCTGGCGACAACCCTGTGCAGATCATGACCATCCACCACGCCAAGGGCCTTCAATTTGATCATGTGTTCGTGCCCTGCCTGGAGCGTGATTTGAACCGCGGCCCGGAGCCCCTGATGCGCTGGCTCGATCTGCCCGCAAGCCGCGGCGACAGCGACCTCCTGGTCGCTCCCGTGCCGAAGACGGGCGCGAAGGGAGGAGGCGTCCTCGGGCACTACATCAAAGAGCTCATGAAGACGCGCGCGGCGCATGAGCAGTTGCGCCTCCTCTATGTCGCGAGCACCCGCGCAGGCGAGACGCTGCACCTCTCCGCGGCACCGGCGCGCAGGGCCGATGGCACGGTCGTGCCGCGCGCCGGCACGCTGCTCTCGCGCCTCTGGCCGGGGCTCGACGCTGCGGAACTGCCGCCCGTCCTGTCAGTTCCCGAGGAAACCCTACAGTTCCCGGTGCTGCGTCTTAAGAGACTGCGCGCGGCGTGGCGGCCGGCGCTCCTCAGCGCGCAAGCCGCGTGGCAGCGCCTGCCCATCAAGAAGTCGCTGGACGTCGTCGAGCTCAGCTGGGTGGGGGAGACGGCGCGTCATGTCGGAACCGTGGTGCACGCGGCCCTGCAGGACTATGCGCGACTGCCCAAGCTTCCAAATGGCGCCGAGATTTCCGCGCAGCAGGAGCACTACCGGCGGCAGCTGGCCCGGCACGGCGTACCGCCGCACGAACTCAATGGCGCGGCCGAGCGCGTCGTCGAGGCGCTGACACGCACCTGCGAGGATGAGCGCGGCCGGTGGATTCTCTCAAGAGCGCATCGCGAGACGGCGAGCGAGCTTGCCCTCACCGGGATCGCATCGGGGCGACTTCAGAACGTCATCATTGACCGCTCCTTCGTCGATGAGCACGGCACCCGCTGGGTCATCGACTACAAAACGAGTTCCCATGCGGGCGGAGACACGGAAGCCTTTCTGCGCCAACAGCTCGAACGCTATCGCGCGCAGCTGACGAGCCATTCGCAGCTTGCGCGCGCGCTTGGACCTGAGCCCGTGCGTGCTGCGCTCTATTTGCCGCTCCTCGGCGCGTTTCGCGAGCTTGCCTTATCAGAAGGTGTTGGCGATCGAGAATGAGCGGCGGCCCTGCGCATCCGGGGCGCCCAACATCTGCAGTTGCCGCAGGAGATTCGCGGAGGCCGTGGATCGCGGCGCGACCTTGCCATCGAGCACGAAGCCCGGCTCAGGCGTCATGCGCAGCGTGCCGCTCAAGTCGAGCGGCCCCCCCAGATCGTGCAGCTCGCCGACGGGAGCTACGCGTGGAGCCGCTGGCGCGAAAGACAGGCCGTAGCTGCCGAGCTCCGTCGTGGTTTCGCCGCTTTGCGCAAGATCGTGGGCTTCGATGCGACCCTGCAGGTCAACGAGGCGTCCGTGCTCGAGCTCCACGCGGGAAAGATCGGCGCGCACCACGCCGCGCAGCCCGCTCGGCAATTGCGGCAGAAGTGCGGGATTCAATTGCACGTTGGCATGGACGTCGCTCGCCAAGACGTGCCCGCCGAGCGCGAGTTCCAAATCGGCATTCACGAAGTCGCCCGTCTGCGTAAGCTCCACATGAGCGGCGAGGCGTCCGAGAAGCAAACGCACGGGATGCAGCTGCCAGGCAAGATCGCCGATCAACTGCTGGTGGCGCAGCATGAGACCGCTGCACGTGCCGTTCCACACGGTGCCGTCAACCGCGTCGCAGGAGAGCCCGGCCGGCAGCTTGTTGAGAACCCAGGCGGCCGGAAAGCGCGCGAGCAGAATCAAGGCGAAGGCAACAAGCGCCACTGCGCCAATCAAAAAGGTCCGGCGCATCCTCAACGGGTGTGCAGTACGACGCCGGCGTTGACGATGCCGGACGGTCCAGCGCTGTCCATGGTCGCGGATTCCACCCGGATCCCATCCTGCTCGGACAGGCGCGCAAGCCAGGCGACGACGACATCAAAGGGCGCTTTTTCCAGGCGCACCTGCAGGCCGCCGGCGCCGGAGGGCTCGCTGCTCGTGAGCGCAGTGCCAAGACCGGCTTCGCGGGCGGCGTTGTCGACCACCACCAGCATGGAGCGCTGCGTCGTGGGAGTCGGCGTTCCCGGGCCTGCCGCAATGAGCTCCGGAGTCACTCCGCGCATCCAGGCGAGATCAGCCTGTTTGGCGACAATCCGCGCGTGCGTGCGTGCGACGCTACGATCGAGCGGCAGGATGACGCCAAACACGAGGAGCAGCGCGATGCAGGTGCCGCCAATGATGGCGATGCGGCGCTCGCGCTCGTTCAAGGATTCAAAGGATCTCAGTTTCATCTCAAGATCCCTTTGGCCGTATTTGAATGCGCCCTTCGTAGCCCGTTCGGGCCGCATTGCCGGCCGTCAGATCCGCCTGCCAGCCGTTGTCGCGCAGCGCGCGGCTGATGCGATCGAGGCTCTCGGCATTGGGGGCGGCGACTTTCAGATCCACCGCGCCTTCGCGAAAGCTCAAGGCCTGCACGATGGTGCCGGGCGCGCCGTTGCGCGCCACGACAAGCGCCCCCAAAGCCGGCAGGAGGCCGGAGAATTCGCCGCCGCCGCGTGCCGTGACGAGCCGCTGCTGCATGCGGCGTCGCGCATCGGTGGTATTGAATTCGCCCGGCATCGCAGTGCGAAACGCCTGATCGATCGACGCATCGAGGGTGTGCTCGCGTTTCTTCAGCACCGCAAGCTCGGTCGCCTTGCCGACCACATGCAAGCCGACGAGGCAGGCAAGAAGAATTGCCGCCACGCGCCAGGCGCGCAAGCCGACCGTATTTGAAGTCTGCGGTGCATAGGAGCCCTGCAAAAGATTGATGGCGGAAGCGGCGGGCAGCTGCTGGGCGAGGAGCGGCAGCGGCCCATCGCTTAAGACCTGCACCCGCATGCCGTCGAATTGATCGCGCAGCGCCTCAACCGCCGCTCCGTGCTGCTCCCATTCCGCCGCGCCCGTATAAAGAATGAGCCCCGCGCCGCGGCCCTCCACCGTGAACTCATCTCCCGGCTGCGCGAGCGCGAGCGCCAGAGCCTCGGCCAGCGCATCGCTCGGCATCGTCACCGGTGCAGCGCCCGCCGCGCGCACCACCACCATATCCCCATCGAGCCACGCCACCGCCTGCCCGGGATTCGCGGGCAGAAGATCCGTATCGGCGTACATGCACTCCGGGACGATCCCCGCCGCCTGCACGGCACCCAACCATTCATCCATCAAAGCGCGCGCCACCACCGCCACCGGCGTGCGCGCCGCATCTCCCGAGCGGCGCGTGGCGGAGTCAGCGCCGCGGCGGCCGATGGCGAAGTGCAGCTCGTCAATGTCCTCGGCGAGCTGTTCCTCGAGTGCGTACGGAACCATCTGCGCCAATTTCGCGCCGGCCTTCGTCGGCAACTCCGGCTCCATCATGAGCACGTCGGTTCCCGGGACCAGCACGCACACGTGCCGACCCGCAGCGGCAGGCTGCGCAAGGGTGAGCGGTCCGCCCGCGGGCGCCTCGATGGCGACCCCGCGCCCATCGGCGACGATCCACGACGCCTGCTCGGCAGGGGTCCGCGGGAGTCTGATGATGAGCCAATCCGCCATATGATTCGCCTAGCGATCCTAGTCGGCGACAAAGCTGCGCTGAATGGGTCGCACCTGCCCGCTCGGGTCGCGCAGTAGAAGACTGTACAAGGCGAACTGCGCAGTGCCAATACTGACAATGCTCGTCAAGCGAAAGTAATGCGAGTTCTGGCTGATGCGCTGGCTCACCTTGCTGAAGCCTGCGGTATCGCCGCCGAAGGCGGCGACGTAGTCGGTGAGCTTCGGAAAACACGCGGTCGTGCGCGCGCTCGTGAGACGCGCTGGATCGGAGCCAAATTCGGTGCGGCCTGCAATCATGGCATCCAGTACATATCCCGAAGCCGAACAGATGTTGATGGTGGCATCCTGCGGCAGCGCGGTCACATAGGGCTCGATCTTCAGGTAGCGATCGCGCCCGAAGCCGGGCAGGGCGAGCAGCTCGCTCGAGCTCGTCACGAGCAGGTTCGGTGTGCGATAGGGCGGATCCTGGGTCGTGTAGAAATTATCTTCGGCGCCGTCCGGGAATCCCGGTTCCGAATCTGAATCGATCCAGTCGGCCATCAACTGCGCCCACTTGGTCTCAAGCCCCACCATCTGCAGCAGACGCTGAAAGATGAGTACCGCCTCGGGGTCGGTCACGCCGTTCGGCGTCACGAGACTGTTGAGATTGAAGCGCCCCTGCACATCTTCCAGGGATGCCTCGAGCATCACTCCCGGGGCGATCTCAATCGGGCCGACGGGTTTCGCCCACGCCTCTCCGGGGTAGTCGTACTCGGCGCCGGCGCGCAGGTCCGCGCGCAGCCCGAAGGCGGCGAGCGCTTCGGCGGCCTGACCCACGAGCAATCCTTCGTCAAATGCGATCGCCGCCGCCGCGCGTCGCGCACTCATCGCACTGCCGTAGCCGATGGCGGAGGCTAAAATGGTGGCAATCGCGACCAAGAGGATCGCGAGCAGCAAGGCGATGCCTCGCTGGCGCTGCAGACTCTTCGGCATGCGCTGCGCGCTCAAGCGGCCACCTCAATCACGCGCACGATCTTGCCCCAGTCCTCAAGTTCAAGCGTCACCTCCACGGCGATGGGACGCAGGCGCAGATTGGCAGTGGGATCGCCCGCGAGCGCCTGCGGCG
>Ga0182024_10009753_pt1 | contig 19765 bp, 15 predicted proteins | sample P32metaG_FD_120480 | JGI IMG/M metagenome (GOLD analysis project Ga0182024, IMG submission 120480) | Permafrost microbial communities from Stordalen Mire, Sweden - P3-2 metaG (Illumina Assembly) | ecosystem: Environmental > Terrestrial > Soil > Wetlands > Permafrost | place: Sweden: Stordalen... | reverse complement strand
TCAAACCGGAACTACGGTTGCCCACTCCGTACCGGTGCGTGGTGCGGCCAACAAGCCTACAAGCGCCGACCGAAAATCGGACGCCTCTCTGTGTTCAGCAGAGGTTTGCAGCGGCAGTGCTCTTAACCCATATCACCACGCTAAAAGTGGGCAGGGGTCCGGGGACGGAGTCCCCGGCGGCGGCGAAGCCGCCGGAAGGTTTACTTCTCTTGACCCAATACAGACTAATCGTAACAAGCAACTCGGTCGAGGGAAGCATTGTGGGCGCTTCACCGTTCGCGGGCGGGCCCCCAACTCTCCCGAGACGCGCTTCCACAGGGTCAATTGCAAGTCGTGGAAATGCACGTACTGCGCTCCTCGACGGGCGAAACGCTATAAGCACGCCATTCGCGCCGTAGCCGAAGCCCGCCAGTTGCAAAGGTTCCTCACTCTAACGCTTGATCCCAAGAAAATTGAGGGAGACCCAGTTCGTTATCTGAATGCCGCCTTCGCCAAATTGCGGGTCTATTTGCAACGCGAACACGGAGTCGCTCCCCAATACATCCGAGTCCTCGAATTCCAGAAAAACGGCAACCCTCATTTCCATATCTTGATCGACCGCTACATCGATCTCGAATGGATTCGGAGAGCCTGGGTCGCAGTCGGAGGCGGTTTCCAGGTCGATATCCGCTTTGTGGATGTCCGCCGCGTGTCGCGCTATCTGTCCAAATACCTGACCACGGATTTGCTGATGTCCGCTCCTCTGCGCTGCAGGAGGGTGACGAGCTCTCGCGGAATAAAGCTGCTGGAAAAGACGCCATCGGAAACAACTTGGACGCTCGTAAAGGTGACGATTTCTCGACTGCTTGATGTTTACGGGAGATCTGTTAGCGCAGTCTGGCTTGATGACGATCAAATGCTCGAATCGTTCACTGCGATTTTGAACGACTAAAAGGCCTTTAAAGGCCGATCACAACGTTAACGTTGGAGGTGACCGAAAATGCAGTCTCTGCCCTGCTTCCTATGTATCGAAAGACTCGAAAGGCGCACCGACAAGAACGGCAAGCCCTATTTCGTGTGCAATCCCTGTGGTATTCAGCTCTTCGTTCGCAGGCCTCACGGAATAAAGCTCCTGGACAAATTGCTCTCCGATGCCGCTCGGAACGAACTCCCGTTTAAGCATCGCGCAGAAGAGCTTTACAAGATCCAGGCACTCCTAACGGAAATTAACGGGGTTAAGGAACAGATCAAACGGCTGGAATCGCAAATAGGCTTTTTATTCGGCGACGCAGACAAGATACGCGCCTGCAACTTGCTGAAAACAAAGCTGGCGAATTTATTTAAAGAACTCGAACAACTCGCTAAATAAACATGCGCAATTTAAGTCCGTTTAGCAAATTTAACGGAAATTAAGACTTATCTTAACGATTTTAAGAGCGTTTATGGCTATACTTCCCATCACGGAAAAGCAAGGCGAGCTAGCCCAGTTAGGAGGCTGGCAAAAAGAAATGGCTCGCCGACGTTATCAGAAGGGAAATATCCGTAAACGCGGCAAACGAAACCCCGTATGGGAGCTGCAGTGGTGGACAGATTGTATAAACCCGGATGGCAAAATAGGGCGGAAACGAGAATCGGTCATTCTCGGGCCCCTAGCGAGCATGACTCGACGACAGGCTCTAAAGGCTGCCGAAGAGCATCTTCGCCCGTTAAATCTCGGGAAGGTGACACCCTTCTCCGCGATTTCGTTCCGGGAGTTCGTGGACAAGTATTTTGTCCCGAACTTCTTCCCCACACTAAAGCTTTCGACGCAGCGACGTTATCGCCGCACACTCGAAAAACACCTTTTACCTGCTTTTGGAGACTCTCGCCTCTGCGACATCGGAACGCTGGATCTGCAACAGTTCGTATTGCAGAAGATGGCCGGTGGTCTGGGTTGGGAATGCGCCGACCACTACCGCAACCTGATGTCGAAGATTTTCGTGACCGCCAAGAAATGGGGATTCTTTGCCGCAGACAATCCTGCAACCGGGGTCGATCTTCCGGAAAAGAAAGCCGTCCGGGAAAAGCACGTGCTTTTGCCGGAGCAGATCCCCGCGCTATTGGCAGCGCTCGAAAAGCCCGCCCGCACGATGGTTTTGGTCGGAGTGCTGACCGGGCTGAGAGTTGGCGAGATTTTGGGATTGCGCTGGAGGGATGTGGATTTCAGCTCCGGCGAGATTCGAGTCGAGCAGGCCTGCTATCGGGGTCTGATCGGCACGCCCAAAACCAAGAACAGCCGTCGTACCCTTCCGATGCCGGAATCTCTCAAGGACGAATTAAAACGTCTGCGCGAGAAAGCTGCATCAGGAGAGCATCTGGTTTTTCAGACGCGCAATGGCACACCGTTCAGCGATACCAACCTGCTCCATCAGCATTTGAAGCCGGTCGGACGAAAGCTCGGGATGCCCTGGCTCAACTGGCACACTCTGCGCCGAACTCACGCCACGCTTTTTCAGCAAGCGGGAGGGACGCTCAGAGAAGCGCAAGCGCAGTTGGGTCACTCGAAGATGTCCACTACCCTCGAAATTTACACAATCTCGATGCCGCAAGCGCAGCGCAAGGCAGTCGAAAATCTTTCGGATTTGGTGACCAATGGTGACGAGTTGGCCAAACTCGGAGAGAACCTGCCGCTCGCGACTGAGCGGATTCAATGAGATAAATGGTAGGCACGAGGAGACTCGAACTCCTGACCTCTACCGTGTCAAGGTAGCGCTCTAACCAACTGAGCTACGCGCCTACATTTTTTTCAAGCACTTGCAGCAACCGACATTGCCAGCATGGGGCCAATAAAGATTTTACCACGCGGCCTTGGGCCTGGCGCTTGGTTGGCATCAGCCCGGGCGTGTAAAATCCAGCGTGATTCTGCTGTTTGCGGGGCCCAAGCTCTCCTGCCACGCGAGCGATTCGGCCGTTTGATTTTACACGAAGCCAGTCATCGAGTTCACTCGCACGATACCGCCAGAAGCGACCTTCTGCGATACCCAGGAACCTCCCCCTCGCCCCAAGCTGGGGGCGCGAAGCGCCTGGTTTAGACACTGTCTAACTCACGACGGGCGTATTGGAGAGTCTGATGGGGGCAATAAGAAATATGAATTGGACTCGATTCACGCCTGCCTTTACTGTCTGCGCATCGTTCGAACCCGATCCAAGTCTGTAGAACAATAAGGATTAATTCTTGTGCTCTGCGATGTCGCATAGAAAGTCTTGGGGGGGATCGGCCATGTTTCATTTTCGAAGGTAACGGCAGCTACGCAGTCAGGCGCCGTGATTAGAGGGCTAGGATCGCAAGAAAGCTAGTGGTGAAGACACGAGCAGCACATGAGACAAATCTACAAAATCTGGCCCTTCCTCATTCGCACTGCAGTCGGCTGTGTTCTAATCGGCCTGATCACTTTCGTCTGTTATCGTCTTCAGCTCAATTTTAGTGTTACTGGTTTCATCTACCTGATCGTAATCGTGCTGCAATCCCTGGCCGGAAGTTTAGCGTCATCCGCTGTAGTCTCGGTGGTTGCAGTTCTCTGTCTGGATTTCTTCTTTACAGCTCCGCTCTTTTCTTTCGAGGTTACGAATCCACTGGACATTCTGGCGCTGATTTCGTTCTTGACCACGGGTCTTGTTATTACCCGACTCACCACCCGGGTGCGCAAGGAGGCAGCGATCTCGGATGGTCAGCGGCGCCAGGTGGATCGACTGTACCAGCTGGCGCAAAAACTCCTCGCCCTGAATCCCGAAACAACGACCTACTCTACGTCGACCAAACTATTTCAGGATGTTTTTGGTCTTCAGGCGGTTTGCCTGTTCGATGCTGCCACGGGAGAAGTCCACTGCGCGGGCGATCAACCCAATGGCTTCGCTGAGCAGACCAGGGCCGCACACTCCTCCGGCGAAGATAACGATGTAGGTTCCGGGATACTAATTCGATGTTTACATGCCGGGGGAAATCCAATTGGGGCGATTAGCTTCGAAGGTCTGCTCGACCCGGAACTAACGGCCGGACCGCTTTCAGCGCTGGCCGCTGCCATGCTGGAAAGAACGCGCACCTTCCGCCACGCAAGCCAAGCCGCAGCAGCCGCCCAGGCGGAGTTATTTCGTGGGGCCGTTCTGGATGCTCTCGCCCACGAATTCAAGACTCCCCTTGCTACGATTCTCACCGCTGCCGGAGGTCTACGGGAGGTTGGCCCGCTCTGCTCCGATCAGTCGGAACTCGCTGAGATCATAGAAACAGAGGCTGCCCGCTTGGGCGGACTAACCTCCCGCGTGCTCGGAACGAGCCGGTTGGATAGTGAAGACGTGAAGCCACGACTCGATCGGACCGACATCGCTGAATTAGTGGTGAACTTGGTGGACCAGTACTCCCGGGAGTGCACTGACCGGCGTTTCTTTGTCACCAAGGAAACCCGTGCGACTGAAGTGCTGGCGGATAGCGACCTACTCCAACTTGCGCTCCGGCAGATGCTGGACAATGCCTGCAAATATTCGCCGCCGGGTTCGGCGGTCAAGGTGAGTCTGGAACTGCAAAACGAGAAGGCAGCCGTACGCGTGCTGAACAGCGGGCTTCCAATTCGTGCGGATGAACGGACGCGGATTTTTGAGCGCTTCTATCGCGGAGGGGAAGCGCGGCGTCTGGCTCCGGGTTCCGGTTTGGGTTTGTATTTCGCGCACAAAATTCTTCAGGCCCACGGAGGCTGCCTGGAACTCGAGGAGCGAACGGCCACAACCGGCGAGGATACCGCCTTCCGTCTCACGCTGCCTCTCGCGCTATCTGCTCTCTGAGGATCGTTTCGCTATGTCTACTGAACAGCTGAGTGCTTTGCTCGTTGACGATGAGCCGTCGTTCCGAAAAGTGTTGCGGACATCGCTGGCAGCCAGCGGATTTGCGGTCGAAGAGGCCCCTAGTGGTGAAGATGCAATCGCGATCCTAGCGCAACGCCCATTTGATCTGGTGCTGCTCGACATGAACATGCCGGGAGTCGGAGGAGTGGAGACCTGCCGCAAGGTCCGGTCGCTCTTGCCTAAGATTGGGATTGTCATGGTCACTGTGCGCGATGCGGAGAATGATATGGTGAGGGCTCTCGAGGCGGGTGCGGACGACTACCTCACCAAACCTGTCCGCTTTCGCGAACTGGTGGCGCGCCTGCGGGCTGTATCGCGCAGGCTGCACGCTGAAGATACGCTCGAATCGCTTGTTCTCCGGGTGGGCGATCTTGAACTCGACGTCAAACGCCGCTTGCTCTACCGCGATGGTGAATTCATCCATCTCACTCCGACCGAGTTCCACCTGCTGGCGCTCTTGATGAGGCATCAGGGGACCCTCGTCACTCACGCCCAGCTGTTGCGTTCGATCTGGGGACCGGAGTATGGCACCGAGCTTGACTATCTGCGCTCTTACGTGAAAGCACTGCGAAAAAAGATTGAAGAAAATCCCTCGCGGCCGAAGTACCTGCTGACCGAGCCCTGGGTCGGATACCGGCTGTGCGATCCGTCTCAGGAATACTCCACCCCTCCCCGCTGACGAGCGCTCCACGAGTCTTAACTTTATCTGCATGGTCCTCTTCCGGAAGACAGCGTTCACAGGGCTCGCTCGCCTCATAAGAAACGCTTATCCCGCCCAAACAAATTATGAATCCTGGTCTTCACGGATTCTTCACGCCCTGCACTGTATTGTTCTCGGACCAAGAGACCGGTGGATGCGCAGCCGAGGGCTCGACGGCAACATCATAGGCATTCATCACTGCATACAGGTGAAACGTTTCGGAGCCTTACGCACTCCATACGATTGTTTTACGCGATCTTTATGACTTTCTGGATGTAATTAGCTTTGCCCAGACCGCCAATGGTAGGGAACATCGAGTTCTGCTCGACTGACTTTCAGTCTTCGGTTCCGCAAGATGCAACAACAAACGTAAATCAGCAGGAGATTGGGGCGTGATGACCATGAGAATTCATTTCTATCGGATGTTGACCGCTGTAACTTTGCCTTTTGCCCTGGGAACGATTCTTGTCTCGGCTCCAGGGGCGCGCTGTCAGGCTCAAGCGAAGGATCAGGCCGCGTCTGGAGGTCAGTCGACGGTAGCCGCTCTACATGAACCGCCAGCCGCCGGAGCGCCCCACGACGAAGGTGCGGCCAGCAAGCCCGCACCGAGCGGGACCGCCGCCACGCCCGACCCGGAGATATCACCCGCGGTCGCGAAGCAACTCGCCACCATGCAGGCGGAAATCGAAGAACTCAAGGCTTTGTTGAAGGGCAATGCAGAATTGCAACCAGCATCCGCACGCGCGATGGCGCCAGCTCCGACCCTGGCCCAACCCACACCCGCGATTACGATTGCGAACCCGGCTGCCCCGGCGCAGGTTGCAGATACGACCACCAAGCCGGAAAAGCCGGAGGCAACGGTTCCCTTTGCTTATGCAGACTGGACGTGGCTGAATGGCAACCCGCGCAACAAAGACGCGGTCTGGGATTCGAAATTCTTCACGCCAGAGATCCGCATGGACATCCATTACATCCAGGATCTCAACCATCCGAAGGACGACACTATGGGTGGCTCCACTGAAATTTTCCGCTCGAACGAATTTCAGGTGGAGCAAATCAGCTTTGGCGGTAACTTCCACTGGCAAAATGTGAACGCTCGAATCTTGACCATGAATGGAATGTTCGGCGTAACCACGCCGCGCAATGACGCCAGTGCCGGACGCGGTCAGTGGGACCTTCGTGGGGCGTACAAATACGTTTCAGAGGCAAACGCCGGCTATCACTGGGATGTAAACCACGGGCTCAATGTTGATGCAGGGATTTTCGTTTCCTACATCGGTCTCTTTAGTTACTACAATTTCGATAACTGGACGTACCAACCGTCCTACGTGTCATCCAATACGCCCTGGTTCTTTAACGGATTGCGAATCCAGTGGTTCCCCACGGACAAATTGAAAATTGAGCCTTGGATCATCAACGGATGGCAATCCTACGGCAGATTGGGCAGCAAGCCCGGCCTGGGCGGCCAGATCTTGTATCGCCCGAAGTCCTGGCTCTCTCTTGTCTTCAACAACTACGGCATGGGTGAAGATACGCTGGGGAATGGCGACGGCCACTTTGGCCGCTCGCGCATCCACACCGACAACAGCGTTGAGGTCAAGTACTACGACCATCCTGAGAAATTTCTCGACAAGATGGCCTTCTCTGTTACCGGCGATCTGGGTTGCGAATATGGCGCAAGCGGATCGTTCGTCAGTGCGCAGGGTCGAACCATCAATAACAACGTGAATTGCCACCATAACACGGCGACGAGCAGCAAACAGACCTTCGCCGGATGGATGGTATACAACCGCTGGTGGTTCAAGAAGGACACGTACGGCCTCACCATTGGCGGGGGCGTGATGGACAATCCAGGGCGCTATCTGACCTTGCTTCCACCGATCAATGGGGCGGATGCCGTCACAGGATCGCCGTACTTCACGCAAAACCCGGGAGACCCCTACAAAGCCTGGGATGCTTCGCTCACCTTTGACTGGATGCCTAGACAGTACATCACTTTCCGAACGGAGTACGGGTATCGCCACGCGAACGTGCCGTACTGGACTGGCCGCGGTGGGATAACGCCCGGCGATAACCTATTTCCCAGTACGGTTCCGAACCCCGGCGCGGGATCTGTGGTGGGAAACACAACGTTCGTACCAGGTCCATTCCTCTCCGCAACTCCTGGCTACACATGCGCGGCTGGAAGCGCGGGTTTCTGCCCCGATCTGCGGAAAGATGAACCCAGCTTCCGGTACGCCATCATGGTGAAGTTCTAGTCCAGGCGACGAGGGAGACGAGACGACAACCATGCGCGACATGAACCGGAGCAGCGTTCGACAGTTGTTTGCCACTGCGACGTTGCTCCGTTTCCTGCTTGTTCTTTCTTTTGCTTCGCTGCTGGCGCTGGTAGGCTGCACCGCACATGCCGACCCGGCGGCGGAGGCGCCGCCGCCCGCCAACGTCGTGCCGGGAGCGGACCCCAGTTTGTTCACGGTGGATCATCCTGAGCAGTTTCCACTCACCGCGGCTGTAGAACGTCCCACAACTTCCGAGTTGATCGTTACGGGGGCGGTCACGCCTGATGTTGCTCGCAACGTCCCAGTGGTCTCGCTCGCCTCTGGACGCGTCGTAGCCATTCATGCGCGCCTCGGCGACACCGTACAAAAAGGCCAATTGTTGCTGACCATTCGAAGCGACGATGTGGCTGGCGGCTTCGACGCTTATCGCAAGGCCGTAGCCGATGAACTTCTCGCACGCAAGCAGTTGAATCGCGCGGTGGACCTGTATGCCCATGGCGCCATCGCACAGCAAGATCTCGAGGTCGCGCAAGACGCCTCGGATGACGCCAAGGTCACCCTCGAAACCGCGACCGAACATTTGCGCCTCCTCGGCAACGATCCCGACAAACCCAGGGGCATCGTCGACATCGTTGCGCCTACCTCGGGCGTGATTACCGATCAACAAGTGACCAACGCGGCGACCGTGCAAGCCTACTCATCGCCGAGCCCGTTTACGATTTCCGATATCTCGTGGGTCTGGATTGTCTGCGACGTATATGAAAATGATCTGCCGAACGTCCGGCTCGGGGATACCGCAGAGATCACCCTGAACGCCTATCCCGATCGGCCGTTCAAGGGCAAGGTCAGCAATATTGGCGCTGTTCTCGATCCCAATATTCGCACTGCCAAAGTGCGGATCGAAGTACAAAATCCTGGCATCATGCGGCTCGGCATGTTTGCTAAAGCGACATTCCGTGGCCAGGCCGTCGAAATGCACACCGTTGTCCCAGCGTCAGCTGTACTGCGCATGCACGATCGCGATTTTGTTTTTGTCCCGGCGCCCGACAAGAAGTTTCGCCGCGTGGAAGTGGTCAGCGGAGACGTGCTCACCGAGAACACGAATTTGCAGGAAATCAAATCAGGCCTCAAGCCGGGGCAGCAGGTAGTTACAAACGCTCTGGTGTTGGACCACGTGCTCGCTCAATAACAGCTGAAGCAAGCGTATCCGGCCTCGCGAGTGCGACTCATGGCGGACATTCCAAGGCAGCGGCCGTCACGAGCGGTTGAGCCGGCACATCGGCAAACAGGACAGGACAGGAAATGATTCGGGCCCTCGTAGACTTTGCGCTGAACAACAAGTTTGTGGTGCTGGCCATCGCCGTCCTGCTGGCCGGCTGGGGAGCCATCTCGTTCCACAACCTGCCAGTCGAAGCCTATCCCGATATCGCCGACAACTATGTGACCGTCATTACCCAATGGCCGGGGCGCTCTGCGGAAGAGGTGGAACAGCAGGTCACGATCCCTATCGAGATTCAAATGTCGGGAATGCCGCACATGAGCTTCTTGCGGTCCGAGTCGATTTTTGGCCTGTCGTACGTGATCATGATTTTCGACGACAGCTCGGTGAACGACTGGAATCGCCAGAAAGTGCTAGAGAGGTTAACTCAGGTTAACCTTCCCCCGGGTCAAAATCTTCAGCCGCAAATCGGCACCGATTGGAGCACGACGGGCCAAATCTACTGGTACACGCTGCGCAGCACGAATCCGAGATACGACCTGATGGAGCTCAGGTCGATTGAAGACTGGGTGCTGCTCAAGCAGTTCAAGTCCGTGCCAAATGTCGTCGATGTTTCCGACTTCGGTGGCACGGTGCGCGAGTACCAGGTTCGCGTCGATCCCAACAAACTCGTCTCCTACGGGTTAAGCATCGGCCAGGTCGAGCAGCAGCTCGCCAACAACAACATCAACGCTGGCGGCAGCTTCGTTGAAGTCGGGATGCAGCAGATGAATGTCCGCGCACTTGGCCTGTTTACTCGCGTGCGGGACATCGAGGACACCGTTCTAAAGAGCCAAACCGGAACCGCCCTGCGGGTGAAGGACATCGCCGAAGTCACGCAGGGTCCCAAAATCCGCTTGGGGCACATGGCACGAGCCAATCACATGGAGGACGGCCGCATCATCGACGAGCCCGACATCATTCAGGGGGCGGTGCTGATGCGCAAGGGTGCCGAAGAACAGCCCACGCTCGATGCCATTCATAAGAAAGTCGACGACCTTAACAACGGCCTTCTGCCTCCCGGCGTGAAGATCGTTCCGATGCTCGACCGCAGCGACCTCCTCCATTTCACGCTCCACACAGTCATGCACAACCTGGCGGAAGGCATGATTTTGGTCAGCGTGATCCTGTTCTTGTTTCTACTGAACGTTCGTGCTGCTCTCATCGTCGCGTTGACGATTCCATTCTCGCTGCTCTTTGCGTCGATCTGGCTGGACTTGAGCCACATTCCGGCGAATCTTCTTTCTCTGGGCGCGCTTGATTTCGGAATGGTGGTGGACGGCGCGGTGGTCATGGTCGAAAACATTGTTCGACACATGAGCCGCCTGAACAACGGCCACGGATCGGCGAGCAAGAAAACACCCGCGGAAGCGATTCGCGAAGCCGCGCACGAGGTACAGCGGCCTGTGTTCTATGCGATCGCCATCATCATCACCGCCTATTTGCCAATCTTCACGCTGCAACGTGTGGAGGGACGGCTTTTCCGGCCCATGGCGTGGACCGTGGCTCTCGCGCTGCTCGGCGCCATGACGTTTTCGGTTCTCGTCGCGCCCGTGTTGGCTGGCATATTTTTTCGCAACGGCGTCCATGAGCGGCGCAACCGGGTGCTGGATTATCTGACGGAGCGTTACCGCGAGCGTTTGAGGTGGGCTGTCCAGCACCGCTGGGTGGTGGCGGGCGTTGGTATCGCCGCATTGGCAGGGACGCTTTACTTGGGCTTTGGTGGCGTCATCGGCGCGGAGTTCTTGCCTCACCTCGACGAAGGCGCCATCTGGGCGCGCGGCACTCTGGCGAACAGTACGAGTCTCTCGGAGGGCGAGAAATTCACTACCAATCAACGTTACGTCTTCGCTTCTTTTCCGGAAGTGAAAACAGTGGTATCGGAAGTGGGCCGCCCCGATGACGGAACCGACACCGGAGGATTCGGGAACACGGAGTACTTCATCGACTTGAAGCCGAAAGAGCAGTGGAGGCCTGTCTTCCACCGAAACAAGGAAGAACTGGTCGCCGCCATGAACCGCGCAGTGGAGAAATACCCGGGCGCGATCTGGAACTTCTCCCAGCCCATCGAAGACAACGTCGGAGAAACCATGACGGGCACCAAGGGTTCGCTGGCGCTCAAGATTTTTGGCGACGACCTGAAGACTCTCGAGCTGAAGGGCGAGGAAGTCACCGCCGTCATGTCGAACATTCCGGGCATGCATGACGTCAAGCTCTTGCGCGATTTCGGTCAGCCCAATCTCGACCTGACCATCGACCGCCGCAAGGCTGCTCGTTTCGGAATCAACGTGACCGACATCCAAGACGCGGTTCAGACCGCGGTCGGGGGCAATGCCGTGAGCCAGGTGCTCATCGGCGAGCAGCGCTACGACGTGGTAGTTCGATACCAGGCTCCGTACCGCAATACGCAACAGGCAATCGAAAGAGTTCGTCTGCTCTCTCCCACGGGCGAACGCGTGTCTCTGGCGCAATTGACCAGCGTCGAAGTCAAAGACGGCGCCTACGACATCTTCCGCGAGGGTAACACCCGTTACGTGGCAGTCACTTTCAACGTGAGGGGACGCGATCTCGGAACCACTGTGGAGAACGCGATCAAACAGATCGGCCAGAAGGTGAAACTACCATCGGGCTACAGCCTTGGCTGGTCGGGCGAGTACGAGAGCGAAAAACGTGCGGAAGCACGGCTGGCTTTGATCGTCCCGCTGACGATCCTTGTCATCTTCATCATTCTTTACACGATGTTTCGCTCGTACAAATGGGCTCTGCTCATTCTGCTGAACGTCGGCCTGGCTCGCGTCGGCGGCTTCCTGGCGCTGCTCGTGACCGGAACGTATCTCAGCGTTTCCTCGGGCGTGGGAATGCTCGCGCTATTTGGAGTCTCGGTGCAAACCGGAGTCATCATGCTCGAATACATCAATCAGTTGCGGGCGCGTGGTTACTCGATTCAGGACGCGGCCGTCGAAGGTGCGGTCCTCCGGCTTCGCCCCATCATGATGACGATGCTCGTGGCCACTCTGGGACTTCTGCCCGCGGCACTCTCTCACGACATCGGATCAGATTCACAGCGGCCCTTCGCGATTGTGATCGTGGGCGGACTAATTTCTGACCTGCTCCTTAGCATCGTTCTGTTGCCCACGTTTTATGTATGGATCGCGCGAGATGGCGATCAACTTCCAGAACCGGAGGCGGCCCTTGAATAGTCCCGTATGGCTCCGGAAGATCGGCGTGCACGTAGTCGTGACCCTAGCGCTGGCGTGCGCGCCGATCAGTTCGGCGTTCGCCCAAAGCACCGGACCAACCAGCATCACGCTCGACGAAGCGATCCAGATGGCGCTCCAGCACAACCACAACATGCTGGCGGCGCGCACTACGATTCAGCAGAGCGAAGCCGAGGAAACAACGGCGAACCTGCGGCCCAACCCGACGCTCTTCGCGGATTGGGAATACTTGCCTCTCGGCTCGCCTTCGAAACAAAACCCCAATCTTTATCCAGGTGTGTCGACCAACGACTATCTGAAGAACAATACAGAAGCCGATATAGGGCTCAGCTACCTGATCGAGCGCGGCAAGAAGCGGCAACACCGGTTGCAGGCGGCGAGGGACATCACCGCACAGACGCGCTCCCTGGTCGCCGACAATGAGCGTGGTCTCACGTTTAATACGGCTTCGTTGTTTGTGAACGCGCAGCTTGCCGAATCCGCGCTTGAACTAGCCGACAAGGACTTGAAGAGCTTTCAGAAAACCGTCGACCTCGGCGAATTACGCTACAACAAGGGAGCCATTAGCGAGGACGACTACCTCAAGATCAAATTGCAGCTGCTGCAGTTCGAGACCGACTATCAGCAGGCCGAGCTGGCAAAGGTTCAGGCACTGTCTGACCTCAGGCAGTTGCTCGGATACGAATCCGTCTCTGCGGACTACGACGTGGCTGGGCCCTTCGACTATCAGCCGCTGAAGGGCAATCTGGAAGACTTTCAGCTGAAGGCTCTGCAGAACCGGCCTGATCTCCGTGCGGCCCAGCAAGGCGTAACCGCGGCCCGGAGCCAGTACGAGTTACAGCGGGCGATTGGCAAGCAAGACGTTACCGTGCAGGGCAACTATTCGCACGTCAACGGGATTAATGCCGCTAACTTTCTGGGAAGCATCCCACTCCCGATTTTCAATCGCAACCAGGGCGAAATAGCAAGAACTCGGATCGCCATCACGCAAGCGCAAGAGCAGGAGAAAGCTACCAACGGACAGGCCCTCACTGATGTGCGCGACGCCTATGAAGGATTGCGCGTGAACGACCGCATCGTGCAGTTGTACCGCTCGGGCTATCTCGACGTGGCGCAAAAAGACCGCGACATCGCCGAATATGCGTATCAGCGCGGCGCGGTGAGCCTGCTCGACTTTCTGGATGCCGAGCGCAACTATCGCGCGACTCAGCTTGCCTATCGTCAGGCCCTGGCTTCATACTTGCTCGCTCTGGAGCAGATGCGGCAGGCGGTGGGTACAAGGGCGCTGCCGTGACGAGGCAAGGTTTCGCGCTTTAACCATAGTCCACACGGCGACCCTTGCACCGGTCGCCCAGAGGAGCCGGAGCGTTGAACAAGCAAGACGTACGGAGCCGGATCGAACAACTCGGGATCATTCCCTCCATTCGCGTGTCGACGACGGAGGACGCGCTTTTCGCTGCCGAAGCCATCGCCCGTGGCGGCATCCCCATTCTCGAAGTCACGCTGACCGTGCCCGAAGCGATCAAGGTCATTTCTCATGTCGTGCAACACGCACCTGACGTGATTGTCGGCGCCGGCAGTGTCCACGACGTCGAGACGGCGCGCCGCTGCCTGGATGGCGGGGCCAAGTTTCTTTCGAGTGACGGCCTTGATCCCGAGACCGTAAAGTTCGCGGTGCAGCAGAACGTCGTTGTGATCCCCGGCACCCTCACACCAACCGGAGTCATCGCCGCGTGGAAACTGGGTCCGGATTTCGTCAAGATCGTGCCGTGTGGGCACATCGGAGGTGACAGCTACATTAAGGACCTCAAGGCGATGTTCCCTTACGTTCCAATGATTGCCGCGGGCGGCGTAAATCAGCGAACTGCGTTCAGCTTCATTGCCGCCGGGGCAATCGCACTGGGAGTTGGCGGAGAGTTGATCCCGAGAGAGGCGATTCGGCGACGCCAGCCCGATCGCATTGCCGAACTCGCGCGCAGGTTCCTGGAGTCGGTGAGCAACGCTCGTGACCGCTGAGCGGAGCACAGTGAGAGATGGAGCCCTTTGTGGATCGACATCTGGGAGTGCTGTCGGCGAGCTTAGCGACCTTCGCTGCCACGAACATCGATGACGCCTTTCTCCTGACCCTGTTCTTTGCCCGGCGGATTCCAACGCGACGCATCGTAGTAGGTCAGTACGTCGGGTTTTCGGCCATTATCGGCATAAGCCTGATCGGCGTGTGGTGCGCTTTGGCAATCCCCCATCGCTGGATTCACTTTCTGGGAGTGCTGCCGCTGGCACTAGGAATCATGCGCCTGTTGCAGGCACGCCGAACCGACGCGAGCCGGCCTCGCGTCATTACGGAGAGCGTCGCTTCCATCGCGCTCTTGACGCTGTCGAATGGGGCCGACAACATCAGCGTGTATATGCCGTTCTTCGTCATGGGTCGAGCGAACCTCTGGCTCATCCTGATCGTGTACGCCACGCTGGTTGCGGTTTGGTGTTTTGTCGGCCGATGGCTCGGAAACCACTCGGTCATCCTGCGCTCCGTGGAACGGTGGGGCCATTGGGTCGTGCCGACGGTATTCGTTGGGCTCGGAATTTATGTCCTGACTTCTTGAACGGCAAACGCCAATGAAGGCGGCATTCCCAATGTCTCAAGATCTGAGGCAGACAGGAATGGCAGACGGGAATACACGCACACGTTGCAACCGAGGAGGCTCACATGAAGTTGGTTAGGTTTGAGGACATCAACGGCAGGGAAACGTTCGTCAACCCAGACCGCGTGAACCACGTTAGCGATTACGGAAGTGGTACCACCGAAATCAACTTTGGCGATAAGCAGGCTAGCGTCTTCGTCGCGACGGAAGTCTCGGCAGTAGCCTCAACCCTGCTGAAAGCAGCGACACCCAGTTAAGCCGCCTTTCGTCCCCACATATATGGTTGGGGTATGGTTGACTCACTCCGATCGCTTTGATGCTGCGGCCTTGGTGCGGCGCGACAGTTCGGGAGCCTTGAGTCGCCGGCACTGGTCTTCAAAGGTTGTGAGCGGTCCTTTCCAGCGAAGCTCTTCGACCGTGTCGAACACGGGAACATCGAGGCGCAGGGTTGCCAGTGTGCGAAATAACAGGGCGTCGTTCCATGAGTTGAACAAAGATTCAGACAGCGCGCGGGCCCTCTTTATCGATGGATCCCATTCCCGCCAATCTTTTGGAACGTCCTCGAGATGAGGGTACTGCGACAAAACAAGCGCGGCGGCCTTTTGTCCCCATCCCGCCACACCAGGGAAACCATCTGCACTGTCGCCGACGACGGCCAGGTAGTCAGGGATTGACTGTGGGCTCACCCCAAATTTGGCGACTACGCCGGCTTCATCGCGAACCAGATCCTGCCTTCGATCCATTTGAACCACTCGCGTGCCTGCAACACACTGACCTAGATCTTTGTCCGGTGTACAAATGAACACTTGCCCGACGTGGCCATCCTGCGCGGATTTCGCGGCGGCAGAGGCGAGCGCGTCATCGGCCTCGAACTCGACCATGGGCCACACGACCACTCCCATGGCTGCCAGCGCTTCTTCGAGAATCGGGAATTGCGAGAGTAATTCCGGAGCTACGCCTTCACTGGTTTTGTATCCGGGATACAGATTGTTGCGGAAGGACTCCACCACGTGGTCGGTGGCGACCCCGAGGTGAGTCGTGCCCTTTTCGATCATCGACAGCACGGATGTCAGGACGCCACGAACCGCGCCGATTTCCTGACCGTTGACATCCCTTGCAGAAGGCACGGCGAAGAAATGGCGGAACAGTTCATACGTACCGTCGACTAAGTACACATCCATGCGACTGCGCCTCGAATCGCTTTCCAGACTGCGCCTTCATTGTGCTTTGATTACTTGCCGCTGTCCATGGCCATGAACAGGTTGTTCAGCGACTCGGCCAGCGTGGGATGGGCAAAAGTACCGTCGCGCAACGCCGTGTAGGGTAGTTTCCCCATCATGGCAATCTCGAGGGCGGACATAATTTCTCCGCCTTCGATGCCGAGAATGGCGGCGCCGAGAATCTGGTTGGTCTCAGCGTCGACGATGGCCTTCATGAAGCCGCGCGTTTCGTCGACCTCAAGAGCACGGGCTACGTGTGTCATGGGCAGTTTCGCGACGCGGATGTTGCGGCCCTGGGCGCGCGCTTCGGTCTCGGTGAGGCCGATTCGGCCGAGTTGTGGATCGGTGAACAACGTATACGGGACTTGGCGGTTTTTTGTGGAAGCAGGTTTCTTGTCGATCAAATTGGAGCGAATGATGCGGAAGTCGTCGTAGGAGATATGCGTGAAGGCGGGACCGCCTTTTATGTCGCCCAAGGCGTAGATGCCTTCCGCGGTTGTTTCGAGGCGGTCGTTCACCTGGATGAAGCCGTGCTTGTCGGTCTGAATTCCGGCCACCTTTAAGTTGAGCGTGTCTGAATTTGGCACGCGGCCGGTGGCTACGAGAAGATGCGATCCAGTCAGTGTGGCCGGGGCGTTCTGCGACTGGATTTCCAATTGGACACTTCCAGCCGCTCGGCTCACTCGAGTTGCTTTCGCGTTCAGTAGGACTTCGACGCCATCCTGCCGCAGAATGTTCGTAATCTCTTCGGCGACGTCGGGATCTTCTCTTGTGAGGAGTTGGCCCGCGGATTGAACGATGGTGACTTGGCTGCCGAAGCGGCGGAATAACTGTCCGAACTCGAGGCCGATGTAGCCGCCACCCAGGATCAACAGATGATCCGGGACCGCATCAAGTTCCATGATGGAAACGTTGTCGAGAAGCGCCACGGTCTCCAACCCGTCTAAGGTGGGCCGCGACGCGCGGGTACCGGCGTTGATGAAGATGTATTTCGCCGAAAGGGTGCGCTGGCCGCCATCCTGAGTACGAACCGCGATGGTCTTGGGGCCGCTGAAGCTTGCCTCGCCGAAAATCAATTCCAGATTCGCAGTGTTTTCAATACGCGTCTGGCTTCCGTTTCGAAAACGGTCAACAATGTCGCGCTTGCGTTGGCGAACTTTCGCCATGTCGATGGTGATCGGCCCGGTGTGAACACCGTAATCGGCAGCGCGGCGCGCCAGGTAGGCCACGCGGCCGCTGGCTACCATGGTCTTGGTCGGAGTGCAGCCTTCATTGATGCAGGTTCCGCCGACGTGCTTCCGCTCGATGAGAGCGGTGTGCATTCCTGCCTCGGCAAGCGCCATAGCGAGGGGGTTTCCGCCTTGTCCAGAGCCGATGATGATGGCATCGAATTGCTGGGGAGAGGTCATCGGACACGATTCAAAAGCGAGAAACCAGAAGCAGTCCGAGTCCGATCGCGATTAGATCCTCAGGGATCGCGATCGTGAGATCCGGAACGCGCAAGGTCCGCACCAAGCCGACCCGTGCGTGATATCCAGCGAATGCGCCGGCAATTCCACCAATCGCGCCGGCCAGCGCTCCCAACCAAACCGTCGCGCCGCCTGCAATTGCGAGGCACGCGCCGGTGAGTGCGCCTGTAACAATTCGCGCCGAGAGCCCAACCGCAGCCGTGCGGGCAGGGGTAGAGGGAAGTTGGTCAGCCACAAACTCGACGAGAGCGAGGAAGCTGAAGATGCCCACCGCCCACGCCGTTCCCATGAAAGACAATGGGGAACCGTGAAGATTGATCCACCCGATGTGCGCCGCCCACGCCACAACCGCAGGCGCGGTCAAAGAGCGCAGTCCGGCAACAACTCCGATGCCGAGCGCTAACAGCAGGAAGAGTCCGGAACTCATGCGCGTTCTCCGTCACAACAGAATCGAGGAATCAGGCGGCGCTTTCGGCCAATGGCAACCACACCTGAAAACGCGTGTCTCCAGGTTCGGATTGCACCTGAATATTACCGCGGTGCTTCTTCACTATTCTCTGCACCGTGTCGAGGCCCAGCCCGGTTCCCTCTCCCACTCCTTTCGTGGTGAAGAAGGGTTCAAAAATGCGGGGCTCGATTTCGGGTGAAATGCCCGGTCCATTGTCGGCAATTTCGACGACAGCGCAATTTTCATCGCGGTAAGCGCGCACGCGCAGCTCACCTTTTCCACTCATCGCGTCGATGGCGTTGTCGATGAGGTTGGTCCAGACCTGATTCAGTTCGCTCCCGAAGGAATTCACGAGAAGAGGAACCTTCTGATAATCGCGCTGCACCGTCACGCCGTGTTTGAGCTTGTGATTCAGGATGGTGAGCGTGGTTTCAAGTGTCTTGACGATATCCACGTTCTGCAAGGGCGCCTGATCCATGAAGGTGTATTCCTTGATGGCGCCCACCAGATCGGAAATTCGCGCAGTGCTGCTCTCAATCTGGTTGAGCAAGTCGGCAATCTCCACCGAGGACGAAATCCTCACCAGAGCGGCCCGCGCAGTATCGGCATCGAGCGCGGCGAAGATTCGCTCCAGCGACTCCGGCTTGAAATTCTTCTTTGCGAGATCGGCCGCAAGTTGCCACAAGTCGTTTTGTCCGTGACTGCGCAGCAAAGAGTCGAGTTGGTCCTCGAGGTCGCTGGCGGCGAGAGCGTCGAGTGGAGGCGCATCCGTTTGCACCAGCGACGCTTCCAACTTTTCAATTTCTGCTTTTTGAGTTGGGGTCAAATCTCGCCTGCCCAGCTCGAGACTGGCGTCGCGGACCCGCTTCAGAATGGCGCGAAGCTGGCTGGTAGCGCGCTTTGCCGCTGAAGCTGGATTGTTGAGTTCATGGGCGAGGCCCGCCGAAAGCTTGCCCAACGAGGCCAGCCGGTCGCGTTGCTGTTCGAAACGAGTCGTTTCCCGGATCCGGTCCGACATTAGCCCCACGAGGCGCTGCGTCAGCTCGGGCATCTTCTGAACAAGCTCGGGGAACTTGGCTGCAGGAAATCGCAGGATGAAACTGTCGGTGATAGCGCGCCCGCTCAAGGGGAACAGCTTCATCCTCGAAAACGGGAGCCTCCCAGTGACGTCGCCCGCTTTCATTGGGAACACGATGGATTCGCCGCCCAACTCCCCGCGCGCTTCGAGTTGCCCCTCGAGCACAACAGACATCCTGTCGGCGGGGTCGCCTTGGCGCGTGTAGAAATCGCCGGGTTTGAGATGCAGTTCTTCCGATTGACTGAGGAACCAGCTGATCTGGTCGTCAGGCAATCCTTCAAACGTTGGGACACGACGCAGCAGGTCCAGTGTGTCGGCCATTTATACCTTGCTCAAGTACTGATGGATGAACTGTACTGCTACCGATCCTTCGCCAACTCCGGACGCCACCCGTTTGACGGAACCGTGGCGCACATCACCGACCGCAAATATTCCCGGCACATTGGTCTCGAGGAGGAATGGATCGCGCTCGAGTGCCCAGCCTTTGGGATGCTCACCGCCTTGCATCACGTCGGGACCGGTCAGAACGAATCCGCGATCGTCGCGCTCGACGGTGCCCGCGAGCCAGTCTGTTCGCGGCAACGCGCCAATAAAGATAAACATTG
>Ga0182024_10009752_pt1 | contig 19766 bp, 12 predicted proteins | sample P32metaG_FD_120480 | JGI IMG/M metagenome (GOLD analysis project Ga0182024, IMG submission 120480) | Permafrost microbial communities from Stordalen Mire, Sweden - P3-2 metaG (Illumina Assembly) | ecosystem: Environmental > Terrestrial > Soil > Wetlands > Permafrost | place: Sweden: Stordalen... | reverse complement strand
GTGTGCCCGAACGCCAGGAAATCGGCAGTTCGGGCATACAAGTTCCGCGAAAATACCCGCAAAAAGCTCGTCGGTGAGGATGAAGAGCCTTCGCCGAGTATCTTTTTCAGCAGCCTGCTAGGTCCAGATTCCGATCACTGTCACTCCAATCCTCGATCTGTTCTGGAATGATCAGCATCGTCAGAACGGCGTCATATGTTGGTAGCCACAATGACTGCTCGAGAATGCGAGCACCAGACTTTAGCCCTGCTTCGAACAACCAGGCCGAGGCTGGCACACTCTCAAGAGATGTCGGAACGGGTGTCCTCCGAAATGCATCATACGCAAACGTAGCAGGACTCAATTCGCCCTTTCGGATCCAGCGGACAAATTCGTCAGACGCTCGGTGCCAACGTGCACGTCCCGCTTGGCTCCATACCATTGCCATGCGAAACGATGTCATAGCCGCGATCCGATATGCAGACGCTGTGAGCGATGTCCCACAGGCGCGAGCGATATCCTCGACATGAGCAAACGTTGGGCTCAGCAGAAGAAATGGCTGGAGTATTGTCCTCGGCATCAGAATCTCGGCGGCAAAATGATTGGCCTCCATTTCTGCGTCTGCGAGCGTATCGTCCCATGACTCAACCGAACTCTTCGTGCACGGCTGCGATAGATCCTGCTGGGTGGGGAGCAAGTAATGACCGAGTTCGTGTGCGAGCGTAAACCGGCGGCGGGATTCCTCACGGATGCGCTGGCTCAATACAACATAGCCACGCGGCACATTCTTAATTCTCAGAAGAGCACCTTCATAGCTCTGTACGTCCCGAAAGTACAATTCAAGGCCGATCCCTGGCAAAACCCGGTCAAGGCTCCTGCCGCAGCCTTGCCCGAAGCGCTTCAAGAAGGCTTGTGCTGTTGCGGCAACTGGATCAGGTTTCTCGGTCATGCTTCTTCTTGATGGTCTCCTTCAATTTCCTTTCAAGATCGTCGAGTTCGGCTTGCTCGCTTTCAGACACATCCCCCGATTTTCGATACGCGCGGGCCATCTCCAATTCATCAGGTATGGCAAAGCCACCCCCGAAACGTTCCAACCATCGCTCCATCTTTCTCTCGGCCGCTTTCTGTGAACTCGGCACTACATCGTCCGGTGATGTCTGCTCGATAGCCTGTTGTAGTCCGAGAGGGGTCGCCCGACCCGCAGCCCGTTCGCGGGCTGCAATGGCCTTTGCAGCCTCATGGAACCGTTTCTTTAATGCATTTGGATCAATCCCAGATTGCCGCAAGTGATCAGCCATTTGGGATGTGCCGAGGTTCTCTTCGCCGGCGGTAAGGCGTTCGGCCAATTTGTGCACGTGCTCAAAAATCCGATCAACATCTCGCTTAGGCATAGGTACGGGTTCCCTTCTCTTGACGGCGCAGAATCTGCAATAGCCGGTTCTTTACCCGCTTTTTCCGGTTCTCGATATCCCCTATCGGGGTCTCAAGCAGTTCCGCCAGTTCCTTATTCGTGAAGGCGTTGTATCCCTCAGGGTCTAGTTGAAGGCGCACAAGCTCCTTCGCCTTTGGGTCGTCATCGAATGTATCGACGAGGAGCCGGATACGCTCTTGTTTCAACAACTGGCCTTGAGGTGACTCCAGGTAACCTGCTAATTTCTCCAGCGTCAGCTCGCCACCGTCTTCGGACGACTCGTTGTTCACATAAACGGTCGTTTTGTACCGTTTTGATTTCTTCAGATCAAGAAAATCTCGGTCCAGCGCAGTCTTCAGAAACGCATAGACTCGGTCAGTATTGGGACGAACCTGCTCGTCCCTCCATTTCACTCGCCTGTCAGACGGGTCCAGAAGCTGCACAAGCAGCCCCATCGCCAGGTCCTCTGGTCCGTCACCGCCTGGATACGCGACATCGACAGGTTCCAAGCCCAACGCCCGGAAGGCACCGAACAGAGCTTGGGCGTGACGGGTCAGACGAAAGAGTACGGCCTCAAGATCGACATCTGCTAAAGATGTGTCCGCCATCAATTGTCGCTTCTCTTCTTAAAAGCGATCGAGGCGGTACTATTTTTCCACGCCGCAGAAAAAAACTCGCGGAAAAATTCGCCTCCATGAATCGCTTTACCAGTGCGGGCGGCTGCCCCCAAGGAGAATTGTAATCCTATGAAGACCGAACAGGAACTACCCGAAGCAAGTGAACAGTGGGCCGAGAGCGTTGAGCGCCCTCTGCCCGAACATCTGAACCTCTCAGCCAATTGCGGACTACCGCCGGGACTCGGAGAACTGAAAATCCGACTTGGAATCCAGCACTGGCCCCATAGCCATGAACAGCACTTTAGCGCCAACCTGGCCGACTCTCTCCTCGACGTGATGCGACACGGCGCAAAGGAACTCGGGGAATCCCTCTTGCCACCGCATTCAAACGAGCCGCTCGACCTCCTACGCTCCCGGCATCATCACAGCGACGACTGGAGCGAGCCGATCACCGATCTTGACGTCCCGCTATGGTTTTACCTCGTAAACGGTTCCTCGCGCCACTTCGCGATCGAATACCGCTTGGTCGTCCGTATTAACACCAAATGGGGCGTTGCCGAGTCCGACCACATGACCCCGAGACAACTGCTCTCCAGCTTCGGCTTCGAACCGAACGACTACAGCCTTTACCTCGGAAACAGCCCCGATCCACTTCCCCCCGACACTCCGATACATCTGAAGCGGGACGAACACTTCGAGGCGCAGAAGGACGGACGGTACGGCCTGCGGGACGTAGTGCGTGGCCTTCAGACCATTGAGGACGACCTCGCCTCGGTTTGCGCGAGCGGGGTCACCGGGCGGTTGACCACCGAGAACGGTCAGCGCTTTGTTGAGGTCTCGGATCTTGAGATTCCGTCGCCTCCCTGGTCCGGGAGCACTGCAACGATCGCAATCGCCGTGCCTGCATCCTATCCTCAGGGTGGCCTCGACGGCTTCTACCTACAGAAAACCGTCAACCAGAACGGCTCCATTCCGTACGAGCAGCCGGCCATCACTCTGGACGGGCGGACGTTCGCACTCATCTCCTGGCATTACGCAAGCGGGCGCGAGTGGAAGCCGAGCCGCGACGACCTCGCCTCACACATCGCCCACTGCCGCGGGTATTTCCTGAAGCGAGGAGTGCGATGAATCTGCGAATCGCCGAACACCACTGGGAGATCGTTCGGCGCCTAACTTCCCTCTCCTTCGTGAAAGGGCTTCGCTTCGCACCGGAGACCGGTTGCATCCTTCTCGTCTCACACAACGACCACCCGAAGGCCGAGAGTCTCCTCGTCTCCGATGTCCTTGCGCCTCAAACGGGAGATTTTTCAGACCAGGAGAGTGGAGCACTCACATTCAGCAGTAGGTACCTGCGGCGGGCCCTCCTCGCTGTAAGAGAGCGGGGCTTGGCCGGGTTTATCACCGTCCACACCCACCCGCTCTCCGATCAGCGAGTTGGATTCTCCGCGTATGATGACGAAAACGACCCGTCGCTCATGGAAAACCTCCATGACCTTGAACCCGCCCGGAAGTTCGGCAGTATGGTCCTCGGCAAGAGATCAGCCTGCGGACGGCTCTGGCACGGAGAATCGGCGTACTATCTGAACGAACTCGTGGTGGTCGGCGAACAGTTGACCTTCCTCACTCTGGACGGACGCTTGGAAACCACTGTCCCGAGCCCGAGCGACATCTTTGACCGGAGTCTCGCCCTCACGGGCCCGGGCGCCCTCGCGCGACTCGCAAGATCCCGTATCGGAATTATTGGGCTGAGTGGCACGGGTTCCCTAATGGCGGAACTTCTCATGCGCGCCGGTGCCGGCGAGCTTATACTTTTCGAGTTCGACCCTGCGGATCGAACAAACCTCGGACGGGTTCTTCACCTCAGGACCAGAGACGCTGCGGACGGCGTCAACAAGGCAACACGTACATCCCAAGTGGTCACCGAATCGGGCTTATCTACAACGGTGACGATCATTCCAGGTGGCGACATCCGAGATCCGGAAGTTGCAGCCGAACTTCGTGGGTGCGATCTTCTCGTCGGTTGCGTCGACCGCGACTGGCCTCGGCTTATTCTCTGCGAGGTCTCATATCAATACCTAATTCCACTGATCGATCTTGGAACGGAAATCGGAGCCTCAGCCTCCGAAGTGAAAAGCCTCGACGCCCGGGTTTCTTTCGTGGGGCCGGGTCGACCTTGCTTGCTCTGTTCAAAGGTCGTTACTCAGGAGCGACTGCGTCTGGAGAGCTACCACTCGGAGGAGCAGAAGCGAGTGCTAGCCATGGGGTACTCGGAGGATATCCGTCTCGCTGTACCAGCGGTCATGGATCTTAATATGAGGGCGGCCGCACTTGCTGGGCTCTTTATTCGGCACCTTTATCAACCTTTTCTTGCAAGTCCATTGCCTCACTCGGTGCGAGAGACCGTCACAAACTTCAGTTCGAAACCGCAGAGGGTCGAATCGGTGGACGGCTGTGTCGTTTGCAATTGCCCGGAACGTCCCGGCGCCGGTCCCGCACACCAACTGACAACCCGCTCCTCCGTCAACCTCTGCGATCAGGCAGCAAGTGAAGCGTAAAAGCGTTATAGTGACTTTTCGGACAGAAATGCTTCCCTTTCTAAATGAAGAGCAGCGGCCCCATCCCCGAGCTTGGCCAGATCGTTGCGGTTCGCCAGCGTCTTTATCTCGTTGAACAATCAGTTCCTCCGGTGAATTCCGGAGACTCCACGCTCGTCCAGTTGTCGTGCGTAGATGACGACGCCCAGGGTGAGCCGCTCGAGGTGCTCTGGGAGCGGGAACTGGACGGGCAAGTCATTACCGGCGAAGCCTGGGACTCGATTGCCAGCCGCGGCTTCGACCCTCCACAACGCTTCGCTGCCTACCTGAACACACTCCGCTGGAACTGTGTCACATCCACGGACCCCAACCTGCTCCAATCGCCCTTCCGTGCCGGTATACGCCTCGATGCCTATCAGCTTGAACCCCTACGAAAAGCGCTTCGGTTGCCACGCGTCAACCTGTTCATTGCCGATGATGTCGGTTTAGGGAAAACCATCGAAGCCGGGCTCATCGCGCGTGAACTTCTACTTCGCAAAAAGGTACGCGAAATTGTCGTGGCCTGCCCGCCATCCATGCTGCTCCAGTGGCGCGAGGAACTCGATGCCCGTTTCGGCCTGCGGTTTGAAATTCTCGATAAGGACTACGTTCAGAAGGTGCGCCGTGAACGTGGCTTCGGTGTCAACCCCTGGACCGCCCACTCACGTTTTCTCATTTCGCAACGCCTCCTGATTGACGAGTCGTACGCCGGGCCGCTTCGGGATTGGCTCGGTGCTTTCCACCCAGGCAGCCTACTTATCTTGGACGAGGCCCATCACGCGGCCCCATCGAGTGGCCAGCGATATGCCATCGATTCCCACATCACTCGAGCAATCCGCGATCTCGCGCCGCGTTTCGAACATCGCCTGTTCCTTTCGGCGACCCCACACAACGGTCATTCCAACAGCTTCTCGGCGCTGCTGGAGATCCTCGATCCGCAGCGGTTTTGCCGCGGCGTGAAGGCAAGCAAGCGGATGCTGGACGACATCATGGTTCGGCGCCTTAAAGATGACTTGCGTCAGATCGTCGGCGGGTTCCCCAAACGCGAAGTCCGGCAGGTAAATATTGACGGTCTGCCGGAGGAGGCTCCGGAGTTGCGGCTGACCGTCCTCCTCGACGACTACCGGAGATTGCGCGAACAACGGCTCAGTGGCGAGACGCGACGCACGCAAACTGCTTCCGGCCTGCTGATTTGCGGTCTCCAGCAACGGCTGTTTTCGTCTGTCGAGGCCTTCTCGCGCACGCTCCGTGTCCACCGCCGGACGGTCCGGCGACAATGGGAAGTCGCGCAGCTAGAAGTAGAGCAAGCGGCGACAAAGAAGAGCGCCGGGCTCCCTCGGATGGACTTGCTCTTAGACGGCATCAGCGCAGACGACGACCGAGCGGCTTTGCCGGAACAGGAATTGGCTGCGGAAGAAGACGCGCAGGTGGCAGCGGTCTCCGAAGCCACGGTTGGCCCATCCGACACCGATGTAACCCGCGAAATCTTCGAACGCGAACAAAACTTGCTCGACACGATGACCGAAATCGCCGAAACCAGCCGCGCCCTTCCCGATGCCCGGGTCAAGAAGCTCATCGAATGGATTCGCGAGAGTATGTGCCCCGGCCTGCCAACCGCCGGCGCGAAGTGGAATGATACCCGCGTCATCGTGTTCACCGAGTGGGAAGACACCAGGCGATATCTTCAGCAGCAGATCAACGCCGCGATCGCCGATTCCGACCGCGCCTCCGAGCGCATGGCAGTTTACTGCGGCTCCACGCCAGCCAGGAGGACCGAAGGAGATGAGTCGCGGACGCTTGATCGCGAAAGCATCAAAACCGCCTTCAATACGGACCCGGCACGGCATCCACTCCGCATCCTGATCGCCACAGACGCCGCCCGCGAAGGACTGAACTTGCAAGCGCACTGCTGGAATCTCTTTCACTTCGACGTCCCCTGGAATCCGAGCCGAATGGAGCAGCGGAACGGCCGCATCGACCGCAAACTCCAGCCCAACCCCGAGGTCTACTGCCACTACTTCTTCTATAAGCAGCGTCCAGAGGACCGAATACTCGCCGCGCTCGTGCGGAAGACGAAGACGATCCGCGAGGAACTCGGCAGCCTTTCCCAAGTCATCGATGGACGTCTTGACGCCGTCATGAAAACTGGTATTCGTCGCGCCGAAATCGACCTACTGGAAAACGAGATCGAATCGGCCGATTTGGGTACGAGCGCCCGAGAAGCGGTCGAAGAAGAGCTTGAGGCCACACGTGAGCGCCAACTCGATTTGCGAAAGCAAATTGATCGTTTGCGTGGGATGCTCGCCGACTCGCAAAAGGCAATTGGGCTTTCTCAGGACCACTTCCGGGCCGCGATTTCTTGCGCGCTGCAGATTCTCGGCGCAGAACCGTTGAAGGCTTCGCGCGACTGTGGTGTGAAAGGCTCGGACTGCTCCGTTTTCCCCGCCCTCGATCAGCGTCCCGGAGCGGACCCGTCCTGGGCCGAAACGATGGATAGCCTCCGCGCGCCGCGCCCCCGCGATCAGAAGTTCTGGGATTGGCGCCGCAGTTCGCCCATCCGACCTGTTGTGTTCGAAGATCCGGGCGTTGTCACTGAGGAGGTCGTTCAGCTTCACCTCGAGCACCGCGTTGTCCAAAGGCTGCTCGCGCGCTTCACCGCCCAGGGCTTTGTGCATCATGATCTCTCACGGGCCTGTATGGCGCAGTCGAGTGATGCCATCCCCCGTGTTCTCCTCATCGGCCGCCTGGCATTGTACGGACCGGGGGCGGCACGCCTGCACGAGGAATTGATTCCCGTAACAGCTCGGTGGACCGACCCGGCGTTGCGCAAGAGCGTCGTCATGCCGTACGGCCGTGAAGCCGAAAGCCGCACCCTCTCCCTTCTCGATTCCGCACTGCTCGAGAAGCACGCTCGACCGGTACCGGATGTCGTGATCAGGCAGTTGCAGGCGTCTGCGCCACGCGACGTCAGGGAGCTTCTACCCCACCTGGAGGCCCGTAGCGCTGAATATGCGAAGGACGCAGCCGCCAGCCTCTCTAAGCGCGCCGAAGCCGAGGCCAAGGCGATGCGGGAAATCCTGGAAACGCAGAAGAAGCATATTGAGGATACCGTCACGCGTCATGATCGCGGGGGCCAAATGCTGCTGGAGTTCAGCGAAGAAGAGCGCCGGCAACTCGAATCAAACCGACGTTACTGGGGCCAACGTCTAGCGGCCCTCGAAGGCGAGCTCCGAACCGAACCGGACCGCATCCGGGACTTGTACGACGTTCGAGCCCAAAGGATAGAACCTGTTGGCCTGATCTATCTGTGGCCGATCGCGGGTTAGTGTATGGCGAAAGATCCCGCAATCCTCGCCCACCAGGAATGGCTCGGTTATGTCCAACCCTCCGGGCTGGTCGTTTCCATTCCGGCGCTTATCGATGCGCGCGCCTATGTGAACCGGAACTTTTCTCCGGATCACCGGCGTTTTCTCGATTCGTTGCCCACGGACCGCGACGGCGAAGCGGTACCGGAGATTACCAACTTCCCGGAGTTCGCGTGCTCGGTGTTTGGCTGGGCCACGGAAGACCTCTTCGGCGCGCCTGGCGCATCTGCCCTTCCAGAAACGATGGAAGCACAGCTTCCCGCGTACAGCGAGACCCTTCGTCCCACCTACGCGCTCCACAATTTTCAGCCAACAGATCCCACTCGCGAGTGGATACTGCTGATCGAAGTTCTGCCAAATGGCACCGACCTTGACAGCGTCGCCGCCATGGAGGCGCGCCGGTGGCAAGCCAGCCCTCAGGCGCGCTTCGAGCGGCTCTTGCGGGAGACCGGCATCCCCATCGGCCTGCTTGTGAATGGCGAGCAGATTCGTCTGGTGTACGCTCCTCGGATCGAGTCGAGCGGCTACATCACTTTCAACCTGGCGGACATGGTGAAGGTCGCCGGCCGACCGATCTTTGCCGCGCTCCACGAATTGCTGTACTCGGACCGCATGTTCGGAGACGAGAAAGAACGCCTACCGGCCATTCTGGAGAACAGCCGCAAATATCAGAACGTCGTGTCCACGCAGCTTGCCGGCCAGGTGCTGGAGGCCCTCTATGAATTGCTGCGAGGGTTCCAGGCAGCTAACGATCAGACAAATGGCAAATTGCTCCGTGACATCCTCGCGCGTGACCCGAACCTCGTGTACGCGGGACTGCTTACGACTCTTTTGCGTCTGGTATTCCTCTTGTACGCGGAGGACCGCGGCCTCGCCTCCACCGATCCAGTCTACGCGAACTTCTACTCCGTGACCGGGCTCTACGAGCGATTGCGCGCCGACGCTGGGCGCTATCCGGATACGATGTACCAGCGGTATGGCGCGTGGGCTCAAATGCTGGCTCTCTTCCGCCTCATCTACGAGGGCGGCAGCCACGGCGGCATGCGCATTCCGCCGCGCGAGGGCTACCTCTTCGATCCGGACCGCTATCCTTTCCTCGAGGGCCGGCGCCAGCGAACCGAGCAGCCAGCCATTCCGCGGGTATCCGATGGCGTCCTGTACCACGTGCTCTCCAAGCTGATGGTTCTTGATGGCGAGCGGCTCAGTTACCGGACGCTCGCGGTCGAGCAGATTGGCAGTGTCTACGAGACGATCATGGGTTTCGATTTGCACGTGGCCGCTGGACGTTCGATCGCAATTAAGCCAGCCAAGAAACATGGCGCGTCGGCCACGGTAAACCTCGAGGAGCTACTCGCCCTCGCACCCGACAGGCGCCAGAAGTGGGTGGCCGACAACACTGACCAGAAGGTGACCGGTCAGGCGGCCGATGCGCTCAAGGCGGCGCAGAGCGTCGACGACCTGCTGGTGGCGTTGGAGCGCCGGATTGCGCGAGCGGTGACGCCCAACGTTGTTCCGAAGGGCGCGATGATCTTCCAGCCCTCCAACGAACGGAGGAGGAGCGGCTCTCATTACACACCCAGCTCGCTCACGCGTCCCATCGTCGAAGCCGCGCTCAAGCCGGTACTGCGGCAACTAGGAGACAAACCCACCCCAGAGCAGATCGTGAATCTGAAGGTCTGTGATCCCGCGATGGGTTCCGGAGCGTTCCTGGTGGAGGCCTGCCGTCAACTCGGCGACGCGCTTGCTAAGGCTTGGCACGATCAGGACGCCGCGCCTATGCTACCCCCGGACGAAGACGAGGTGCTCTATGCTCAGCGCCAGGTCGCCCAACGTTGTCTGTATGGCGTCGACAAGAACCCACTGGCAGCCGACTTGGCGAAGCTCTCGCTGTGGCTGGCGACATTGGCCAAGGACCACCCGTTCACCTTCCTGGACCACTCTCTGCGGCCCGGCGACTCGTTGGTAGGGCTTTCGCGTCGCCAGATCGCGGCCTTCAACTGGTTATCCACCGGACAGCAATCGTTTCTCGAAGACGAGATCCGCAAACGCATCGAGCGAGTGAGCGAGTTCCGGCAGCGAATCATGGCCGCACGCGACGACGTACCGTATGCCCAACTCAGACAGCATCTCGACCGCGCTGAGGATGCGATGCTATTGTTGCGGCTGGCTGGGGATGCCGTGGTCGCCGCTTTCTTCTCCGCCGATAAGCCGAAGCCTCGTGAGGAGTTGCGTAAGGAAATGCGCCAGCAGATGGAGGCGGCACTCAAGAACCTCAGTAAGCTCGAACTAGCCGAACCCATCGAGGCCGCCGTCTCTCTATTACGACACGGCGCGAAAGGGGTGACCCCGTTCCACTGGGAACTCGAGTTTCCAGAGGTTTTCACCGTGGACGCCACAGGGAATGTCACGGGCGGCTTTGATGTGATCGTTGGCAATCCGCCCTTTGCCGGCAAGAATACGCTCATTGGCGGCCATGCTTCAGGGTACGTGGACTGGCTAAAGGCCATACATGACCAATCACATGGCGTCTCGGACCTAGTGGCTCACTTCTTCCGGCGGGCATTCACGTTGTTGCGCTCCGGAGGGTGCTTCGGTTTGATTGCGACGAACACTATCGGACAAGGCGGTACACGCTCTACTGGTTTGCGCTGGATCTGTACGCATGGTGGGACGATCTACCGCGCACGAAAGCGGCTTAGATGGCCGGGGCAGGCGGCAGTGGTCATCAGCGTCGTTCACGTTTCCAAGGGACCAGTCGAGGGCCCATATCTACTCGACAACCACCATGTTTCAGTGATCACGGCATACCTGTTCCACGCGGGCGGCCACGAAGATCCCGCCAGTCTGCTTGCAAACAAGAACCGGAGTTTTCAGGGCAGCATTGTACTCGGGATGGGCTTCACGTTCGACGACAGTGCCAGAAATGGTGAAGCGACGCCTCTCGACGAAATGCACCGACTAGTCAATAAGAACCCTAGGAACCAAGAGCGAATATTCCCCTACATTGGGGGCGAAGAAGTAAACGATAGTCCTACCCACGCTCACCATCGCTACATAATCAATTTCGAAGGATGGCCGTTGCGGCGAGAGGACCTTGGTTCGACTTGGGAGAGCGCTGACGAAGACGTACGCAAGGACTGGTTGCGAAATGGGACCGTCCCGTTGGACTATCCGGACCCGGTGGCAGCGGACTATCCAGATTTGCTTGAAATCGTGGAGCGGAAGGTCAAGCCAGATAGGCTGAAGGACAATCGCGAGAACTATCGGAGGTACTGGTGGCAATTTGCGGAGAGACGTCCTGGCTTAATGCAGGCCACGCAGGGTTTGGATCGCGTCGTTGCGGTTTCTCGAGTAGCGAACGCTCTTGCCTTCACTTTCTTGGACGCGCGCGTTGTTAACAATGACAAGATCATCGTCTTCCCATTGTGCCGATTCGAACTATTTGCCGTGCTACAAAGCAGAGTTCATGAGGCGTGGGCGCGCTTCTTCGGCACGACACTAAAGGATGACTTGACGTATACTCCGACCGCCTGCTTCGAGACGTTCCCCTTTCCAACTGATTTCGAATCTAACGTCGCCCTTGAACGCGCCGGACGCGATTATTTCGATTTCCGTGCTCAGTTGATGCAGAACCACAATAAGGGCTTGACCGCCATCTACAATCGGTTTAACGATCCGGAGGCGGATAGCCCGGAAATCCGTAAGCTCCGTGAACTTCACGATGCCATCGATCGCACCGTTCTTGAAGCCTACAGCTGGACCGACATCCGGTCCACCTGCGAATTCATCGTTGAATTCGAGGACGAGGAAGATGAGGATGACGACGGCCGCCCGCAGCGCAAGAAGTATCGCTATCGCTGGCCAGATGAGATCCGGGATGACGTGCTGGCGCAATTGCTGGAACTAAACCGGCAGCGTGCGATCGAAGAAGGTCAACTACCGACCGGGCCCCCGGTCTTCGCTGGAGCAGTCGAGCCGGAACCAAAGATGCAGCGGGGCAGAAAGAATCGCGTGAAGCAGTCCTCCGAAACGCTCAACCAGAGCCTGCTCTCGTTGGAGAAAGAAGAGGCGTAATCCATGGCGAATGAGATGAACTCCGGTGACGTCAGAGAACGACTGGTGGATGCGCTCAGGCTAGATCTGGTCGGCCCAGAGGCGCGGCTCGGCGATCTAGCGGAGGCCTTGTCCCAGGCCCCATCGCGATGGTACCTCACCGGCTTTCTGGTTCCGCTGGGAGCGGAACCTGCTCAGCGCGCTGACGAGGCGAGCATGGAAGATCTCGATCAGGCCGGAGAGGGCGGCGGTCTAGACGATGATGTGACGCCCGAACCCGCGGCGGCACGTCAGCGATACCTCCCGTCCTCAATCGGCGTCAGCCTGTTGGTGCCTCCTAGCGCAGGACACCTGAAGGTCACTGTTTCCTGGGGCGACTACCATCAACGTTCAGCATCACCGGAAGAGTGGGCACGCACCTCTCGTTCGGTCGCCGTCACCGTGGATCTGGGGCAGGCTACTGAGAAGGCGCGTGAAGTCGATGTGCCACTGAGCGACGGCATACGGGTGGCGTATCTCGCGCGCCCGGTCGGGTCCGTAGCAACCGATGCGGGTCTGCCGCCCGGCGCTCGCACGGTTTCCGTCTTTCTGGTGAACCGGCGCGCACCGGCACCAGATGAGAAGAAAGACGAGGCCTTCGCCTTCCAAGTCCAACTCGAGGTGGCGTGCGACGCCGGATTCCTGCCGCGCCCGGACCTGCGCAGTCTCGCCAGCGAGGATTGGGACGAGCGCGTAGCTGATCTCCAGTACCGAGACGTTGGCGAGTATGCCGTCGGCCACAACGTGGCGACCAAAGCCGTCTTCGAGGAGGGCACGTGCCGATTGGTGCGAACCGAATGGATTCCTAACGCCGAAGTGGAGCGAGTGGCTCCCGCGGCGATTCCCGGCGTCGACCTGTCCATGGACGCGCTCAGCCTGCTCCAGGACGGCGCCGAGGCCAATGCCAAGCTCGGTCCGTTGGCGAGCGAATACCGCAAGTGGATCGACGGCCAGGTCAGCAACGTGCCGAACGCCCCTGCCAAACGCCGAGACACGGGACAGGAGTTGTTACAACGAGCCCGGGTGGCGGCTGATCGCATTCAGAGAGGCATCGACCTACTGGGTGATTCGACGTGCCTCGAAGCGTTTCGGCTGGCGAACAAAACCATGGCGGAAGCAGCGCGCCGGCGGCTTGGGGTCATACAGGGTAAGCGACCTGAAGATGTACAACCCGGCTGGCGACCTTTCCAATTGGCGTTCCTTTTGATGAACCTACCGGGTATTGCCGAACCGGGAAACCCGGAGCGTGAGGTTGTTGACCTACTGTTCTTCCCGACTGGTGGTGGCAAAACGGAAGCCTACCTTGGTCTGGCGGCATTCACTCTGGTTCTGCGGCGATTGCGTAATTCCGGAATTCGATCGGCAGGGTTGAGCGTGCTCATGCGCTACACGCTGCGGCTGCTGACGCTGGATCAACTCGGCCGCGCAGCGACGCTGATCTGCGCTTTGGAACTGGAGCGGCGGAACGATACGAACAAGTTCGGAGACTGGCCGTTCGAGATCGGGCTGTGGGTTGGGCGGGGCGCCACACCGAACCGCATGGGCCGCAAGGGGGACAACGATCAGGATTCGGCTCGCGCCCGCACGATCCGTTTTCTGAATGACGATCGCAAGTCATCGCCCATTCCGCTTGAAGAGTGCCCCTGGTGCGGGACGAAGTTCACGCGGCTTTCCTTTCGACTACTGCCCAACTCGGACGAGCCCGAAGACCTCCGCATCTCGTGCGTGAACCGGCAGTGTCAGTTCGGGCGCGGTGTGTCGCTTCCAATCGTAGCGGTGGATGAACCGATCTACCGGCGGCTGCCTTGCTTCATCATCGCTACCGTGGATAAGTTTGCGGCATTGCCATGGACCGGTCCGGTAGGGGCCTTTTTTGGGCGAGTGGACCGCTATGACGATAAGCGCGGATTTTACGGGCCGTGCGATTCTCCACAGGGAACGAAACTGCCGGATGGTCGACTGTTGCCTCCGGAGCTGATCATCCAGGACGAGCTTCACCTGATTTCTGGGCCGCTAGGCACCATGGTGGGACTTTACGAGACGGCGCTCGATGAACTCTGCGTCATCGAACAAAACGGCCACAAGGTGAGACCCAAGATAATTGCATCAACCGCGACTGTGCGACGCGCCGAGGGCCAGATTCGGGCGCTGTTCAATCGTCGTTTGGTGGATATCTTCCCGCCGCCCGGTCCGGATCGGCGGAACTCGTTCTTCGCACAAACGCTTCTTTCCACGGAAAGCAATGCTCGCCTCTATGTGGGAATCGCCGCGCAAGGCCGTAGCCCCAAGGTGGCCATGCTACGCGTCTACCTGGCGCTCCTTGGCGCTGCTCAGAAATGGCATTTGGGGCTAATGAAGAAAGGCGAGCCGCTGACTCCCGCCGATCCGTACATGACCCTGCTCGGCTACTACAACAGCCTGCGGGAGCTTGGAGGAGCTCGGCGACTGATAGAAGACGAAATTCGGAACCGGCTGGTGGGTTATTCGAGCCGCAAGCGGATCGGTGAGACGGAAGGACTTTTTAACGACCGTCGAATCGACTACGAGCCGGTGGAACTGACCAGCCGAGTGAGTACCGCGGATGTGTCGGACGCAAAGCGTCGGCTGGCACTGTTGTTCACGGACAAGAATCGCGTAGATGTGGCGATCGCGACGAACATGATCTCCGTTGGCCTTGATATCACGCGGTTGGGGCTGATGGTGGTGTTTGGTCAACCGAAGACCAGCGCGGAATACATCCAGGCCACGAGTCGGGTCGGCCGCGACCCCGACCGGCCGGGTCTGGTGGTGACGATCTTCAACGTGCACAAACCGCGTGACCGGTCGCATTACGAACGGTTCGCGGCGTACCACGAGACGTTCTACCGCAGCGTGGAAGCAACCAGCGTGACTCCATTCTCGCCGCGCGCGCTGGATAAGGGCCTGGCGGCGACGATCGTGGGCTTGGCTCGGCAGGGGCACCGGCCTATGACGACACCGCGGGGCGCGATGGAGATTTTGAGCGAACGAACACGGCTTGAATTCGTCATCCAGACGCTGGCAGAGCGGGCCTATAGCCATTCGGATCTGCCGCCCGCGGAAGCCGGACGGCTCCGGCAGCGCGTTCGCGAGCGAGCCATTGATCTGTTGGAAGTTTGGGCGAAGATCGCGCAAGAATACCAAGACGTGGGAACGGGCCTTCAGTACAACCCAGCCGAGGCAGGCGCAGCAAAGCAGCTGCTTTACGATTTCCTTAGCCCTGAAGTGAAGAACCTGCCAGCGGATCATCCGCGCATGAAGTTTCGTGCCAACCGATCTCTTCGCGATGTTGAGCCTGAGGTAAACATTTGGGTCAGAACCCTTGACAATGCCGAGCTCGAAGAGGAGACGGTATGACGAAGGGGAATAAACCCCAAGGCGAAATCCGGCAGAGCCAGCTTGTTACTACGTTCGGGCCGGGATCGATGATGGATCTGCCGAATCACTCTGTACTGGTCGCCGGCCTGGACTTCTGGTCTCAGGGTGGCCAACCGGTTTCCGAACCCAGGCTGAGTCAAAAGCTCGCGCGGGTCCTTGAGGTGCCGACAGTCGATTTGAGAACGCCACCTCCGGCTGATGACGATCCAACGGCGCCGTCCACGGGGATTACCGGGTTCCAATTCCCGGAATGGTTTGTAACGCAGGATCAGGAGAGTCAAAACCCAGGCGCGCGCTCGCGCTTGTTGGTCCATCGCAAGGCACTCACGAGGGGCAAGTTCATCGACAGGGATAAGAAGAGGAGACCGGTAGTTCCGGTGCGTTTCGTGCGGGCCTGCCGCGCCGGCCATATCGGTGATATCGACTGGTACGCCTTCGCGCATAACGGACCTTCGGACTGCGCCAAGCAGCAGCGTCAGTTGTTCATTGACGAGCGCGGCACTAGCGGTGACCTGACCGAAGTCTGGATCCGGTGCGAGTGCGGAAAAGGGGAGCGCAGCATGGCGCAGGCAGCGCTTCTGCAGAACCGCGCACTCGGATTGTGCGATGGCGCGCGTCCTTGGCTGGGACCATTCACAAAGGAAACATGTGGGGAGCCGAGCCGGTTGCTGATCCGCTCGGCATCGAACGCGTACTTCCCTCAGTTGATGAGCGTCATTTCGCTTCCAGAACGGGATGACGTAGTGCGGAGGGCCGTCGATGCTGCATGGAGCTTCCTCGATATCGTCGAAGACCTTGATCAGCTCCGCTATGAGCGTAGAAGAGCGGCGGTCAAGGCCGCACTGGAGGGAATCAGTGACGAGGAGGTCTTTGCCGAGATTCAGGCGCGCCGCGGTGGTGGTGCGAAACCGGAGAAGTCGGTGAAAGTCGCCGAACTGGCGACCCTGGTTACCGCTAAAGAGGAAGTAGGCGAGGATCGCCCTGAAGGCGTGTTCTACGCTCGCTCTCTTTCGCGGTCAGTGTGGGACCTACCATGGATGGCCCCGATCGAACGCGTTGTTCTGCTGCACCGTCTGCGGGAGGTCGTGGCACAGGTCGGTTTCACCAGGTTCGAATCGGCCGCCCCAGATGTCGAGGGCGAGTTGGACATCGGAGTGCGGCGGGCGTCTCTCGCCCGCGAGATTACGTGGCTGCCCGCGTTCGAAAACAAAGGCGAGGGCGTGTTCCTTCAGTTCAAAACGGATGCCATCAAATCCTGGCTCGCACGGGCAGCGGTGCAGAAACGTGGCTTACAACTTGGAGCCGGATTCGAAGAGTGGCGGAAAGAGCACCAGGGCACTAATCGGGAGTTCCCGGGCCTGCCTTATCTGATGCTTCACTCTTTTTCCCATTTACTGATCACAGCGGTAGCGTTGGCGTGCGGTTATCCAGCCAGTTCGATCCGCGAGCGCATTTACGCGATTCCAGACGTCGGGTATGGCGTCCTGCTTTTCACTGGGACCTCGGACGCGGAAGGCACGTTGGGCGGGTTGGTCCAGGTGGGCCGCCGTATTTACGAGTCGATCCGGAGTGCGCTTGATCTGGGTGAGTTGTGCTCGAACGACCCGGTGTGTGCACAGCATGAGGCTTCCAGCGATCACGAGCGACGTTTTCTGCACGGTTCGGCGTGCCACGGTTGTGTGTTGATCTCTGAGACCAGTTGCGAGCAGCAGAACGATTTCCTCGACCGCGCCTTGGTGGTGCGGACTGTGCAGAACCTCGGCGCAGAGTTCTTCTTGGAGAGTGTCACGAGTGATGGATCCGCTTCTTCGTCTACCGCCATCTGACCTTCGAGCCTTGGCTGCGGGGTTACGAACCGGACGTTTGTGCCCGCCCTATCCGCCGGCCAGTGTCCAACGAATGTTGAGCGGAGCGGTCGTCGGCGAGATATCGATGGAACTCCAGGAGTTGGCGATCTCCGGATTGTCACCCGTTGGGATTGCCCGCGCGATTGAGTTGCTGGCAGCAGCATACGAGAGTCGGCCGCCGTTAGAGGACGTAGTGGATCTGGTAACGACGGGAGGCGGTGCGGGTACCGGGAACCGGACTACCGCGGTCCTGGTGGGCGAGTTGTTCCGAAATGCTCAGCAGTCGGTTCTTGTGGCGGGCTATGCCGTTTACCAAGGCCAGAAGGTGTTTCAGGCCCTCGCTGACCGAATGCAAGAGGCCCCCGATCTCAGAGTTCGTCTATTTCTGGACATCCAGCGAAAACAGGGGAACACATCGGCTCCTGCTGAATTGGTGCGTGAGTTCGTACATCGCTTTCGGACAAGCCAATGGCCGAGTGCGCGGACACTGCCCCAGGTTTTCTATGATCGTCGATCGGTGACGCTCGAACCGGGAAAGAGCGTGGCCCTCCACGCGAAATGCATTGTGATCGATGACTTCGATCTGTTCGTGTCTTCGGCGAATTTCACGGAAGCCGCTCAACAGAGGAACATCGAGGTTGGCCTTCGCCTCCGTTCGTCGATCGTCGCGGGTCGAATTGGCAGCTTCTTCGATTCTCTCGTGGCCAGCGGCCATTTTGAACGAGTGATCTAGCCTACGCGATAGCAACGCATGATCGATCGAATACTGCCTCGCGCGAAAGCGCACTGAAACACAAAGAGAAGTGCTCTGTGTGCCACGCAGCAGCGGCGACGCAGCACGGTCCCTATCGGGAAGGGGACTGAAACCACGACGGCGAGGAGGTCTACGCCGATGGGTGCTTCAATGCAACACCGTCCCCATCTGAAATGGTATTGCGTGCGACTGCACGGTTAATTTAATTTCCATCGCGCTCGAAAGTTAGCGGTGATCTGGATAAAACCGGTAGGCGGAGCCGCCGCAGCGTCAAGTTAATTTCGTGGCCAAGATGCTGTTGGTAAGTGAGAGCAGATCATCAACTCGGCTTCTTGGGCCTTCGCTCCTGGTTCACAATCCAGAATTCCATCCGCTTCGCAATTTGGCTCAGCGGGGTCTCCAGCGCGTCGGCAATCTGCCACAGCCGGCCCACCGTCGGGTTGATGATCCCTCTCTCGACCCGGCTGATGTATGTTCGGTCGAAGCCGCACTCGCCACTGAGGCGCTCCTGAGAGTGGCCCGCCCGCTTGCGGAATTCACGCACGACGGCCCCGATGGCTCTCATTTTGAGATCGGTCGGCTGGATCTGCTTTTGGCGCCGTTGCATCAGCAGATCCGATGGTGCTACGTTGAAGCGTATCAGCCAACGGCATATACGCCTCATTTGCAGGGCGCGACTGATGCCCGAGTGCGGCGGAAATTGGAGCGGAATGTCGCCAGATCCGGGTCGGATGTTGTATTCTTGAGAACCGAGTGGACAAGCCGCTTTTCCCACTGGCGAACGGTGGCTGTGGCGGAGCCAGAGTCAGCAGCGCCCGTCCCAGCTTTTGAGCATCACGATGAACCATCTTGCCAAACCCCGTAAGGCTGAGGCCGACCTGGGGCGACAATCAAAGCAAGTTGCAGAGGACGAACGCGACCTTGTTGCGCCGGACCGCTTGGCCCAGACCATTACGGAGTTCGTTGAGTGGCGAGCATTTTCCTATTGGCTCCGTCTGATCGTCGAGACCCAGGGATTCGTTTCCGACTCCATGATCGCGATCCTTCGAGAGCGCTGCCCCGGCTTTCTGGATTACGCACTCGCTTTCGCCAAGGAGCATCCACGAGAGCCCGAGGTCCTCTGGCTTCGCTTTCTCGAGTGGACCGACGAAAGACTATTTCACGTTTCTATAGCTGAGGGCTGGCGGCACGCTCTTGGCTACTACGCGACGCGCGATCCCCGGATGGATCAGATCCGAACGCACTGGAAACAGTGTCGCCGGGCGTGGAAGCTTCAACCGCCCGCATCTTTTCCGAGTTTTGAGGCATGGCGCGAGTCTGCGCTTCAGCACCGTTGAGCCGCGCTCTCTCGGCTTCCACGAGCTCCGACACCCAAAAGACTGTGTCTTGATCGAACACCGGCCATTTCAAGGTCTCAGGGTGACTGTAAAAGAAAGACTGCAAGGATCCTTCATCGATCCGACCGGTCCTTTTCCTGTGGAGAAGGCCGGCTTCAACCCATTTCTGAACGGTCAAGCGCCTCAAGTGAAGTTTTTCGGCCAATTCGCGCATGGTGTATCCGTCTTGGAATCTAGCCGGGATTCCACGCTGGCCAACCATGTCCCAAACCGCCTTCTCTGATCTCTCAATCTGTTCGGCGATCTCCCGCACGCTCATGTGGTTCAAGGATTCGATAACGAAACGGTACTCTACCATCGTCCAGCGCCGGCGAGCGCCCAAAGGTCGGGTGGGG
>Ga0182024_10009751_pt1 | contig 19767 bp, 14 predicted proteins | sample P32metaG_FD_120480 | JGI IMG/M metagenome (GOLD analysis project Ga0182024, IMG submission 120480) | Permafrost microbial communities from Stordalen Mire, Sweden - P3-2 metaG (Illumina Assembly) | ecosystem: Environmental > Terrestrial > Soil > Wetlands > Permafrost | place: Sweden: Stordalen... | reverse complement strand
CTGTCGTTGTTCTTCGCGTCGAAGTCCTTGCGTTTCTCCGGCGTCAACTGGTTCAGATCTGAACGTGATCAGGCCGAGCACCTGGCCGTTGCGGTCGCACAGCGGTCCCCCGGAGTTGCCGGGGTTGATGGCGGCATCGATCTGGTAGTACGGATCGCCGTCCACCTCGCGGTCCACCGCGCCGATCATGCCGCTGGTGATGGTCTTGGTGAGGATCTGCCCGCCGGCCGCCGGGTTGCCGATGGCGTAGATCTTCTGACCCACATCAGCCTTTTTCCGGTTGATGACCACCGGCTTGAGCGTCACGTGCTGCTCGGCGGGATCGATTCGCAGCAACGCCAGGTCCAGGCGAGGATCGAAGCCGACCACTTCTACCTTCTTGAACGTGATCTGCTTCTTCTTCCCGGCCTCGATCACGTCCAGAGAACATTCAAACGGCATCGGCGAGACCGCCAGGTGCGCGTTGGTGAGAATCGTGCCCTTTGCGTCGAGGATGATGCCGGTGCCCGAGCATTCGGCGTTGTTGAGGCTTACGACGGACCCCTGCACGTTCTTGTAAACGCGAACGGCTTCTTCCTCCGCCTCGGCGCGGACGATTGCCGGCGACAAAAGGAGAAGGATCGCAAGTGTAGAGCAACAGAGGGCGGAGAAACGCATGGGGACCCCTTCATATTTAGTGACGGCGCATCAATAACTTTCATGGCGCCAACGGTTCCCTTGCAAGAGCAGCCCGATCGCCGCGGTTTCGCGATCCGCAGCGCTGCCGCGCTACGGACTGCGAAACCGCAAGCGCAAAGGAAACTTATTCATGCGCCGGTGACACGTCGAATGCCACGAAATGTACAGGCCCGCCGCTACGGGTGCAATTGCATGAATTACGTATCCAGTCCCAGTTGCCGCAGCATTTCCTGGCGCGGGACGGAGACCCGCACTGGCCCCATCGGGTCCGGGATCGTTCGAATCAGCGTCGCCACCTGCTCGCGGCCGGCCTTTGTCCGGCAGGCCTGGCGGGGTGTCTTTCCTCCCAGCACCGGCAACGACATGTCCAGCCACTGCATGTAATTCCTGGTCATCATCTCCTGGACGGCCTTGGCCATTTCGGGCGTGACCTCAACGGGCTCCGGCTTGGCGACCCGTTCATCCGCGGGCCGGCTGGCGTCAGGCTCGTCCCAGCGGCGGGTCGTCACGGCGCGGAACTTCACGCCCGGCAGTTTATCCAGCCATCGCCTCGCGGCGGCGAGACGCCGGGCGGAATTGACGGTCAACACCAGTTCGTCGTCGAGCAGCTCAATCCGCCCGAGCGTCACGGTTTCGCCGATAACTGCCGGGTTATTGGTCGCGTCCTTTGACCACACGTACTCGTCCTCCTGTTCGTCGTAGTCAATGTCGGTCCGCTCTTCCAGGGCGGAGCGGATGCTGCGCGGATCGGCCACAGAAAACGAGGCGGTATGGAAGAGCAGCTTATCTCCGTCGGTATTGCGCAGGTCGGGCTTTTTCCAGTTGGCTTCCCATTGGTCCATCCAGTCCCAGAGCCGGCCGAACAAGTGGGCGTTCTGGAGCAGGCCCTGCCGCGTGAATTCCAGGCCCTGGGAGCGGAGGAACTCGACGGCATCCGTCCCCATTCCCGCGCCCAGCGGGGGCCCGGCCAGCCCCATGAAGTGGAAACGGCCTGCCGGAAAGATCCGGCAGGCGATGAACCCGATATCCGCGATATTCCGCGAAAGAAGATTGTCGTTCAGCACGACCTCTCCGCCAAGGAGCACGTCCTCGAGATCGATGGTCCCCCGGCTCGAGTCATGCCCCGCAACACGATAAATGGTGGGATGGGCCTGCATCAGGCCGCGGAGCAGCAGCGCTTCCGGTTCCGGCAGACCTGCGGCCAGCATCAGTTCTGCACGAGTTTGAGCCGCCGAGTTCGGGCGGTAGTCCAGGACCCCCCAATCCGTGTATGCCTGGACCACGCCCCGCGCCTCATTCGAACGGATGAGACGCTCCAGGTCGTCCTGGCCAAAATACCTCCGGACCGCCCGTGCCGACCGGAGCCGGCGGTCCGCGCCGAAGTGAGCGGCAATCAGCTTGGACAGCGAAAAATCCACTGCCTTCCAGCCCGCCAGATCATCGGCGGCGGGAACGCCGCTGTTCGAATCAGACGGAATTTTGGGGCCATGCTCTTCCATGGTGATTTCCTCTTCGCGTGACTTCATGTCCTTCGTGGGCAATCAATAAATCGGCAAGTTCGCCTGCACCAGCGTAGGCTTGCCTTCGGTGCGGGGGAACAGGCGGGTGGCATAGGTGGTGACGGCCACGCCGGGGGAGCCGCGGAGCTGGCCATTGTCGAGGTGGAAGGCCCAGGAGTGCCAGGGGCAGACGGCGCAGCCGTCGTGGACTTCTCCGCCGGCGAGGTTGCCGCCGGCGTGCGGACAGTGGTTGTCGATGGTGAAGACCTGGCCGCCGTCCAGGAAGACGGCGAGCTGGAACCCGCCGATCTCGACGTATTTGCCTGCCCCTTCCTTCAATTCGTCAAGTTCACACAGAGAGGTCCAGGCCATAACAGAATCCAGTTTCGGTCGGGCGGCTCCCGTATGTTAGGCTCTGTTTTTGACGGACATCCCTGGCAATCCATTTCCGATTGCGCAGGGCTCGTTGAAGTCCTCGACCAGAGACGCGAACACCGCGACAAACAGAGCGGCCGACATCACTGTCGTGCCATTGAGGGCCCACCGGAGAAGACGCTTCATGGGAGGGTATGATATCGCCCCACGCTGAAAAGGCCGCCCGGCGGTTCCGATTGCCTCACGGCGCTAACCTCAGCTTTCCAATACAAAAGAGAAATCTGCCAGATATGCCCTGCATGATGCCATGCCAGGGGGCGACAAACCAGCTTCGGCGCGGTTAAGATATGCTGTTTTGCTGATGAACCACTGCCGCGTTGTACCCGCGACACACGCACGAGCACGAATGTGAGGTAAGACTGATGGAAACGCCGGGCAAGGATGAGACCGAAAGTGTCAAGAATGACGCCGCACAAACCCCCGCCGGTCAGCCGGCCACGGCCGCGCCGGTGGGCATGGACTTCGTCCGCCGGATGATCGAGGAGGACAACCGCACGGGCAAGTGGGGCGGGCGGGTGGCCACGCGATTCCCGCCGGAGCCGAACGGGTATCTGCACATCGGGCACGCCAAGAGCATCTGCCTGAACTTCGGCCTCGCCCTGGAATACAACGGCACCTGCAACCTCCGCTACGACGACACCAACCCCGCCAAGGAAGAGGAGGAGTACGTCAAGAGCATCGAGCAAGACGTGCGCTGGCTTGGGTTCAACTGGACCGGCAAATACTGGGCGTCGGATTATTTCGACGTGATGTACGACTATGCCGTCGAACTGATCCGCAAAGGCAAAGCATATGTGGACGACCTGACCGCCGAGCAGATCCGCCAGCACCGCGGCACGCTCACCGCGGGCGGCCGGGAGAGCCCGTACCGCAACCGCTCGGTCGAGGAAAACCTCGACCTGTTCGACCGCATGCGCAAAGGCGAGTTCCCCGACGGCACCAAGGTCCTGCGCGCCAAGATCGACATGGCGTCGCCGAACCAGAACCTCCGCGACCCGGTCATGTACCGCATCCTGCACCAGCCGCACCACAACACCGGCGACAAGTGGTGCATCTACCCCATGTACGACTGGGCGCACGGATTCGAGGACTCCATCGAGAAGATCACGCACTCGCTGTGCACCCTGGAGTTCGAGAACCACCGCCCGCTGTATGACTGGTTCATCGACGCCGTTAATGAAGGCCGACCGGATGAGAAGAAGATCTGGCACCCGCGGCAGACCGAATTCGCCCGGCTCAACCTCAGCTACACGATGCTCAGCAAGCGGAAGCTGCTGCAGCTCGTGACGGAAAAGATAGTCAACGGCTGGGACGACCCGCGCATGCCGACGATCAGCGGCTTTCGCCGCAAGGGTTACACGCCGGAGTCTATCCGCGCCTTCTGCAAGCACATCGGGCTGAACAAGTTCAACAGCACCGTGGAGATCGGCGTGCTGGAGAACTTCCTCCGCGAAGACCTCAACAAGCGCGCTCCCCGGGTCATGGGCGTGCTGCGGCCGTTGAAGGTCACGATCACCAACTACGTCGAAAACCAAGTCGAGGCGCTGGACGCGGTCAACAACCCCGAAGACCCGTCTGCCGGCACGCGGAAGGTCCCGTTCTCGCGCGTCCTGTACATCGAGCAGGACGATTTCCGCGAAGTCCCGCCGCCCAAGTTCTTCCGCCTGACGCCGGGCAAAGAGGTCCGGCTGCGCTGGGCCTATTTCATCAAGTGCCAGGGAGTGATGAAGAACGATGCCGGCGAAGTGACCGAAATCCTCTGCACCTACGACCCCGCCACCAAAGGCGGCGATGCCCCCGACGGCCGAAAAGTGAAAGGGACGATCCACTGGGTGTCGGCTGACCACGCTGTGGACGCCGAAGTGCGTTTGTACGATCACCTGTTCAACAAGCCCGACCCGGAAGACGTGCCCGAAGGAATGGATTGGAAGGCGAACCTGAACCCGGCCAGCCTGGAAGTGGTGCCGAACGCCAAGATCGAGCCGAGTGTCAAAGGGTCAGCAGTCGGTATGACATTTCAGTTCGAGCGGCAGGGTTATTTCTGCGTGGACAAGGACTCGACGGCCGAGAAGCTGGTGTTTAACCGGTCAGTTTCACTCAAGGACTCGTGGGCGAAGGAAACGCAAAAGCAGAAATGAGTCCTACTTCGTCCACTGCTTTTCAAACACTTTGACCTGTTCGTAATCTTCCAAGTTCAGCCATTCGGGTTTGTGGTGGTGGGGGATCAATGCCCGGAAGAACGCGGCCGCCTCGTGGGCGATCACCTCATGGCGCTCGCCGCGCGCGAGCCGGGCGGCAAATCCGTCGTCCACGGCGCTGACGTGCTTCAGGACCTCCGAGCCGGCATGCTCTCTGACCATGTGAGCCAGCGAGGCGTAGAACGCCCGCGTCTCCTCGTCGGCGTGTGAAGGGGCGTGGCAATGGTGCTCCAGGGCATGTTTGAAACATTTCACCTGTTCCGCCCATGTGTTGCCCTTGGTGATCGCTCGGCTGACGTATTTGGCGACCTTGAACGCCTCGCGCGCATGATGGTCGCGATAGCGTTCGGCTTCTTCGATGAACCGTCGATATTCGTGCTCCGGCAGACCGACCTGCGGTAACTGCGGGAGCGTCCGCACATGGCTCATGAGGCGGCCTCCGTGACAGGATATGACTATACCCGCAACAAACCGACGTGTAGCGCAGTGATTGTAATCATCGGCTTGCGCAGATGTAAAGGCCTTGGCTTAATATTTTCGCAAGGGTTGGTGACGCCGATTACCGTCTCATTTCACCAAATGGGCCAATAGCAGCCGCTTGCGACCCAAAGACCGCGCCCATTTTCTCAAGCAGATTAACCCTCGCGGCAGCCGCGACGATGAGAGATGAGAAGGCTTTATCAGATGCCGACGAGGGCCGGCGTTGCCGGCGCTTTTGGAGCGCGCATCTGGCTTTATTTCCAGTCGTTGCACGTAAATGTCACGCGGCGTCCCAGACCGGTCATGCGATGTGCCCCGCTCGGCGGCGGCGCAGCCCCCGTGGTATCGGCGGGTTGCCGCCGGTCTGGAGGGCAGGCTCGTCCTCTGCTTCATGGTGCTGCTGACCGCGGCCCTGGGAGCAAGCCTCTACCTGTTCGTCTCCGAGACGACCGAGGCGATGGACGCCATGGCCGACGAGCAGGCGGCGGAGGTGAGCCGGACCCTGGCCATGGCCAGCAGCCTGCCGCTGCAACAGCGGAACTCGGCAGAATTGGAGCGGATCGGCACCGATCTCATGCAGACTAAAGGGATCGTATCGGTAGCGTTTTTCGGCACCAGCGGAGACCTGCTGTCGGTTGCCTGCCGCGAGCCCAAGCTGCAGAGGGCGATGCTGGGGGCCTGGGCCAGTTCGGGGATGCCCAAGCCCAGGCCCGCCGAGGAGCAGCTTGCCCGGCCCATGCACCGCAATTCCCCGGCCCTGGGCGCCTATGTCGAATTGACCACCGCGGTAATGGCCTCCGGACCGGGCCAGGGGCGCGTGGTGGGTTATCTGACGGTCTGGCTGTCGCAGGGCGGCAATGAATCGCGGGTGCGGAACATCGCGCTTTCGGTCCTGTTGATCGGCGCGGCGGCCGCTGGCGTCAGCTTCCCGCTCATGTACTGGCTGGTGCACCGGCTCTTTCATCCGATCCGCCAACTCGTCGACGCCGCTGACCGGATCGCCCGCGGTGACCTGGAAACGCGCGTGGCCCTGAACCGCTCGGATGTGATCGGCACCCTTGCCCGCGCCTTCAACGAAATGGTCAAGCGCGTCTGCACCCAGCGGGAAGACCTGGCCCGGGCCAACCGAAAGCTGGCCGAGGCCAACGCCAGCCTGGCTGACGCCAACCGGAAACTGTCCGGCTCCAATCGCGACCTGGAAGAAAAAGTCCATCAGCGCACCGCCCAGGTGGAGGCGGCATCCAGGCAACTTCAGGCGGCAAACCGCCGGCTCAGCAGCGAGATCGCGGAGAAGGAAGACTTCCTGCGCACGGTGTCACACGACCTGAACGCGCCGCTGCGGAACATCGCCGGCATGGCGGCCACGCTGCTCATGAAATACCGCAGCACCTTCGACGAGGAAGTCGTGCGCCGCCTGGAGCGGATCTGCAAGAACGTCGAGGTGGAGACCGACCTGATTGCCGAGTTGCTGGAGCTCAGCCGGATCAAGACGCGCCGGCACAAGATGGAGACCGTGGACCTGAACGGGTTGACCGGGGAGCTGGCCGATCTGTTCGGACAGGACCTGGAGACGCGCCGGATCAGCCTGCGGGTGGACGGCCCGCTCCCCAGTCTCTACTGCGAGCGGGCGCGCCTCCGCCAGGTCTTCCAGAACCTGATCGACAACGCCATCAAGTACATGGGTGTGGAGGCGGACGGGTCCCCGTCCCCGGGTCAATCTCCGGCCAAGGCCCGGGACATCAACATCGGTTACATCGCCCGCGGGGGAGAGGCGGAGTTCTACGTGCGCGACAGCGGGGTTGGGATCGCCGCCGAGGACCTCGAAAGGGTCTTCCATGTGTTCCGCCGCGGCAGCGGCGAAGCGATCCAGAACGTGGCCGGAAAGGGCGTGGGTCTGGCAAGCGTCAAGAGCATCGTGGAGACGTACTGCGGCACGATCTGGGTCGAAAGCCAGGTCGGGATCGGGAGCACCTTTCGCTTCACGATCAATGGGAAGCACCTGACGCCTGCCGGTGAACCGCCCCGGCCGGCGGAGCCGAGCGCCCAGTACACCTGCCCCGCCGCATGACGCGAAGGGCCGGACCGAGGATGGCCGGGCCGTATGGACGATCGGATGACCCGAAGTGGAGGACAGCATGATTGCCGAAAAACGCGACAAACCGTTCCCCAATCCGGTGGCCTTTGGGAGCCCCATGGACCCGCCGCCGATCGCCATTCTGCTGGTCGATGACGACCCGGATTGCCGGATGTTGATCCGCGACGCGATCGACGAGAGCCGGATGAGCAACCGGGTTTACGAGGTGTCCAACGGCCGCGAGGCGATGGAGTTCCTCGCCCGCACGGGCCGGTTCGCCGAGGCCCCGCGCCCCGGGCTGATCTACCTGGACATCGAGATGCCGGGAATGAACGGGCAGGAGACGCTCAAGCGGATCCGGGCGTTGCCCGAGTTCCGCGACACGCCGGTGGTGATGATGACCGGCGTGAGCGACGAGAAGCAGATGCAGGAGGCCGCCCTCAACGGGGCGAACAGTTACACGATCAAGCCGGCCAACGCCGAGCAGTTCCTGCGGACGGTTTTGACCAGCACCACCTACTGGCTGACGGTGCATCAGTACCCCGCGCATCATCTGCCCGCCGAGCAATGCCGGAGGTGAGCACGCGTGAGGGCCTGCGGCGCCGGGGCACACGCCCCGGCTCGTGGCGGCCCGCCAGACTACGTCTGGCAGGCCACCAGCTTGAATCGTAAGTTCAAAATGGGTGAACGACCCATGGGTCTTTTGGTGCCGAAGTGGAACCGTTAAAGCTGCTCATCATTGAAGACGACGCGGACCAGCGGGACCTGATCCGTGAGACGCTGGAAGGCCACTTCGGCGAGGGAACCGTCGTCGGCGTGGACAGCCGGCGTGCCGCCCTGGCCGAGGACCTGTCCAGCTTCGACCTGATCTTATCGGACTACAACCTTCCGGACGGCACTGGAATGGACCTTCTCGTCGAGGTCAAGGCGCGCTGTGCCACGCCGGTGATCCTGGTGACCGGTGAGAACGTCGCCCACACCGCCGCCGAGGCGATCCGCCGCGGCGCCACCGACTATGTAGTGAAAGTCGGCGACTACCTGTTCACCATCCCCCTGGTGGTCGAGAAGAACCTGACCGTGGCCAAGGTGATGCGCGAAAACGAAAAGCTCCGCCACGAGCTGGAAAAGGCACTGGCCGAGGTCCGCGACAAGAACCTGCAGTTGGAGAAATCGCTCAAGCGCGTCGAGGAAGTGGCCGCCACCGACCCGCTGACCGGACTGTACAACCGCCGGCACTTCGGGAAGCTGCTGGAGCAGCTCTTCTCCGAATCGCAGCGTTACGAAAAAGACCTGTCGTGCGTGATGATCGATCTCGACGGCTACAAGCAGATCAACGACGCCTACGGCCACCAGATCGGCGACCAGTTGCTGATCGCGGCCGGCAAGGTGATCATGGCCAACCTCCGCAAGATGGACGTAGCCGCCCGCTACGGCGGCGACGAGTTCGTCCTGCTCCTGCCCCACGCCAGCGCCGAAGAGGCCGCCGGCGTCGCCTCGCGAATCCGCGACGAGTTCCGCCAGGCCTCCACCATTGTCCTGCGCCGCAACGAGCCGGCCACCATGTCAGTAGGCATCGGCTCGGCGCGCGGCGACGAGCCGGCCAGCACCGACCAGTTGATCGCCGGCGCCGACTCGGCCCTGTACCGCTCAAAGGAGATGGGCCGCAACCGCATCAGCCTGTCAGCGGCGGCTCACCCGTAGGCGGTTGGTTCCCGATCACTGCCACGACACTCTCCTTCGCATAAAAAACCCAAGAGCCGAAGTTCTACTTCTCCGGCTCGGCTGCCAGCTCGGCGCAGGTTTGGTTGAACCACTCCACGCACTTGGCGATCTCCTGGATCGAGTTGTCCCAGTGGTACTCGTATTCGATGCAGATCGCGCCGTGGAAGTGCTGCCGCTTCAATTCTTCCAGCATCTCCCGGGCATTACTTGTGCCCGTGCCCCAGGGGACGTCGTGCAAGCCGTTCTCCGTCGGAGCGGGGCCTTTCACAAGGTCCTTTCAACGGCTCGCTTGCCATGCGATAAAAAGAACGTGACTCAATCTGCCAACCTCCTAACCAAAAGGCCGTTTATGCCCACCCACCGCGAAATGAACCGTCGTGACTTGCTCAAGACCCTCGGCGCCGGCGCTGCCGCGCTGGCGGTCTCTCCGTTCCTCTCCCGGGCGCTGCTGGCCGACGATGCCGCACCCGGCGGCGCCAAGAAGAAGATCCTGTTCTTCACGAAATCGTCCGGCTTCCAGCACAGCGCGATCACCCGCGAGTCGGCCGACAAGCTGGCGTTTGCCGAGCAGCTCCTCACCGATTTCGGCGCCAAAAACGGGTTCGAGGTGACGTGCAGCAAGGATGGTTCGCTGTTCAAGCCCGATTACCTCGCCCAGTTCGATGCCCTGGCGTTCTACACCACGGGCGACCTGACCAAGGATTCCGACAAGTATGGGACGGTGACCAAGCTGGACGCCGACGGCAAACCCGAGAAGGACAGCAAGGGCAAGGACATCAAGGTGCAGGGCCCGCTCCTGTACAAGGAGCCGGGCATGGGCGACACCGGCAAGGCCGCTTTCCTCGACGCCATCAAGAACGGCAAGGGCTTCATGGCCTTTCACAGCGGCAGCGACACGTTCCACAGCAAAGGGCACGGCCACGAGACCGGCGAACTGCTGCGCGACGTGAGCCAAGGGGGCAAGGATGAGTTCGACCCCTACATCCAGATGCTGGGCGGCGAGTTCATCATCCACGGCGACCAGCAGCCGGCCGTCCTAAGGTGCGTCGACCCCAAGTTCCCCGGCGCCGAAGCGCTTAACGACGCCAGTTTCAAGGAGGAATGGTATTCGCTGAAGAACTTCGCCCCGGACCTGCATGTGATCCTGACCCAGCACTGCGATTCGATGAAGGGCCCGATGTACCAGCGGGCGCCCTACCCAGAGACCTGGGCCCGCATGGACGGCAAGGGTCGTGTCTTCTACACCTCGATGGGCCACCGCGAAGACGTCTGGCAAAAGCCGGAGTTCCAGGGCCTGGTGCTGGGTGCGCTGCGCTGGATCACCGGGCAGGTTGACGTCGACGTGACGCCGAACCTCAAGGAAGTGACGCCGGAGGCGGACCCCAAGAATTGGCTGGAAGCCAAGGCGAAGTGAGGATCGGTCGATCACTCTCCGCGACATGGACCGCCCCGCGACGTGCCGCGGGGCGGCGCCGCTGTTAAACCCGCATTCGCTCATTGAGCGTCCGGCGATAGGTGCTGTTGAGCCAGAGGGAGCGGCCGTCGGTGGATTTGCCGATGCAATCGTGGCGGTCGAGCAGGTCCACGGCTGAGCCGAAAACCAGCATGTTTTCCGGCGGGATGATCAGCTCTTTGATCGGAACGCCGCCATTGGCCTGTGCCAGGGCGAGCACGAGGGTGGCGGCGCGGTCGAAGACGGCATCCTGGGTGATGCTGCGGTGCCCGCGCATGCCGCGGAAGCCGTCGATCACCGCGCGCGGCCCCCAGAAGAGCCGCGAGGTGAGATAGCCAATCCAAAAGGTCGCCCGGTTCACCAGGTCCTCGCTTCCACTCGTGGGGCCAGGGTCGATCTCCCGAAGGGCATCGTTCAGGTAATCCGGGCGCGACCGGTGTTCATGCCAGATGAGCAGCGGCGCCAGGACCAGCACATAGACCCCGTACCAACCCATCCAGCCGATCCCCGAAGAGTCGAAAAATGCATTTAGGCCGAGCGTGATGACGGTGGCCACGATCAGGCCCATGACAAAGCAGACCACGATGCCCATCAGGAACCGGCCCAGCGATCCGGCCAGGCTGGTGGCATCGGCAAGCCGGAGCATCGTGCGGATTTGGTTGTGAAGAGCGGTTGTGGTGGGGCTGTCTGACTGCCTGGTCATTGCACGTTCCTCAAACTTTGGACCCTCGGTAATATTCTCTGTCGCGGCGCGGGCCTGACGCAAGGGGGATTCAGGCCGGCCCGCGCTAGGCCCTGCCTGAAAACTCGTCGGGATCGCGGCGGGTCGGAAATGCCCCGTATGCGAGGCGTCGCGACGAAGCGACTCAATCGAAAGAGTCGTTGAGGAGCGAGAACGAAGCAGACGGGGCATTTCCGGCCCGCCGCGGCCCGTCGGGTTTTCAGGCACGGCCTAGTAGTGGAGACAAGCACATGACACCGAGAATCACCGCTTTGAAGGTCGCACCGGATGCGTACCGAGCCATGTCGGGCATCGAGGCATATGCCTGGAATCGAATCGCCATCGGGCTTCGGGCCGTGCCGGGAAGCTACAAGCCGGCGGGGCATTGACTACCTGAACGTGCCTACAGTTGGGGGCGGCCCGGCAGGCTGCTTTAGGGAAAGGAAAGCCATGGAACCCCCCAAACCACCCTCGACGGCGCCCGCGCCGTCCATCGCGGCATCGGATGGTGACCCTGCGCCGCGCGAACCGCATGCAACTGCAAACGCACGCATCAATGTTTCCAATCACGCACACGGCCGGCGCTGGTGGCTCTGGATCACCGGCGGCGTGGTCCTTCTCATCGTGCTGATTGTTGGCGTTCCCTGGATCATTCATGAGCTCAACACAGTGTCCACGGACGACGCATACGTCAACGGGCACGTCACCTTCGTTGCCCCGCGCGTGCCCGGGCAGGTGATCGAAGTCCTGGTCGATGACAACAACCGGGTGCACCAGCACGACCTGCTCGTCAAGCTCGACCCCAAGCCGTACCAGGTGCAGGTGGACATCGCCCAGGCGGCGGTGAATGCGGCGCGGGCCGATCTGGCGACGACCCAGGCGAGCGTGCGCAGCCTGGCCGGCCAGGCCCGCAGCCTTCGCTTCGCACTGGAACACGCCATCGAGGACGTCGACAACCAGATCGCGCTGCTGCGCTCGCGCGTCGCCACTCTGGCATCGAAAAAGGCCGCTCTTGCCAAGGCGCAGGCCGATTACGATCGTGCGTTGCCCCTGGTGGCATCGGGCGGGATCGCCAAAGAAGAAGTCGACCGCCGCAAGGAAGTGCTGGCGGTGGCGGAGGCGGAGGTGGAAGAAGCGCTGCAAGGCGTCTACCAGATCCGCGTATCGCTGGGACTGCCTCCCACCCCGGCCAGCGGCAACGACCTGGCCCAGACGCCGCCCGATCTGGACCAGACCTTTTCTGCCGTGAGGCAGGCGCAACAGAGCCTGGCCCAGGCGGCAGCCCAATTGAACATCACCGATTCCTTCGATGTGACGCCCAAACAGATGATCGCCGACTTTTATAAGCGTGACCCATCCGGCGACATCGACAAGATATATGCCAAGATCCTGCCCGAGGCACCGGCCGTCAAACTGTCGGAGGCCAAGTTGGCCGAAGCCGAGCGCAATCTCGATCAGGCCAACCTGAACCTCAGCTACACCAACGTCTGGGCCGAGATCGACGGCGTCGTCACCCGCCGCAACGTCAATCGGGGGAACAACGTGGTCGCCGGGCAGAGTTTGATGGCCGTGCGATCGCTGACGGAGATCTGGATCGACGCGAATTTCAAGGAGACGCAGATCGCCAGGATGCGAATCGGCCAGCCGGTTGACCTGGACGTGGACATGTATGGCAGCAAGCACCGGTTTGAAGGCCAGATCACCGGCTTCACCATGGGGACCGGCTCGACGCTGGCGCTGCTGCCGCCGGAGAACGCCACGGGGAACTTCGTGAAGGTGGTGCAGCGTCTGCCCGTTCGCATCGACGTGCTGCACTACGACCCGGACAAGACGCCGCTGTTCATTGGGACGTCGGTGGAACCGACGGTCCACGTGACCGAGAAAGGGACCGGCCAGGTCTTGCAGCCTTACATGCCGACGACCGCTCCCTCGACCCAGCCGGAGACGCAGCCGTGACCGCCCTGGCGCTGGACTATTCACCGACGCGCCGGGCGTTCAACCCCTGGGTGGTCGCGCTGGCGGTGGTCATCCCGACCTTCATGGAGGTCCTGGACACCACGATCGCCAACGTCGCCCTGCGCTACATCGCCGGCGGGCTGTCATCGCCGGTGACCGACAGCGAATGGGTCATCACCAGCTATCTGGCGTCCAATGCGATCATCCTGCCGATGTCAGGCTGGATCGGTGCGCGGCTGGGCCGGCGGAATTATTTCCTGCTGTCGATCGCGGTGTTCACGCTTGCTTCGGCCCTGTGCGGGATGGCCACCAATTTGAACGAGTTGATCGCCTTCCGCGTGCTGCAAGGCCTGGCCGGAGGAGGTTTGCAGCCTTCCAGCCAGGGGGTCCTGCTGGACGCCTTCCCGCAGGAAAAGCAGGGTGCCGCCATGACCGTTTTCGGCATCGCCGCACTGCTGGCGCCGGTAGTCGGCCCGACCCTGGGCGGGTACATCACCGACAACTACGGCTGGCGCTGGATCTTCTACCTGAATATCCCCGTTGGTCTGCTCGCCCTGGGGCTATGCAGCGCCGTGGTCACCGATCCTGATTATTTGAAAGACGAGCGCGCCAAGCTGCGAAAGGACCCGCAGCCGTTCGATGGGCTCGGACTGTGCCTCCTTGCAGTCACCATGACCTGCTGGGAGATCATCCTTAGCAAAGGCCAGGAATGGGACTGGTTCGGCGACCCCTTCTACCGGGTGCAGACGCTCGCGTTCCTGTTTGCCACCTGCCTGGGCGGACTGATCTTCCGCGAAATGCGCATCGCCAACCCACTGGTCAATTTCCGCACCCTGGCCGACCGGAACTTCCGCTCCTGCTGCGTCATCATCTTCTGTGCCTTCGCCGTGCTTTACGCCAACACGGTCTCACTCCCAAGCCTTCTGCAATCGCTGTTTGGCTACGACGCCACGACCTCGGGCCTGGTCCTCTCGCCAGCGGGGATCTTCGCGGTAATCATGCTTTTCATCGTCGGCATCCTTCTGGGGCGCGGCGTCGATGCGCGCTACCTCATGGCCTGTGGGCTGCTTGTGCTGGGGCTGGGGAATTTCTGGATGTCCCGGCTCAATCTGGACATCAGCCCCTGGCAGGTGGTCTGGCCGCGCGTGGTGTTGATCCTCGGGTTGTCGCTGATCTTCGCCCCCCTGAACGTGGCGGCGTTCCTGTATATCCCCAGGCGGATGCGCGGCGCCGCAGTCGGACTGCTCGCCCTGCTGCGCAACGAAGGCGGCAGCGTGGGGACTTCCATCGCCCAGACCATCCAGGAACGCCGCGAGCAATTCCACGCCACGCGATTGAATGAGTTCCTCGATTTGTTCAACCCGGCGGTCAATGGCTTGCTCGCCCGGGGCCAGTCGTTTTTCATGCAGCAGACCGGCGATTCCCCGCTGTCGCAGCAATTGACGCTGCGCTCCCTGGAAAACATGCGCAATCAACAGGCGTCATCGCTGGCGTACTTCGATGTCTTCTGGTTCTCGGCGGTGGTATCCGCCGCGCTGGTTTTCCTCGTCCTGCTCATGCGCCGTTCGGTGGCCGAGAAGGGCGCGCATATCGGGGCCGAGTAGCTTTGACAGACAGAATACATGACTGACCGAGCTGCGTACCGTTCATGATTCGCGACGCAGCGATCCCGGGGCAACTTCTTGATCTGTCTTGTCTTCTCCGTGCTCTCCGTTTCTCCGTGGCGAGTCCTGGGTTTTCCGTTCCCGCACCAGCACCCGCACGCCCTCGCGCGGGCGGAGGGTGATGCTGGGCCACAACTCCAGCCGGAACGTCGGATCGGGGGAGAACGAAAACCGCCTGCAGATCGCGGACAAGGTGAGAACCGCTTCGGTCGTCGCGAACGATTGCCCGATGCAGAAGCGCGGCCCGCCCCCAAAGGGAAAATAAGCGAAGCGCGGCAGCGAACGCTCGAAGTCCTCAGTCCATCGCCCCGGGTCGAACGCCTCCGGTTCGTGGAAGTACCGTGGGTCGCGGTGCATCACCCACGTGCTCATGAACAGGCTGACTCCCTTTTTCACCCCGACGCCGCCGATGCAGCAATCGACTACCGCCTCGCGCCCCAGCACATCGGCAGGGGGGTAAAGCCGCAACGCTTCGGCGACCACTTTGCGGGCGTATTCCAGTCGTGGCAAATCTTCGTAGGCTGGCGGCCTGTCGCCGACAACAGCGGACAGCTCGGCGTGCAGTTCCTCCTGGCAAGCCGGGTTCTGGGCCAGCAGGTAGAGCGAGTATGTCAAGGCCAAGGCCGTGGTTTCATGGCCGGCAAGGAAGAGCGTTCTCACTTCGTCGCGCAACTGCGCGTCGGCCATGGCCGAGCCGGTTTCATCGCGCGACTGCAACAGGGTAGACAGCAGGTCGTTGCCGATTTGAGCGCCCGGCTCGCGGCGGCGCGCGATCACACTATCCACCACCCCGTCAATTGTGGCCAGCGCCTGGCGGAGCCGGATGTGGGACGGGGCGGGGAACCATTCGGGGAGGGGCACGATCCGCCCAAACCGCACGGCAATCGCCCGCAGCCCCTTTTCCATCGCCTGCCCCACATCCTGCGGGTTCGGGCAGGCATCCGCGCCGAACAGGGTCTTGCATGCGATATCCAGAGTGAGCCGCATGAGGTCCTCATGGACATCGCGAACGCGTCCCGATGCGGGCATTCCATCCGACTGCCAGTCGTCGAGCATGCGCTCGGCCGAAGCGATCATATCGCCGGCATACGCGGCCAGCCGGGCCGGCTGGAACGCCGGCGCCGAGAGCTTTCGTTGCCGCCGCCACAGGTCGCGTTCGGAGGTCACCAGCCCGTTGCCGAGGATCGGCTGGTACAGGCGCAGGCCGAAATGCTTGATGAAGTGCTTCGCCTGGGTGACCAGCACCTGCTCGATCAGATCGGGCCGGCTCAGCAGGATGACCCGCCGGTAGGCGAACCGGAGAGGGACGATGTCGCCGTAGGTTCGGGCGCAATGGGTGAAGAAGCCGAGTCGGTCAGCGCGGAACTGGGTCAGGTGGCCGGTGATCGGGTGCGCTTTGGGGCCGGCCGCCGATTGCATGGCGCGACTGTAGTGGCAAATTCGTGGAACGTAAAGGAGTGGAGACGCGGAACGTGAAGGCGAGAAACGTGAAAACAGTTGCCGTAATTGTTCCCACTGGGCCCGCACCGCTACAATGATTTGGCGTCTGCGTGAGCCACGTTCGGCTGTCTTTGCAAGCGGGAACCAGCCAACGGAGTTTGAAGTGATTGATCCGCAACAGACCGTTGACGAACCTGGAAGGGAACACGGCGCAACTGTTCCTGCTGAATCCACGCCGACGCAGATCGGTCGCTACCGAATCGAGAAAGTGATAGGCATGGGCGGCTTCGGCGTGGTCTATCTCGCTCATGACGACCAGTTGAGCCGCCCAGTGGCCATCAAGGTGCCGCATCGCAAGCAGGTGGATCGCCCCGAAGCCGCCGAAGCCTACCTGACCGAAGCACGCATCGTCGCCAACCTCGATCATCCGAACATCGTGCCCGTGCATGATGTCGGCAGCACCGAAGAATGCCCTTGTTACATTGTCTCGAAATACATTGACGGCACCGACCTCGCCACGCGGCTCAAGCGGTCCCGGCTTTCAATCCGCGAAGCGGTTGAACTGGTGGCGACGGTGGCCGAGGCGTTGCACCACGCCCACAAGCAAGGTCTGGTGCACCGGGACATCAAGCCGGGCAACATCCTGATCGACATGAGCGGTAAACCATTCGTTGCCGATTTCGGGCTGGCCTTACGCGAGCAGGAGATGGGCAAGGGTCCGCGCTATGCCGGGACGCCTGCCTACATGAGTCCTGAGCAGGCCCGTGGCGAAGGTCATCGGGTCGATGGCCGCAGCGACATCTTCAGTCTGGGCGTGGTCTTCTACGAGTTGCTGGTGGGACGCCAGCCGTTCCGGGCCGACACGCAGGTAGAGCTGATGGAGCAGGTGACGAGCTTCGAGGCCCGCCCGCCGCGCCAGTACGACGACGGCGTCCCGAAGGAGTTGGACCGGATCTGCCTGAAAGCCCTGTCGAAGCGCGCCTCGGAGCGCTATTCGACGGGCAAGGACATGGCCGACGATCTGCGGCACTTTCTGGCCGAGCAGACCCTCAGCCATCCTCCCCCAAGTGCAACGGGCCTCCTCACGCCTTCGATCACGCCCGTTTCGCAACCGCCGTCAACGCGGCTTGCATCCAGTCGATCCGGCACCTCTTCGACGACGCCGACCTCGGACCAGCAGCCGGTCAAGATCGTGCCGAAAGGTTTACGTTCGTTCGACGCCCACGATACCGACTTCTTCCTCGAACTGTTGCCGGGGCCTCACGATCGAGAGGGATTGCCCGATAGCATTCGCTTCTGGAAGACCCGCATCGAACAAACGGACCCCGATAACACGTTCACCGTGGGTCTGATCTACGGGCCAAGCGGCTGTGGTAAATCGTCGTTGGTGAAGGCGGGCTTGTTGCCCCACCTGTCGGACGACGCAATCGCCGTCTACCTCGAAGCGACCGCCGCGGATACCGAGGCCCGGTTGTTGAACGGCCTTCGCAAAAGGTGCCCTGCCCTGCCTGACAACCTCGGCCTGAAAGAGACTCTGGCCGCACTGCGCCGGGGGCAGGGAGTGCCGGTCGGCAAGAAGGTGCTGATCGTCCTCGACCAGTTCGAGCAATGGCTACACGCCAAGAAGGAAGAACAGAATTCGGACCTCGTTCAAGCCCTGCGGCAGTGCGACGGCGGCCGGGTCCAGTGCGTCGTGATGGTGCGGGATGATTTCTGGATGGCGGCGACCCGTTTCATGCGGGACTTGGAAGTTCGGCTTCTCGAAGGCCAGAACTCGGCGGCGGTTGACCTCTTTCCGATTCGGCACGCCGAGAAAGTGCTGGCCGCGTTTGGTCGGGCCTTCGGCGTACTGCCTGAAAATCCCAGCGAAACCAGTAAGGACCAGAAACAATTCCTCGAACGGGCGGTGGCAGGCTTGGCGCAAGAAGGCAAAGTCATCTCCGTTCGGCTGGCCCTGTTTGCGGAAATGATGAAGGGCAAGGCGTGGACGCCCGCCTCCCTGAAAGCAGCAGGTGGCACCGAGGGCGTCGGCGTCACGTTCCTGGAAGAGACCTTCAGCGCGGCCACGGCTCCCCCGGAACACCGCTATCACCAGAAAGCCGCCCGAGCCGACCTGAGAATCCTCTTACCCGAAACGGGCAGCGACATCAAGGGCCACATGCGGTCGTATGCGGAGCTACTCGAAGCCTCGGGCTATGGCAGCCGCCCCAACGACTTCGACGACATGATCCGGATTCTGGACAACGAAATCCGCCTCATCACGCCGACCGACCCGGAAGGGAAGGACGCCAACAGCGACTCCGTGCTGCAGACCAAGCCGGGTCAGAAATACTACCAACTGACCCACGACTATCTGGTTCACTCAATTCGGGAATGGTTGACGCGCAAGCAGAAGGAGACTCGCCGGGGCCGGGCCGAATTGCTGCTGGCGGATCGGGCGGCGGTATGGAACGCGCGGCCGGAGAACCGGCAACTGCCGTCGCTGGTGCAGTGGTTCACGATCCGCTGGTGGACGCAGAAGAAAAACCGGACGCCGCCGCAGAAGAAGATGATGGCAACGGCTGGCAAGTATCACGCGGTGCGGGGCTTGGTGCTTGCGATGGTCTTGGCGCTTCTCGGCTGGGGCGGCTACGAGGGCCGCGGCACTCTGAAGGCCCATGCCTTACGGGACCGATTGCTGGACGCCAACACCAACGAAGTTCCCAGCATTGTGCAGGACATGGGTTCCTATCGCCGGTGGGTCAACCCGCTGCTGCACGAAGCCTATGGCAAGGCGGAAGCAGACAAGGACGCCCGCAAGCAACTCCACGCCAGCCTCGCCCTCTTGCCGGTGGACGGCACGCAGGTCCCATACCTCTACGATCGGCTGCTCAACGCTGAACCTCACGAAGTTCCGGTGATCCGTGATGCTCTGGCCGCGCACAAGGATGATTTGTTGGAGAACCTGTGGGCGGTCGCCCTGAAGCCGGAAAAGGGCAAGGAACCAGAGCGGCTGCGAGCGGCGGCGGCGCTGGCGCGGTACGACCCGGAGAGTGGCAAGTGGGCGAAGTGCAGCCCTCTGGTGGTCAACAACCTCGTGCTGGAAAACCCCGTGTACTTGGGCCAGTGGAGCGAGGCATTCCGGCCCGTGAAGAGGTCGTTGCTTGTTCCGCTGGCCGACATCTTCCGAAATCGCAGCCCGGAGCGCGCTTCGGAACGGACACTGGCAACGAACCTGCTGGCCGACTACGCCGCCGACCAGCCGCACGTTCTGGCCGACGTTCTCATGGACGCCGATGAGATGCAGTTCGCCGTCATCTATCCGAAGTTCAAGGATCGTGGGGAGCAAGGTTTACCCCTGCTGACCGCCGTGATCGACACGAAGCTGCCAGCGGATCTGCCCTCCTCGGACGACCAGCGGGAAACGCTGGCGAAACGGCAGGCGAATGCGGCGGTGGCCCTCTTGAG
>Ga0182024_10009749_pt1 | contig 19769 bp, 22 predicted proteins | sample P32metaG_FD_120480 | JGI IMG/M metagenome (GOLD analysis project Ga0182024, IMG submission 120480) | Permafrost microbial communities from Stordalen Mire, Sweden - P3-2 metaG (Illumina Assembly) | ecosystem: Environmental > Terrestrial > Soil > Wetlands > Permafrost | place: Sweden: Stordalen... | reverse complement strand
CTGTACGCAACAAGGAACGACACCGCACAGAACGCATCGGGTGGCTACGCGCGGCGGTGCTGGGCGCGAATGACGGCATCCTCTCAACATCGAGCTTGGTGCCCGGTTTCGCAGCTGCGCATATCTGGAGAGCAAATTTGGAGAGTCGCTTGGCACTGCACGCACGGCGATACGTGACCTCGCGAAAACCTTCCGACCGGAGCAGCTTTTGACGAACGCATTCAGTCTCTATGAGGAGTTCCGACCGGCGATTCCAGAAGGGGTAAAAAGGCTGGGGCGCCAAAGGGAACTTGGATATTGATCGTATCCGGTCCATGGCGTCGGAGAAATGACGGCTGGAATGGTAGTTACACTCGTTCAGGAGCCAGCGTACGCACAGGCGCGGCGACTATTTTAACCACTTCGATAAAATGTGGCGGCGCGCCTATTATATTTGATAGGGTGGCTCTTTCGGTTCACTGGGGCCGGGCTCTGGAGTTGGATCAGGGTCCGGAGCAGGAAATCCGGGGTCGTCGGGACCCAGAGGGGGCAGCTCTGGTCGTGGCGGGACGATTGTAGGTTCCTCAGGTCCCGGAAGTACGGGACCGGGAAGCCCAGGTTTTTCTCGCGGGTCGTTTGAGTTGGTCATGAATTAATTCACAATTTGTCTTTCGAATTCCTAGCACTTTCTCAATCGTTAATTAAATTTCAAATTGCGAATGCAACTATTGAGTCCAATCTTTTGACTGTCAGGGTTAGTCCATCTCATTTTCCGCGGGGAGCTTTGCTCGGTAGTGCGCGTGGGCAGAAAACCACAACGAAACGAAAACCAAGATATGGCTATCATGTGAAACTCTCCTCCCCGTGACAATGCTTAAACGATTTTAGAGTTTTGCTAAAGATTAAACATTCAAGCGGATGCCGCCACCTGCTTGCGTACTTCGTCCGTGATTACGGTGAATTGCCGCAAATTCGCAGTGCCAAACGAAGTAGTGAGAGCAACGTCGGAGGCATCGCGTCCTACTGCCATAAGTACGCGGCCAATACGAGGTTGATTGTGACGCGCGTCGAACGTCCACCACCGGCCTTCCAGATACACTTCGAACCACGCGCTGAAATCCATCGGCACAGGAGATGTGGGAACGCCTATGTCGCCTAGGTAGCCGGTCGCGTATCGCGCGGGTATATTCAACGCCCGGCACATTGTCACCGCTAGATGCTGGAAATCCCGGCAAACCCCCAACCCATCCGTATATACATCGAACGCCGTCTTCTGGGAGTTTGCATACTGATATCCGAAAGTCACTCTTTCATGAACCCACGTGCAAACAGTTTGCACGCGATTCCACCCGGGTGCAATTCCACCGAAGAGCTCTGCGGCAACGTTCGACATTCGGTCAACTTCGCAGTAGCGGCTGTTAAGCAGATACTGAAGCACGTCGTTTGGCAAATGCTCAACGGGTATTTCACGCGCCCAGGGCGCGACAGAATCGGGCTCGCCTGTGTCGTGGATTATGGTCGAATTTGTGAGCCGAAGTTTTCCCGGACGTGCGAGAAAGCGGCAGCAGTTATTTCCGAAGCCGTCAGAATAACATTCAAAGTCCGTGGCAGAACCGACCCGCAATTCATCTGGTGTTTGAAGGTCATTTACCCGCGACGGGTGCACCTTGAGCAGCGCTAAGAACGGCACTGCAAGGGGAATGTCGAACACGATGTCGTATCCTAAATGAAGCAGCATATAGAACTAGTCTGCCTCCTCCCTCCGGATAAGATTAGTGGTAGCTAAAAGTTTAAGCTATCCATGAAACCTTGTAGAGAGCGAAGAAATGTGGAGCACTGCTGGGGCTTGAGCGTCGAAGCAGGGCAGCGCATTCGGGAAGTGAGGACTGTTGTCTCTAGAAGCTCAAGATAACGCACGCTGTTCGCCTGGGCTGGACTTCACTTTCGAAACGGAGGCAGCACTTTATGGATTCGCTTCATACATATATTTTCATCATCACTTAAGGAAAATACCTGATCGACTGGATATCAGGTTTATGGCTAACTGCTCTCGGGTATATCCCCGGCGTAACTTATGCAAGAAATAGAATACACGACAAGAAGTTGGCAAAACCTAGCCAAAGTGACGAGGAGTGAATTATGAGAAAATCAATTACACTTCCAGCGGTAGTTATTCTCTTTTGCATGTCCGCGCAGGGTCAACAGCCAGTTCAGCAAGGGCACGTTCAATTGGATCGCTCGGGTTCGGTTCCCATCTTTCGAGTTACCGTGGTAGAGCGCACGACTAAAGCCATAAATTATCGCCATCGCAGCGGCTCTACACCTATTGATTTTCGCGGTACGTCTTTGATGCCTGATGCCAAAGGCGAAGCGCTCGTGAACAGTAAACAGGGCCGAATCGAAATCAATGCAAGGATGGAACATCTGTCGCCGGCCACGCAATATGGTCCCGAATATCTTACTTATGTACTCTGGGCTGTCACTCCTGAAGGCCGACCGAAAAATCTCGGCGAAGTATTGCTGAACGGCAATAACAGTAAACTTGATGTAACGACCGATCTTCAGACATTCGGATTAATCGTGACCGCGGAACCCTATTTTGCAGTGACCCAACCGAGCGATGTAGTCGTCATGGAGAACTTTGTCCGCTCGGATACGCAAGGAACCTATGAGGACATCGACGCCAAGTATGAATTGCTGCAGCGAGGCCAATACGTTTTGAATGTGAATCCTTCGGAACTCAAGCCTATAGTTCTGGATCGTAAGACGCCCTTAGAACTTTACGAGGCCCGAAACGCGGTGCGAATCGCGCGATGGACGGGTGCAGATCGGTACGCTGCGGACACGCTGCACAAAGCGGAAGTAGGTGTCCAAAATGCGGAGGAGGAGCTCTCCGGAAAAATTGGCAATAAGACCGTTGCTCAAAACGCGCGTGACGCCGCACAAAACGCCGAAGATGCTCGCCTAATCACAATTCGAAAGATGCAAGACGAGGAAAGTGCCAACGAGAAGGCCGCCGCCGATCAGCGTGACGCAGAAGCCAGAGCGGACGCAGAGCGGGCGCAACAGGCCAAAGCTGAGGCCGAGCAAGCCGCAGCCCAGTCAGATCTCGCTAAAAGACAAGCGGAAGCAGAAGCCGAGCGCACTAAGAGAGAGGCGGAAACTGAAGCCGAACGAGCGTCCCAGGAAAAAGCCGCGGCGCTGGCCCGGCAGCAGCAAGCGGAAGAGCAGCTGGCCCTGGCTCGTCAGTCAGCTGAACAGGCCGAGCAAGAGAAGGCGCAGCTCCGCGAACAACTTCGGCAACAGTTAAATGTGATCCTGGAGACGCGAGAAACAGCACGCGGGCTGATCATTAACATGTCCGATGTGCTTTTTGATACGGGCAAATACTCTCTGAAACCTGGAGCGCGGGAGAAGCTGGCGAAAGTTAGCGGTATCATTCTTGCGCACTCGGGCTTAAACCTTGAAATCGAAGGTCATACAGACAGCATCGGAAGCGACGAATATAACCAGCGCCTATCCGAGCAGCGGGCAAACTCTGTCCGAGATTATCTGGTCGCGCAGGGACTCTCTGGGGGGACGATTTCAGCCCTCGGATTGGGTAAAAGTGCCCCTGTCACGACCAACAGTACAGCGGTCGGACGTCAGCAGAACCGTCGCGTCGAGCTTGTAGTGTCAGGAGAAGCGATTGGAACTACCGTCGGACAGGCGGCGCGGTAGAACAGAGGAACTGTTACTTAGCGGCGTTTGCCTGGGGCAAGAGCAATTGCCGGACTCAAGTGCGATTTAGATGTTCGCTGGCACCTAGCAGTTAGGTGCGGAGAGTTGAGCGAGCTGCCAGGTAGCATCTCAGCCTAAGTGGAACTGGACGTGGCGAACTCGGAGAAGGAGGACGTGATGAAATCTTCCACAAAGATCGAAAAAGGTGCCAGCAAGACGATTCTGATGCTGATCCTGATGCTAATAGTTGCAGGAGGCGTCTACTATGCTTACACGCAGAGTGCATCTTTGCGAGGGGCATTCCATTCTGTCAAGGAATCCACGCAAGATGCGACTACAACCTCCAGGGTGCGCACCGCCCTGCTTCTGTCAAAGCGCGTATCGCCTTTCGATATTAAAGTGGAAACAATGCAAGGGGAAGTTACTTTGACGGGCCAGGTGCCCTCGGACGAAACCAAGACCGTGGCAGGGGCAATCACACAAGATACAGCCGGCGTCAAGCAAGTGCACAACGATCTGGGGATCAACCCAACGGCAGAGCGTAATCCCGAAACCGAGCGTCTGGGCGAACGAGTAGCCGATTTAGAGGTCAAGACCATTGTTGGTGATGCTCTTTCGAAAAGTCTGGAACTGAAAGATAAACATATTGACGTGCAGGTGAAAAGCCGAATCGTGACTTTGGGCGGAGCCCTGGAGACGGCGGCTCAGAAGTACAATGCCGAGCAAATTGCATGGCAGGCTAGCGGAGTACAGGGAGTGATAAACAATATCAGCGTCACCAGCGCCCTAGCCGCTCCTGAAACTGCTGATGAGAAACTTGCCCGGCGGGTTGAGTTTGAATTGTATTCGACAAGGGCCGTATCCCTGAAGAATATGCAAATAGTTGTCAATAACGGTACCGCGACTCTCACCGGCGATGCTGGTTCCCGGGCCGAACGGCTGCTGGCGGAAAAAATAGCCCAATCTGTTGAAGGCATTCGAAAAGTCGTCAACAATTTGGCCGCGCCGGACGACACAGTGCTCTAGTTTTTTACTCAGAAACTCGGCAGCCGTCCTGCAGTTTGGATATGGTTCAGAAACAGAAAAACAGACTGCGTAGGTAAAAGGGCCTTGTTATTATGCCTTTAGATACAGTTGTGCGGTGGCACAGATCTGGATTCGCCCTTTATTGGCGTGAATGGCGCAAAGCTCTGGACTCGGAACTTACCAAAATCAAGAAGTCATTCTATGGGTTGAGCACGCGCACCAGACGTGCGTTGTGGCACTCAAAAGATGGCTGGAGCCGCCTTACTGCGGGGATGCAACTCGAGGAACTCTGGGCGCAATTCAAGACTGAAGCCTCAGAAAGCTCCCAACTGTTTAAACAGGATGTCAGCGAGCGCGCAGGAACGTGCGAGCGATCCTGGAAGCAGCCATTCAAGATTTTCGGGACTCTGTTTTGGAGTGTTCTGAGAAAGCTCTCTCCGGCACGACGATTGTTCTTGCTTCTCACTTTGATCCTGGCGTTTCTCTCCGTGATCGGATTTCACTTCTTATTATTTACGGAGAAACTTGAATTCAGTCTGGCGTTCATCGGCTTGCTGATTCTGCTTGTCCTGATCCTAGGCGATCACATCTCAATGAAGCGGGATATTGAGATCGCTCGCGAAATTCAGCGCTGGCTAGTGCCTCGTAGGGCTCCAGACGTACCCGGAGTTGACATTGCGTTCGTTACACGCCCCGCCAAGACCATCGGCGGAGATTTTTACGATGTTTTTCGCCGCCCCACAGATGGCCCGCTATTAATAGCCGTGGCCGATGTCTCTGGTAAGAGCGTGCCCGCAGCGATGTTGATGGCCACATTTCAAGCCAGTCTGCGAGCTCTCGCGAGTGTCAGCGGCTCACTCTCTGAGCTTGTAGGAGGACTGAATCGACAGGTTTGTGCCAACAGTCAAAATGGTCGTTTCACAACTGCCTTTCTTGCCGAACTGGACCCTGCAACTGGAGATCTCATTTACCTCTGCGCCGGTCACAATCCGCCCCTTCTCAAACGTGAGGATGGGAGCTTCGAGCGGCTGAAATCGGACAATATTCCCCTTGGCATCGAGCTGAAAGAAGACTACAAGACCGGGGTCACACGGCTCGAGCCTCATGATTTGTTAGTGATTTACACCGATGGCGTTACGGAGGCCAGAAACGAGCAGCAAGAGGAATTCGGAGAGGCACGCCTCTTGAAGGTGCTGCAAATCCCGGGCGGGAAAAGATCTGCGCTCACACTCTCGAACATCATGCAAAATCTAGACGAATTCGTCGGTGCTGCCTCCCAGCACGATGACATCACGTGTTTGGTCGTTCGTCGGAATTGAAGTGAGCGCCTGGCTGGGAGTCATTTTCAGAACCCCTATTTCTCGCTGCACCGCTATGGCCGCTGTCAGAAAAAAGGCGAGAGAACTGAAAGCTTCGGGTTCGTTGCCGGGCGGCGGAATCGGGACTGTGAGAGCCGGGCAAGATTCCGAAGTGCTGACTGGGTAAGGTACAACTGAATCCGGCAACCCCCTGTGGCAACATTGTCTATCAGGTTGTACCCGGGATGACAATTCTTCCGGTTGCCGTGCAAATTTGGCGGTCCGAAAAAGTTCCGAGCATTGCAACCTATTGATAGGATTGCCTAAAATGAGCCATGAGCTTGGCACGGTTGATGCTCCCTTGAATGCGCACAGTCGACGGGAGTTGATGTATGAAACATATTTTCCTCTCTCTGATCGGATTTGTGACCTTGTTTGGCCTGATGGCCGCGCCTGTTCAATCTAGGGTACAGGCAACAGACATATCTCAAACGCAAGCGCAGCCCGAAGCCGAGACGTTCATGGGTACAATTCTGAAAGATGGCGAGAACTATGTGCTGAGTGATCCGGCCGCTAAGTCTAGGTATACGCTCGACGACGCGAAAAAAGCCAGGCCCTATGAGGGGAAGACCGTAAAAGTCACTGGCACGCTCAATAAAGCGACTAATGTGATTCACGTCCAAACCATTCAGGACGTTGCCTGACCCTAACCGGATATAGCGATGCCCGAGGAGTGGCAAACGTCTAAGCTCCTGTGACATTTGAAGTAACCCTGGATAGCGAGAAGTTTAAATCAACAAGGAGAAGTTCAAGATGCATAACAAAAATGAGGAATTGCAGATCCACGAACAAATAACGCTAAGGGCTTACCAGATTTATTTGGAGCATGGCTTTCACCCCGGCAACGACTTAGCCGATTGGCTCGCGGCTGAAAAGGAACTAACTGAGCTATCAGAATCGGAGGGGGCGAACAAGCCACCGGCAGTCTTGCGAAAGAACGCAACAGCTTGAACCACCTGCAATCTTCTATTGAATCTCTTCCAAAGCGCCATCCCTGGGCTCTCGTTCACCAAGTTCGCTGGGGAGGCCGAGTTTTGCCTCCTCCATGACTTTATTTTCCAGGATCACAGTGAGGACGGCAGGTTGGCCGAAGCACGACATAGCGACCGGCCGCCATCCGTCCTGCGATAATACATTCAAGACTTTTTCAATTTCTGTCGGCGAGCCTGAAATGACTTTATATAATGTTTTGATACCTACGCTTACGCGGGTGCCATCTGGACGCGATCGCAAAGAAACTCGGAAATCCGCTTCGTTCAAGAAAGACAAGCGGCGCAAACACCGTCACTGGCAGGTGGCCGCGATTTACCAGGACGGAGAGCGGTTTGCTCGCCTCTACATAGATCGTGACAGGGCTGCTCGCTTTGCAGAACGGCGGAAGAAATTTCCGGTCGTGAAAATGGTCCGCGCCACTCAACTCAGCTAGTGCTACCCCGCCTGTTAGTCGAAAAAGAGGAGCCCTGAATCCGGGCGCGTCGGTTGGTGGGAACAGGGCTGCCGGGAGTCTTGAGATTTTCTGATTCCGCTCCGTGAGAAACGATTAATGTGGTAGCAATCATCTCCTAATCGTGCAGTACCCCAGCAATTATGGAATCGTGAACACGCAGTCTTCCGTTGCCGTAGTCAATAAACCCTTGCTTCCGGAATTTGGTCATGAACAAATTCACCCGGCTACGAGTCGTACCAATCAATTCCGCCAAAGTTTCCTGGGGTATACGGGGAACATTTCTTTTCTCCGACTCCTGCTTGTCGTGTGATGCCAGAAGAAGAAGTGCACGGGCTAAGCGCTTCTCACTGGAATTAAGAATCTGATCTATTAAGTCTGCTTCAGTTTTGGTGTTCCGTTTGAGCAGATACAAAATGAAATATTTTCTAAAGCTTTGTTCTTCGTCTAGTATACGCAGCATCTCTTTTTTCTGGATTACCAGTACAGTCGTGGGTTCCATCGCAATCGCTCTTGCGTTGCATTCGCAGGAAGCATCGCTCATACACGCTTCACCCAAAAAGTCACCTGCTTTCAGAATGGCAATCACGGCTTCTTTGCCATCTTCGTTCGCTGCTGAGAGTTTCAGGGTCCCTGATTTGATGTAGAGTACACTGGAGCAATGTTCGCCTTGCGAATATACTGTTTGCGCTTTTGCGAAGTGTGCGACTTGTTTCGCCACATGCGAACTATCCAAAAACAATTCTGGATTGAACGCTTCTGTTTCCTTTGATTGTCCAAGCATAATGAGCCTCCCAGAAGTTAATTAAACAATTGGACTACGACGACGAAAGAACTCCCTCGTCTTGGTAGCCAAACCAGAATATTCGACCGTACATATTTATTGATGGTAAGGAGTCTGACTTCCGGATGTAATACCGGAAATACCTCATTTGTAGAACAAAAAGTGAGGGCTCAATCCGCCCTCCCCGCCCAGTGGCTTGTACCTCTCCACGGACGCGCCCCCAGGCTGTGATAGCGGTGGAATGCCGGGGCTGTAAAACTAAGCAGAGGGTTAATGATTCGACCAATATTGGCGGTGCACTGATGCCTCGACTGCATCAATCATCTTTGGGACAATCCAATAGACGAAAGTGTTCTACTGGCATTCTAGTAGGCGCATTTGTCTCTTTATATCAAGCTACTAAGGGAAAAAGTGTATTGTTCTTCTCAGTGCGTGAGCATAGGGTCTCCTACAGAGGGGCCCTCCCGGCTTATTGGTTTCCTCGCATGGAGGTCTTTATGAATAAACGAATTTTTGTTGTAGATGACAACGCCATCATTCGAGGCTTGGTTCGGGAGTTGATCGAAGCCCGGCCCGGCTTCGAAATTTGTGGGGAAGCAACTGATGGGCTGAAGGGAATTGAAAAAAGTCGAGAGTTAAGACCGGACTTAATTATTCTGGACTTTTTGATGCCTCGAATAAATGGTTTACAAGCAGCCTTGATGCTCCAACATTTTATTCCAAACACGCCGATCATTTTATTAACTTTCTTTAAAGAGGCAATACCTAGGGATCTGGCTCAGGCCGCTGGCGTGGCCTCGATTCTATCGAAGGCAGATCAACTCGCTATACTTGCAGATGAGGTTCAAAGGCTCACTGGTTGCCCGAATTAGTTGAGTCTAGGACCCTCGATTCTTGATCGTTGCCGTATTGCCTTATCGCTGGGATCAACTCAGTGGCCAGCTTAGTTTTGTCCAGAAGCTTGGCGGCTCCCATAGTCTCAGCGAGAGAGTTCGTCTCATCGTCCTTCCAAATCGAGATTGCCAGCACTCGCGAACCATTTAGCCCCGATTTAACCTGCGCACGTGTCACCGCCCGTTCATCACTCATGTGAACGTCTAGGACAATGACTTGGGGATGCAGCTTGGCTGCAAGCTGGATTGTTTCAGCGAAGCCGACACTTTCAGCGACCACTTCGATTTCAGGATCGCTTTTGAGCAAATCCGCAATCACCTTACGAATGATTTCACTATCGTCGGCCAACAGTACGCTTATTGTCATGGGAGACCTATAACATATCAGAGTGGATTGTCGGCCAGCAACCCGACAAGCGTTCGACGTGTCCCGCGCTCTGTGAAGCCTGCACCTGATTTGTCGTTGACACAGCATAACGAAGAGTGGAAGATTCTCGACAGACAACCAAAACTTATAAGGAGTGCGCCACGTTCACCGTACGTGGCGCTTTTATTTTGCGCAAGACTGCCAGACTTCGTGACTTCTTCAGTGAGATTGAGCCGAAGGGCGATAGGGAAATCCCGGCCAAACTACAAAAAGCCACATTCCGATAAGACGTCCCAGCTCAACCGGTCGGTGCAACACCATCTAATCGCTTGATCTAGCAATGCTTTCCCTTGTGTAACGACCTCTTGGGCTTTGTTCCTTTATACGTAAACAGGGCGTTGTTTTGCTTGGATCAACGCTCATGAACGGAATAAGTCTCGTGGACTCCACCAATGAAGGCTGTGAGGAAGTGTTGCGTCGACCCATTGAGACCACCCTGTTTCTCAGGTCTTGGGCGGGAAATTGGCCCTTCAATTGACCATCACATCTCAACAGCTTTTCTTGACCTAAATTGCCTGTGTAGACTACGATTCAGCAATGAAGTCACTTTCAAAGACACAGATTGTAGGAATTATTTTCGCTGTGCTCTTGTCCCAAGTGATTGTATACCGCGAGGAACTGATTCCTTATCGCTGGCAGACATTTAATTCTCCCGATGGCAAGTTCTCCATCAATTTACCTGGCAAGCCAATTGTTGATGAAGGTCAGCAAGTACCGGTCGCTGGTAGTGACGCTGCGATCATATATGGTGTCGGCACACAGCCTAATGACCACGTCGCATACAATTGCACATACGTTGAAAACGCGAACCTTATTACCAAATCACCGGATGAGTTGCTAAGGACCGCTCGTGATGGTGGCCTCAAGAATGCGCAGGGTACTTTGATTGCTGAGAAACAGATCACTGTTGACGGGCATCCTGCCCGAGATATCCAAGCCCACGCTAGTGGGAACTCTGCGTATGATGTGCAATTGGTTCTGGTCGGGAATCGGATGTATATGCTGATGGTCATCGATACTTCGAAACGGAGTAGAGACGCCAAGAACGTTCAAAAGTTCTTCGACTCCTTCAAAACGAACGCCAAATGAGTCACGGTTCCCCGCATCAGAGACCCCCACTTAACATACCGAAGTCTGCTACACACGCGGTTGCTGAGTGATTGTAGCCGAGTCCCGATAAGTCTTATCGGAATGTATGGTCCGCCGCAGAGTTGCACGTTGCGGTGACCGGGCCGACTCCGGGAATCTCCGTGAGCCGTCGGCAGTTCCATCTTCAAGGCACTCTACTTTGGATCTGATCGTCGCCTGATACTCTCATATTGCGGCAATCACGGCTTAGAGGAAAGTGATTTTCGGACCATGCTGACCGGCTGACGGCAGTGTGCGATTTAAGGCCTTGGTTACTACTTGACTCCGTGTTCCAAAACAGACAGTTTTAGTTGTCACGTAGTATGACTCTGTTTAGCAGGGAGGCTATCCATCATGCCTAAACGCATTCTTATTGCGGACGACAATGAGGACATACGCCGAGTGATTCGCTGGTTTCTCGAATCACGAACGGCATGCGAGGTATGCGGCGAAGCCGTTGACGGTGTTGACGCCATCGAAAAAGCTAGAACGCTCCATCCCGATTTGATTCTCTTGGACTATTCAATGCCCGTAATGAACGGCATCGAAGTAGGGGCTGTCTTTAAGGCGATGTTGCCCCAAGTGCCGGTAATTTTGTTCACAAACCAAGATACCAGGGCGATTGAACCTGTTGCGGTTTCCGTAGGCATACGGGCAGTCGTCCCGAAAACTGATATGGGCAGGCTTGCGGGACACCTTGAAGCTCTGCTCTGTTGAAATGCAAAATAAGGACGGAAGGCCGGTATTTATCTTGTTGGCAGAACTAGCCGGGCCGTCCAGACATCGTCAGGCAGCTCAACTTCGGACCTCTTGTGTGGTTGGGCGGGTATTCCAGTTTGCAAAACCATCATGACCGGGCCGTTTTTCTCCAACGACGATGAGGGCACCCTGGAGTTCTATGCGTCCTGCGCAAATCTAAATATTTCCAGACTTGCAAACGAGGCCTGCCAAATTGCCGAATTCCCTCATTCCGATAACCCCTGCCAGCTCAACCGGTCGATAGGGGTATGCAAAGCAGATCAGATTTTCCGGCTTGAATCTTTGCCCAGAGAGTCTTCCATGTGCTCCGACTCCCTTGCGCTAACCCTGCTTCGTGCGCTAACGTTCAGCGCACCGGCAAGGTCGCAAGATCATGGAGGGAAGGTATGGCCGCAACGCAAATCGTCCCGGAACTGTTCGCTATTCCCGTTGGCCCGGTGAACACTTTTCTTCTTGAATCATCGGATGGCTGCACACTGATCGATTCGGGCCTGCCTGGGAGCGCCGACCAAATTCTTCATGCGATTGACAAGTTGGGCAAGCAGCCGAAGGACATTCGCCATATCGTGCTGACCCATGCGCATCCAGACCACATCGGCAGCTTCGCGGCCCTTAAGAAGGCCACGACGGCGGACGCCTACATGCATCCACTTGACGCCCCCATCGTCACATCTGGCAGTGGATTCCGTCCCATGAAGCCCGCGCCCGGATTTCGGACCGGCATACTGTTTCGCCTGTTCGTACGGACCGTGGCGTCGGTTGAAGCTTCGCCGATTGAGCATCGCGTGGAAGATGGGCAGGTGCTGCCAATCGCCGGTGGCCTTATGGCGATCCATGCCCCAGGGCATTGTGCGGGGCAGCTCGCGTTTCTTTGGCCCCAACATGGAGGCGTGCTTTTCGCCGCCGATACTTGCAGCAATATGATGGGCCTAGGATGGAGCTTAGGATACGAGGACTTTGAGCAAGGCAAACGTAGCTTGAGCAAACTGATGACATTTGATTTCCAGGTGGCCTGCTTCGGCCATGGAAAAGCCATTATCCATGACGCGGTTGGCAAGTTCAAACAGAAGTGGGCTTGACGCGCCAACATACCAAGTTGGTCTTACTCCGGGCTCGAAGCCAAAACAATTGGGACAACATCACGAGAAGTCTTACCGGAATGTGGTATTTGGCAGACCGAACCCCACGATTACGCCATTTTGGAGAGCGATTCGGCAGCTGGATAGAAGGATGCAATCAGACCCCTCATGAGTCTGATTGCTCTGCATGACATTTTCTTCGCCGAATTGACGCTTTTCACCGATCAAAGACCCAGAAAATCGGAGAACTTCTCGTTCTTGCTCAGACCGTGGCGGGCAATCTGGTGAGAGCTCTAAGTGGTGTGAAAATGGGCTCTGCTTTGGAGTGTTTACGCGTAACGGTTTTTTCTACTTAAATATAATGAAACCCATTCCTCTTCACCGTTTTTTATCGATTGAAAAGGGGGCCCCATCGGTTCTGGGCGGCTTTTATAAATCATAATATTTCTGTCCACGATGGCACGGCCTGGTTCTGCCAACGTTGGCAACAAATCCATGTTTCGAGTGCCCTAAAATATCCGGCTTCGCCGGAGAGAACCTGCTCCGCAAAAACCGCTCCGCAGGTTCTCTCTCCTTCTGCTTGCGCAGAAACGTTCAAAAAAGAAAGAGGGTTTTCAGAAGTGGCCTCTCTCGTTCCCGCTATCGCGGTCACTCAGGGGCCACTTCTGACCGCTTCGCGGTCAGAGTTAGCTTGCTTGGTGGTTAGGGGGTCATAGTGGTCATTTCCTACCCCTTATATATTTATTTAGCATTGTTAGTAATTCTTGGGAAGCCTGGGAAACCGCTTAACCGTTCCGTCCTTCGCAGGAGTATTCCCAAACCGAGTAGCGCCACCGGCCGGGAATTGACCACCGTGACCACTCTGACCACCGGAAACCTTCATGACCCGCCAACGAGCTACGCCTGATGCATGCCCTACAGTTTCCAATCGCAAGCCTCCGAGAATCCGGTCCTTGGTACGCCTCAGCCACCAGCCCAAACTACGGGAGTCAATTTCCTTGTGGCGTCCGGCGGCTACCGCTCCTATTGCTTTGCTCAGACTCACTGACTGCAGGATATCTTTGGTCCTAAACTCCTTATCCTTAAACTTTTTATACAAAGCCCTTAGTGCTAAACGAGACTCCTCGCGCTCCGGGTCATCAGCCAGAACGACAGTACGCGTCTCACAAGGATCAGCCAGTCCCAGCCAGACAAGCGGCTCCCGAATCGATGCGGACCAATCGTCGAATCCGCCCCAAGGTTTAACCGGCTGACGGGGACGACCGGCGATGTAAAACGCCCGCAAGATCGTCAAGGCAGCGGCGATCAATTCTTCGCGGTTCATTTTTAGATAGTCTCCAAGATGTGGAATCTTAAAGGCCCTTGATTCCGGAGATTCCATTTGGGCGTCAATGCGGCACAGTAAGGCGCGACTTGATAAATCCCTGCGAAAGGTCAGATTGTTACCGGTAGCCGTCCACAATACACCCGTGGGCAAGCGAAGCATCTTGTTCGTTCCTAATGCGCGGTCTTGGTATTCGGACTGCGTGATAGCTTTCGCGAGGTCAGGGGAAGTGAGGGGATGTTCCACGTTGTCAAGATTGATGATCGAATGCCCTTCGCGGAGCACGGATGTAATCATTTTTCGAATCTCTTCCCTGTCTCCTGAAATCGCCGTAGCCGCTGGTGGTTTTCCCGACGCAATGATGGCTACCGATTCAGCCAACAAGGACTTTCCACTGCGTTGTGCGGGCGCACTGTATCCGAAAATCGGACAAGCTTTAAGCAACGGTCGCTGAATCGCTGTCAGAATACAGGCAATATGGACGGAGCGGTCTTGGCCCGAAACAAACGGGAATTCTGCGAAGGGAGCCAGAAGAGTTTGGACAGCGGATTTCGCGTCCGCGAAGGAAGGTTGCTCAGGAATTCTGGGCGAGTCTTCGGCCGGAACCAAGTAGAGTCCCGTCGCCGGATCGTATCCCGATCTGTCTAGGATGCTTCCATCTTCTCGCAGAATTGGAGCTGAAATGATTCCCGCCAAAACTGGAACCTGCCAGGACCCAGTGTGCGAAAGAAAGATAGCGGCAATCTTTGGCGGGCAGTCAACGGTCCGGAAATTGCCCTCGGACTTAATTTGCTTCCATTTTGCGATGCGATTAAACACATCCGTCAGTGCCATGCTGCTCAGCGGTTCAAGCAGTACGCTTCCCTTTGGACGCCTTAGCTTTCCGTCGTCGTAGCGTTCGGGCAAACAAAAGGCCCGGACCAGTTCACCCCCACGCTGATAAATCCCGAATTCTTCAGAACGGCCTCGTAGGGCACTCTCGGCCTGGCTAACCGCACGGGGCAATTCGCCTGGTTTCAAGCGGATTGTCGGACGTTCGTGCTTTGGCTTTTCCCACTCAGCGATCAAATGATCCAAGGTTCTGCGATCTTCTTTTTCGGCCACCTCAAGTCGATCTCCTTTTTTGTCGTGTCGCTGACGCCAAGTTTTTCCCTCTCGTTCCCAGGTATACGTTTTCCTTTTGCATTTGACGATCACCTGCACGACATCCGGGGAAATGCGTCTAATGGAAATTTTCATTTTATTCTCCTAGTCCATTACAGCAGTCCCGGCGAGGCCATGTCGGACTAGGAGCCGCTTAGGAAACGGTGGAAGGGTTAGTTCCCATAGCCCCACCAGAACTTGCTACGAGTAGTTACTCAGCATCCGGCGTGCGGTGAAACTCAAGATTTACGCCTCCATCCTTTATCTTCTCAGTGGGTCACCGAACTCATAGGCACTTGTCCATGTGCTCACGCGCGTAGAGGACTGCCGTCAATCGTGTGCCGCCGACTGTAAGTGGGAGATTTCCATGAAGATGGTGGACATTCATTAGGAGGACATCGCCCGGTCGAGCTACAAGAGCAAGGCGCTCGCGAGGCATTACCAAGACTCCGCTATCGTCACGTGGCCCGGCGTCGAAAAAGCCAGTTGCCGAGAGCGCCGTGTTTCAGTACTTGGCCGCCAGAACCTTCGAGCTGGGGCTTGCTCTGGTGGCAAATTCGTTGTGTCGAGGGCACGAGAGATATACAATGTGGCAAAAAGTGAGCCAAATCGGAAATCCGGTATTAAACATCTCCTCGGCTCTAATGGTTTCGGAACGTAAAAGCGTCAAAGCGTTAGGACGGCCCATTCCGCTGTTTGTCTGCGTTTTGGCGAGTTATGATTTGTTATTGTTGGCGGAAGTTTATTCTTCGGAACGGAGTGTGCGGTGAAGGATTTGGCCCGCATCGTTACATTTCTATTTGCGCTAGCGCCATCGGCGCTGTTTGTGGTTGCGGCGCAAGCGCAGACGGCTCCGAAGCCGACGGCGGACGAGCGCATCCAGCGCCTGGTTTCGTCGATTTCGGAGGAGAGACTTCAGTCCATCGTCGTAAAGCTGGCCAGCTTTGGCACACGCAATACGCTCTCGGATACGACCTCGCCGACGCGCGGGATCGGCGCGGCACGTCAGTGGATTTTCGACGAACTCAAGCGATCGAGCCCGAAGCTGCAGGTTTCCTTTGACACCTACCAGATCGCGCCGCAGGGCCGTATTCCGCGCACTGTAGAATTGCGAAATGTCATCGCCATTCTTCCCGGCCGGACCGATCGCCGCATTTACATCACCGGCCACTACGATTCCGTGAATCTTGGTCCCGGAGTTTCGGCGGCGCTCGCGACTGCGGCCCCGGCGACGCCGGAATTCGACGGCAACGCAAATGCTCCCGGAGCCGACGACGACGCGAGCGGCGTCGCGTTGACCATGGAACTCGCTCGCGTCTTTGCCAACAGCGGAATTAATTTTGATGCCACGATGGTCTTTGCCTGCTGGGCCGGCGAAGAGCAGGGGCTGATTGGCTCCTCTGCGGACGCGCAAAAGCTCGCCGCCGAAAAAGCGGTCGTCGAAGCCATGCTCAGCAACGACATCGTTGGCGGTATCCGCGGCGGCGACGGAGTCATCGACGCCGCGACTGTCCGCGTCTACTCGGTCGGCCCAGACGATTCCATGTCGCGCGCACTGGCTCGATACATTCAGTGGGCCGCTGGAGTGTATGTGCCTTCGCAACGCGTGCGCCTGATGGCCCGCGAAGATCGGTTCGGCCGCGGCAGCGATCATTCTTCTTTCACGACCCAGGGTTATCCGGCGGTCGTCTTTCGCGAATCGAAGGAAAATCTCGCGCGGCAACACAGCGCCGACGACACGCCTGACGGCGTGAACGCCGCCTATCTCACGCAAAATACGCGCATCAACGGCGGCGCAGCGGCTTCGCTGGCGCTCGCTCCGCCTGCGCCCAAAGTCATCGGTGACCGCGGTCAGCCGCTCATCGCGCGCGATCCTTCGGGCTACGACGCGAGCCTGCGCTGGGCGGACTCACCGGCCGCGGTTGCTTATCGCGTCTATTGGCGCGACGCGTCGTCGATTGATTGGCAACACGACCAAATCGTCGCCAACGTCACGCATTTCGTTTTGCAGGGCGTGTCGATCGATGATTTCGTCTTCGGAGTCGCCGCGATTGGTCCCGATGGACACGAAAGCCTCATCAGCGCCTACGTTTCTCCCGAACGCCCCGTCCCTCCCGTAAAATTCGGGCAGTAGCTTCCTCCGACACGTTCGCTTGGAAATTCCGATTAAGACTCATCGTCCTGTTTCCTTTCATCTTTCTGTAATCAGAGCGCAGAACTCCTTGACCGGAAAGAACATGTCGCCAGAGAATCAGCAGCAAATTCGCATATGGGCGCTAAAGCAGCATGTGGAAGGCTCAACAACCGAAGTCGCTTCCGCTCGTGCTGCTTCCCGATAACATTTACCGGATAGCGCCGTTGTGAAAATCCAGCCCTCAACCCCACCATCGAGAATGGTCGAGCCCTGATAAGTCCCGCTTATCGTCATGTGGGAAATCCTGATTCCCAGTTGCCGATAATCCCGTTTCTCAGGCCCTATCTGGTTTTGCGCATTGTTTTGGACAATTTCGTTAGAGGATCGTGTTTGGAGATGGATGCGTTGGTGAGATTATTGGGGGCATGAAACGGTTATTTCAAGTAATGGCCTTGTCCGGCTTATTTGCTTTCTCTACGCTGGCCCAAGACTTATGTGCCCAATCCTCCGACGGAAAATGCTTCAAAGTTCATGGACGATTTGCTGTCTATACTGGAGACGGTCAGCAAGTGCTTTGGCCCATCGGAACCCATCGACTTCTGAGGGTTATCTCTGGCCTTGAGATTCCGTGCAGGGTCCTGGACGATTGTTCGAATATTCAGACCGTAGGTGATTACTTTGTGTTTGGAGATTTCGTAGTCTGCCCACTCGAAAAAGATACTCCCGATGCGATGCGCGGCGTATCCATCAAAAGTGCACGGAACCTAAGGCGCGTCAAGCGCAAATAGTGAAAACGGGTCGGGAATCTCGAAAAGCCACATTCCGGTAATCCCCGTTTCTCAGGACTTGGGCAGCTTCCCTCGTCACTCCTGCCGCTTTTGCCCGGTGGTATTTCAGAATTAGGGTAAGATCGCCCGGATCTTCTCAGCCATAATCGCGGCTTCGGTTGAGTGGGGGGATTTCTTAGAGGTTGTCGATCATTCCCCTTTCACCAGTTTCTTGATCGTCTGTACGGCCCGGTGGTGCAAAGACGCAACCCATTTTAGTGGTACCTTCTGTCGCACTTGTTCTTTGATTCGTTTGATTTCAGCAGCATCAAGAGGACGTTTCATTTGTTAGCTAGGGTGCGGTGCTTTCCGTCGGTGAACACCGTGGCGGCCAACCCTGCCAAGCAACCCTCCCGCCGCTCGTTCGAGTGAGCCGCCACGGGGAGAATAGTCACTATTTAGACCCGAATTAATTCCGCGTCTGTTCAATTTCGGACAATCTAGCATCGGCTTGAATTATGGTCTCGACTCGGAGTGTCGAAGCCAGTTGACGGTAAGACCGTTTCTCAGGCCCTATCCGGCTCACGGGGATGATGCTTCCGGTTTGACCGTAATTCAGGACGAACGCTGGTGGAGGGCAACGAGCAGCGTGTGTTATTTCACGGGCGGTGCGCCATAAAGGAATTGGAGGCCGGAGGCGAAGCGCTCGCCGAAAGTGGGGTAGTTGTGGTGGCCCCCTTCTGTAATCGTGAGTTGCACTTCCCCGGGCAGGTAGGCGGCTTTCAAGTTCTGCGTTAGCTGCTTGACCTCACGAACCCAAGCGACATTGAAAGCCAACGCCCCAGGAATTTCTGCTTTGAGTTCCGCCGTTCCTATTCCAATGGCGATGCGTTTCGGAGCTATAACCAGTTCCGCCGTATCGCGGAGTAGTTGCCCGTTGCCGGCCTCCAGTGCGGGGCTTTCAACGATCCCGGAACCGAATAGGTCCGGTCTGTGGATCAACGCGTACAACGCGGCGACCCCGCCATAGGATGCGCCCCAGATAGCTGTATGCTCAGGGCCGGTCTGGACTGGATATTTCGCAGCGATCGCGGGCATGACTTCAGTTTCAAGGAAGTCAGGAAACGCAGTTCCTAGCGGCGCAAGGGTAGGGGGCACGATAGGGGGCACGACCGAGTCTGCATACGGCAGAAATTCGCGGGCACGTGCTCCCCCATTGCCATCACCTTGATGGATGGCGTCGGAGCCGTTGTCGATGCCAACGGCAATCAGCGGGGGTATTTTGCCGCTGGTAATTAAGTCGGTGAGTGTTTCGTCGGCGTGCATCTCTTCATGATCAAAAGCAGCACAAACATCAAAAGCGCTGGCACCGTCCAGTATATAAAGAACGGGATACTTGTGTCCGGGATCGAAACCGGGTGGCAACCAGATCCGCAAGCTGCGAGTATTATGAAAGATCCGACTCGTGAGTGGCACAATTTCCAGTTGGCCAACCACCGTGGACTTGCAAGGTGTCTGCTGCGCGAACGCGACAAAAGGCGTACACACAGCGATAAGACAAACGGCGCAACAGAATGGACGCAGCATTGGCCGGGAATCTACCATCCCCTGGACCAGACTCCAAATAGAATTTCGTTATGGATGGGAACCAAAAAGTCTTCGCTGCAAACTCTCTGGCCATTATTGAATCCCGCATAATATAGCGAACCTTTTTTCGGTATCCTGCGTCTAACTGGATATGGGAAACCCTGCTGGAGTACCTCGCGATTTTGAAGCCTTAGAGAAACGACGCTTTCAAGCCATT
>Ga0182024_10009748_pt1 | contig 19770 bp, 13 predicted proteins | sample P32metaG_FD_120480 | JGI IMG/M metagenome (GOLD analysis project Ga0182024, IMG submission 120480) | Permafrost microbial communities from Stordalen Mire, Sweden - P3-2 metaG (Illumina Assembly) | ecosystem: Environmental > Terrestrial > Soil > Wetlands > Permafrost | place: Sweden: Stordalen... | reverse complement strand
CGCGCGACGAAACCTTCAGGCGCCGTTTTCACCGCGAGGCTCGAATTGCCCAGACGGTCAAGCACCCGAACGTCGTACCCGTGATCGCAACCGGTGAACACGAGGGCATTCCATACATGGCGCAGAAGTTCATCGATGGCCTCTCGCTCGAGCAGAGGCTCAAGCGAGACGGACGGTTCGACGTGGCCGATGCGGTACGCATATGCGCGGATGTCGCGGCCGGGCTCGAGGCACTGTGGGCCGCCGGCATGGTTCACCGCGATGTCAAGCCGGCGAACATCCTGCTCGACCAGCACGGCGAGTCGTACATAACCGACTTCGGCCTGTCCAAGGACACCCAGGGAAGCGTGCTGACGCTTCCCGGTCAAGCGCTCGGATCGGTGGAGTACATGGCTCCGGAGCAGATCCGCGGCCAGTCCCTGAGCGCAGCTACCGACATCTACTCCCTTGGCTGCGTCATGAACGAGTGCGTTTGCGGGCAATCGCCATTCGCCGAGACTCGGGGCATGCGCGTCCTTTGGGCTCATCTGGAGGAACAGCCTCCGGACCCCCGTCTCCTGCGCGGCGACCTGTCCCCGCGATTCGCACAAACGCTGCTGCTCGCTCTGGAGAAGGATCCCGAGAAGCGACCTGCGAGCGCCGGGGAGTATGCCCGCATGCTCGCCGCGGCAGCAGGGCCGCCGAGCTCGGACGAGATGCGCGGCGGCTGAACTGGTCCGGCCGGGACCGGTCTGCAGCTAGCGCCAGCGCACCAGATAGACGACGTGCTCGCCCACGACGCCCTTGAAGTGGTACTCGCCATGAGGCTCGAAACGAAAGCTCGGGTCGCTTTCGGTGTACTGCTTGACTGTCGAGGAGACCAGGATCTCGCCCGCCTTCGCCTGGGCGGCGATGCGGCTGGCAAGCACTACGTTTCGACCCAGCAGCTGATCGGGGTTGGCGATCACGAATCCCGAGTGCACGCCGATACGCACGGCCATGGCCTGAGCCTCAGGGCCACCGGCTGGGCCGGTGAAGGTCCGTTGCAGCTCGACCGCTGCGTGCAGGCCGGCGTGGGCACTGCTGAAGGACGCCAGGAAGCCGTCGCGCTCAAACTTGAGGAGTTCTCCGTCGTGGTGCGAAACCAGCTGCTCGACCAGGGCACTGTGGTCGCGCAGCAGCTGCTCCCAGCGCTCAGCACCCATCTGATCCGCGAGGACACTGGCGTCGGCGATATCGCTCAGCATCAGTGTGACGGCGCCATCGGGCGAGCTGACACGACCGAGGTCTCCTACCAACGGCTCTAGCGCCGAGGCGATCACGTCAATCGAGGTGCGCTGTCTCTGAGGTTCCACGTCCAGTCAGTTCACCGCGATCGCCCGATGATACCTTGACACGAGTCATGGACGCCTGCAGAATCGCGTGCCCATGAGCGGCGCCTCAAAGGACGCGCCCGGCGGGCGCTCCGAGCACGAGAACCGGAGCAGCCCCTTTCCGCCGATCGGGGACTATGCGTTTCTGTCCGACTGCGAGACGACGGCGCTGATCGCGCCCAGCGGCAACGTCGAGTGGTTGTGCCTGCCGCGCATGGACTCCCCCAGCGTGTTCGGCTCGATCCTGGACCGAGATGCGGGCGGCTTTCGCGTCGGCCCCGCCGACGTCAGGGTTCCAGCGGCGCGGCGATACATCCCCGGGACGATGGTGCTTGAGACGAGCTGGGAGACGCGTATGGGCTGGGTGATCGTGCGCGACGCTCTCAGCATCGGGCCCTGGCGTCACCACAACGAACGTTCACAGAGTCACCGCCGCTCCCCGACAGACCACGACGCCGACCATGTGCTGCTACGGCTGATCCAGTGCGTCCAGGGCTCTGCTGAGATAAAGCTCGATTGCGAGCCGGCCTTCGACTACGGCGGCCTGGCCGCCGACTGGACCTATACCGGCTCCGGATACAACGAGGCGGTGGCGCGCTCGGAGGGCATGGATCTCGAGCTGCAGCTCGTCACCGACCTGCGGCTGGGCTTCGAGGGGCCACGAGCACGGGCGCGAACGACGCTGCACGAGGGCGAGGTCTCGTTCGTGGCGCTCGGCTGGGCGACGCATTCCATGCCCACGAGCTACGAGGACGCCGAGGCCCGGCTTGCGGCCACGCGCCGTTTCTGGCAGGAGTGGCTCAAACACGGCACGTTCCCGGATCACCCCTGGCGCTCGCACCTGCAGCGCAGTGCGCTCACGCTCAAGGGCCTCACGTACGGGCCCTCGGGAGCCATGGTTGCGGCGCCCACCACATCGTTGCCCGAGACACCGCGGGGAGACCGCAACTGGGACTATCGCTTCAGCTGGATCCGCGACTCGACCTTCATGCTCTGGGCTCTGTACACGCTGGGCTTCGACGAGGAGGCGAACGACTTCTTCTACTTCGTCGCCGACGTCGCCGAGGCCGAGGAGGGACGGCTGCAGATCATGTACGGGATCGGCGGTGAGAGCAAGCTCGAGGAGCAGGTGCTCGAGCACCTGTCCGGCTATGACCAGGCGCGTCCGGTGCGGATCGGCAACGGCGCCTACGACCAGGATCAGCACGACGTGTGGGGAGCCGTGCTCGACTCGATCTACCTGCATACAAAATCACGCGATCAGCTACCCGACCGCCTCTGGCCGATCATCAAGCGCCAGGTGGAGGCCGCGCTCACGCACTGGCGTGAACCAGACCGTGGCATCTGGGAGGTGCGCGGCGATCCGCAGCACTTCACCTTCTCGAAGCTCATGTGCTGGGTCGCGGCCGACCGCGGGGCACGCCTTGCGAGGATCCGCAACGACCTCACGACGGCCGCCCGCTGGGAGGCTGCAGCCGAGGAGATCCACGCGGACATCTGCGCACATGGAGTCGATGATCGGGGCGTGTTCGTGCAGCACTACGAGACCGCCGCCCTCGATGCCTCTCTGTTGTTGACGCCGCTCGTGCGCTTCCTGCCGGCGGACGATCCCCGGATCCGCGCCACCGTGCTCGCGATCGCCGAGGAGCTGACGGAGGACGGTCTCGTCCTGCGCTACCGCGTGGACGAGACCGACGATGGCTTTGCCAGCGATGAGGGCACGTTCACGATCTGTTCGTTCTGGCTTGTGTCGGCGCTCGCGGAGATCGGGGAGCTGGCACGGGCCCGCGGACTCTGCGAGAAGCTGCTCTCACACGCAAGTCCACTTGCCCTGTACGCTGAGCAGCTGGACGCTGGCACTGGGCGCCACCTCGGCAATTTCCCGCAGGCATTCACGCACCTTGCGTTGATCAATGCCGTAATGCACATCATCTACGCCGAGGAGCAGCTCGAGCTGCGCGCACTTGAACGCGAACGCGAGCTCGACCGGCTCGGCAGCGATCGCTGACCCGCCGAGCTTCGGACCACCGGCACGCCGTCGGCGGATCGCGCACGAGGGTCCCATAGCATACAATGCCACTCCATTCCGAGCATATGCGAGGCGGTCTTTTGCGAGTGACACACACGCGTTCGCGGCCACCGGAGACGGTCGCCGCCCACGGGGACGCGTTCAGGACACGCGCCGGGATGACACGCTTTAATCGGTCCTCGTGCGCCGAGTCGATCATCAATAGCGCCGCTGCAGCGTCAAGCAGCTCAGGAGAGTCGTGACCCCCTCGCTGCCCATGGTCGGAGAGGACTTCGCGGGCTACCGGCTGCGATCGGTTCTTGGCCGCGGTGGGATGAGCGTGGTGTTCGAGACGGAGAATCCGCGTCTTGGCAGCGTGGTCGCACTCAAGGTGCTCGCCCCCGAGCTCGCGGAGGACGACCTCTTCCGCGAGCGGTTCCTCCAGGAGTCGCGCATTGCCGCCTCCCTGAATCACCCGAACGTGATCCCGATCTACGACACCGGCCCGTGTGACGGCCTGCTGTATATCGCGATGCGCTACGTGGCCGGGCGCGACCTGCGAGCCGTCTTGAAGGACCAGGGCCACATCTCGCCGGCCCAGGCGCTGATGCTGATCGCTCAGGCGGGCCGCGCGCTCGACGCCGCGCACCGCCGCGGGCTGGTGCACAGGGACGTGAAGCCCGCCAACATCCTGATCGAGCGTGGCGCCGACGATGAGCCTGACCACGTATATCTCGCGGACTTCGGCATCAGCAAGCATTCACGCTCGCGCAGCGGGCTCACGGCGACAGGCCAGCTGGTGGGGACAATCGACTACATCGCCCCCGAGCAGATTCAGGGCAAGTCCGTCGACGGCCGCGCTGACATCTACTCGCTCGGGTGCGTGCTCTATGAGTGTGTCACCGGTCGCGTCCCGTTCAAGAAGGATCTCGACGCCGCGGTCATCTGGGCCCACGTCGAGGAGCTGCCGACGGCCCCGAGCACGGTAAGGCCCGAGCTGCCGCACGGCATCGACGACGTGATTGCTCGCGCTCTGGCCAAGGATCCCAATGACCGCTACTCGACCGCTCACGAGCTCGTCGCCGCGGCGCGCGGCGCCCTCGAGGCCGACCCCCGGAGCTCGGCCTCGACGCCGTCCGAGAGCGGGAGCGCCATCGGGCAGACCGTCCTGTCAGGCTCGAGCGCCCCACCCTCGACGCCGCCCTCTCCGGCCGTCGCCGAGGTGTCGGGTATCTCATCGGAGGTTGCACAGCCCGCACCGGCTCCGCCAGCCCCGGTCACGCCAGCCCCGGTCGCGCCTGTTCCAGTGGCGGCTCGCGACACGGCCGAGTCGAGCTTCGAGCCGACGACCGCACCCGATCCCGCCCCAGGCGACGTGGCCGCTACCGCGCTATCGGCACACGAGGCCAGCGCGACGGGGTCCAAGTCGACCGCGGCGCCCGATCCCGCCCCGGAAGACGTGGCCGCCACTGCGCTATCGGCACACGAGGCTACGGGGACGAGCTCCAAGCCCGTGGCGAGTCCGAGCGCGCCCGGCGGTGAACCCGTCCTCGCGCAGGCAGCCGGTACCTCGACACCCCCCGGCGCGTCAGCTGGGCCCGTCTCGCCGAGCGCGACCCATCGCGGCCGGTGGTACACCCTGCTGCTCGTCGCTCTCGTCGCGGGGGCCGTTGCGGTCGTCGTCCTGGCGTCCGGCTCAGGCACTCCGGCGGGAAAGCTCTCCTCGACGGCGCTCGCGCAGGTTCCAACGAACCATGTCACCGGGTCGGGCGCGGCGACGATCAGGCTGAACGGGAACAAGGCGGCGATCACCGTGACCACCAACGGATTGGACAACAACGCGGAACTCGTGCACCTGATGCACATACACGCGGGCGGCAAAGGTGAGTGCCCTCCGGCGTCAGCAGCGCGGCTACACAACGGCCATCTCTCAATCAGCACGACCGACGGCATCAACTACTACGGTGCGGCCGTTCAGTCGCTGACCGTGCACGGCGACACGAGCCCGACCAGCATCCTCGCATTCCCCCGTTTCCTGTCCGGGGGCAATCTCCACTACAAGCGCACGATTACGCTGCCGGAAAGCGTCGTCGCCGACATTCGCCGCAACAACGCGGTCGTCGTGGTGCACGGCATCGACTATGACGGCAGCGGCATCTACAGCGGGGTGCTCGATCGCAGCGAGCTGGATGCGAGCCTGCCCGGCACGGCCACAGCCCCGGCCCTCTGCGGCACGCTGCTGGGTGCGCAGAGCACAGCGGCGGCCGACACGCACTCACGAGCAGGCACGCTCGTTTATACGGCCGCGCTTGAGCAGAATGTCGCAGTTAACCTGCTGGGCGAAGCGTTCTTGTGTGGCGTCGGCGAAGCAACCCCGACTCTGCCGGAGATCCGGCGGGATGGGGGCACCGGCAACGCGGCGTAGGTCTGACTCGTGGGGTGAGTTCAGTCGGCATTGCAGAGACGGCCGCCCGAGCGGATGCATGATGCGTCGGCGCCGCCCAGGATCGCCTGACCTCGGTTAGAGTGCCGCGACCACTCACTCGCGTCGAGAGGGTATTCGTCCGTGCACTCTGTCAAGCCGGTTGAAGGTAACTCATTTCAGGCGTTCTTTCGGCGCCTGCAGGGTGCGCACGAGGCCGAGCTGTTCGGCCCGCGCGGACGCCTGCCGCAGAGGGGTGAGCCGGACACCAGCCGCAGGACCGCGCTGCTCGTCCTCGCCGCGCTGATCGTGGCGGGGCTGGCGTTGCGCTTGGCCGTGACGCGTGGCATCTGGCTCGACGAGGCGATCACGATCCACCAGGCGCACCTGTCACTGCACGACCTGTTCCGCAGCCTGTACTTCGGCGACCGCCAGCCGCCGCTCTACCACCTGACGCTGTGGTTGACGATCCGCGCGTTCGGCGACGGCGAATTTGCCGTCCGGCTGCCGACGCTGATCGCCGGAACGCTCGTGATCCCCGCGCTCTACGAGCTGGGACGGGAGCTGTATGACCGCCGTACCGGACTGATTGCAGCCGCGTTCGCCACCGCCTCGCCGCTGCTCGTCTGGTACTCGCAAGAAGTGCGGATGTACACGTTCGCCACGCTCTTCGGGCTGCTCGCCCTATTGACGCAGCTGCGGGTGATACGCAACGGGACGATGGGCAACTGGGCGGCCTACATCCTCGCCACGGCCGCTCTGCTGTGGTCGCATTACTTCGGTCTGCTCCTGATCGGCGTGCAGCAGCTGATCTTCGTCGCAGTGCTCGTCCACCGCAAACGGAGTGGTGAACCCGTCAAGCCACTGGCGCTGGGCTTCGCCTACTCCGCAGCCATACTCGTCATGCAGCTCGTGCCCCTCGGAGTGTTTCTCCACCATCAGTACCAGTCCACCTCCGCTGCGGCCGGCTCGCCGAGCGGGACCTATGAACCGCTGTCCTTCTACGCCGTGCTCGCGAACATGGCCTGGGCACTGTGGGGCTATCAGCCGAACGGAACGACCCAGCTCCTGGCTGCGATGTGGCCGCTGTTCCTACTCGTCTCCCTGGTTCTGCTCGGCCGCGGCGGATCGCGTCAGACGCTGATCCTCGCGACGGCCGCATTCGTTCCCGTCGTGCTGCTGATCGTCGTGTCCGCATTCGACACGTCGCTGTTTGAGGTGCGGAACTTCCTGATCGTCGTTCCGCTGTTATTGTTGCTCGCCGCCCGGCTCGTGACGGGGTGGATACGGAGTCCGAAAGCACGCCTACTCGTCGCCGGCGGGGTCCTTGTCACATTGCTCCTCGGCCTGGCCGATCAGCAGACCGACAAGGGCAACCCACGGCTGTTCGACTTCCGCGGCGCGATCCAGGACATCAAGGCGAATGGCGGACCAACCAGCCTCGTGCTTTTTGAGCCGTCCGACATGCGCTACGTACTCGAATACTACGCGCCCCAACTCCATAGCCAGGACCTCAGTCGCACGGTGTCCGCAGGCGCGGAGGGAAGCCCGGTGTTCGTGCTTGCCTCGTTCCAGAACAATAAGCTCTTCTTCGATCAAACCAACAAGGTGGTTGGACAGCTCACATACTTCCGAACGCTCGTGGGGCGCTTCAAGACAGCCCAAACTTCCGTGTGGGAGTTTCAATGAGCACGCGGCCGTGGGATGTCCGTCTTCGGCGTGTGACGTGGCAGCCGGTCCCGAGCACCTTCAGCGTGCGCCACCGGGTGCGCCTCTTGATCCTCCTGGGGATTCCGTTTGCCGTGTGGTACTTCGGATGGCTGCTCAATCCGGATCGCGTCGGCACCTCCTACCTCTACGGCATCCTGATCGCCGCCGAGCTCTTCAACCTCACTCAGGCGCTCGGCTTCTGGTGGACCTGCGCGAACGAGCGCGTACGGGAGAAGCGGGGACCGACCCGGCGGGTGGCCGTCGACGTGTTCATTCCCGTCTACAAGGAGCCGCCTGAGATCGTGGACCTCACGGTCGCCGCCGCCGTCGGGCTGCGCGGCGCGGAGGTGCGGGTGTGGGTGCTGGACGATGGCAACGACGACGCGATGCGCGACCTTGCCGCCCGCTACGACGTGGGTTACATCCGGCGCCCCGAGCACACCGGCGCGAAGGCGGGCAACATCAACCATGCGCTGACCAAGACATCCGCCGAGTTCATCGCCGTGTTCGACTCCGACCACGTTGCTGACCCGGGCTTCCTCGAGGCCACACTGGGGTGGATGGACGATCCCAAGGTCGCGTTCGTGCAGACGCCGCAGTACTACGCCAACACGGACGGCAATCGCATCGCCGCGGCGTCCTGGGCGCAGCAGGCATTGTTCTTCGGCGCCATCGCCCGCGGCAAGGATGGCCTGGGCGCCGTCTTCTGCTGCGGCACCAACGTGCTGTTCCGCCGCGAGGCGTTCGAGAGCGTGGGTGGGTTCCCCACGAATTCGCTCACCGAGGACTTCGAGCTCTCGATCCACCTGCACGAGCGGGGGTGGTCCTCGGTATACGTTCCGGACGTGCTTGCGCGCGGCCTCGGGCCCGAAGACACCGCCTCCTACGTCTCCCAGCAACAGCGGTGGGCCAGAGGCTGTCTTTCCGGCCTGCCGCGCGCGCTGAAAGCACGCCTCCCCTGGCGCCTGAAGGCGCAGTACCTGCTTTCCGGCATGTACTTCCTCTCCGGGTGGACCGTGCTCATCTACATGAGCTTCCCGGTGATTCGCCTGCTCGGCGGGGGCCAGCCCCTCGGCGGGATCAACGCGCCGGAATTCCTGCTTCATTTCGTCCCCTACTTCGCGGTGGCGCTGACGATCGCGGCGCTCGCGGGCGCGGGCTCGTACACGTTCGCCGCGTTTGCGCTGTCGGCCGCCAACTTCTGGATCCACATACTCTCCACTGTCTTCACGGTGCTGAAACGCAAGGGGTCGTTTGTCGTGACCCCGAAGACGGGCGCAGGGGCGCGCCAGCCCGAGGCGGTGATGCCCGCGCTTGCGGCCGTCGCGGTGCTGGTCGGAGCCAGCATCTACGGCCTCGCCACCAACCCGGACGCCGCCACCATCAACAACGTCTCCTTCGCCGCTGTCCACGTCTCGATCCTCATGACCGGGTGCTGGGCGGCGCTTCAGAAGCCGCCCGCTCCAGCGGCCGCGTCACTCGAACCCGTGGGGGCCCTCGCTTGAGCCGGCCTGTCAGAGAAGCGGTCGTGTTGGCGCTGGCGCTGGGAGGGATCGCGCCGCTCCTGCTCACCGGCTGCGGCGCCACAGGCTCGGGTGGAAGCTCAACCCGGATTTCGGGTCCCCAGCCGGAGGAGGGCACCCAGCCGCCGGATCTGGCTGCCGCCGCCGCCCGGCGCTTCCTCGAGCGATATGTCACTTCCGACGGACGCGTGGTACGGATCGACCAGGGGGGCGATACCGTCGGCGAGGGGCAGGCCTACGGAATGTTGCTGGCGGCCGCCATCGGCGACTCGCACCTCTTCGAAACGATCTGGGGGTGGACGAAGAGCAATCTTCGGCGCCCCGACGGATTGCTCAACTTCCTTTGGCGTGACGGTCGCGTGATCGACCCTCAGGCCGCATCCGACGCCGACCTGGACGCCAGCCGTGCGCTGCTCGTCGGTGCTTGCCGCTTCAACCGCCCCGCGCTTCGCAAGGAAGCGCTCCAGCTGGGGGACGCGATCATGCGGGTGGAGGTTGCCTCCGTGCACGGCACCCCGGTTCTGACGGCCGGTCCGTGGGCTGTCGCCGCGCCCGTAACAATCGACCCCAGCTACTTCTCGCCCGCCAGCTTCGAAGCGCTGCGTGCCGCCTCGGGCGATCCCCGCTGGGGCAGCCTGGCGGCGAGCTCGCGCTCGATCACGAGCACGTTGATGCAACCTCCCTCGCGGCTGCCCCCGGACTGGGCGAGGCTCGAGGGTGGAAAGCCCGTGCCGATCGGCATGCCGAGCGAACCGCAGACGCGTCCGCAGTTCGGCTTCGACGCCGTGCGCACGCTCGTCAGGATGGCCGAGGATCCGAACCCGGCAGGCCGGGAGATCGCCGCGAGGGCGTGGCCGGTCTTTGCTGGCGCGGACCCGACAAAGCTGCCGGTCGAACACACCCTGTCCGGACGCCCGATCGGTGACACCCTGAATCCCGTGGTGCTCGTGGCCGCAGCGGGGGCGGCCGATGCCGCCGGAGACCTGGCGGCCCGGGACGGGCTGCTCGCCACCGCGGAAACCCTCGACCGGCGGTTCCCGACCTACTACGGGGCCGCCTGGGTGGCACTCGGACGGATCATGCTCACGACGAACTTCCTCAACACCTGCTCGTAGGCGTCAACGTCTCACGGCGCCTCGTCAACAGCCGCAAGCACGGTCGTGCGGAAGACCGCCGCCGTGGGACGGTCCTCGGGCGCCTTGGACATCGCGCGGCGCATGACGTCCTCGAGCGCCGGGGACACCTCGGGCCGTCGCTCGCGCAGCGAGGGCACCTCGGCGTTCACCTGGGCCCACATCTTCGCCATCCCGCCACCCTGGCCCGCGAACGGGGCCTCGCCTGTGAGCATCTCGAACAGCACGCAACCGAGGCTGTATATGTCGCCTCGCGCGTCCGGCTCTGATCCCTCGATCCCCTCCGGAGCCACGTAGTCGACGGTTCCCAGCATCTGGTCCACCCTGGTCAGGCCCACGGCCGTCCCAGCACGCTTGGCCAGTCCGAAATCCGTGAGGTAGACGTGATCTTCGGATGTGAGGATCACGTTTGAGGGCTTGATATCACGGTGAATGAGCCCCTGCTCGTGGGCAACCTCGAGCGCCGCGGCGATCTGAGCGGCGGTACGCGCCGCCCGTGAAGGCTCCAGTGGACCGTCGCGCTGAATCAGCGCGCCGAGCTCGGTGCCCTCGACCCAGCGCGTGACGATATAGACCGTTCCGTCCTCATCGCCCGCCGCGTAGAGCGGGACGACGTTGGGATGGTCGAGCGCGGCCACCATTCTGGCCTCACGACGCAAACGCTCCCGAATCACTGGGTCGCGCGCCACATCAGACTCGACCAGCTTGAGCGCGACGGGCCGGTCGAGCCGCACCTGGCGCGCGCGGTAGAGGATCCCGATGCCGCCGGCGCCGACGACGCTCTCGACCTCGTATCCGGCAAAGTTGGACCCGGGAGCAAGCATGCCGGCTAGAGGTCGCGCTCGGAGATCAGGCCGGCCGCGAATGCCCGTTCGACCAGGCGGACCCGCGTCTCGTTCTGGGGCAGCTCCTCAACGCCGAGCTTCGCGTAGAGGATCCTGAGGTGGGTCTTCACCGCACCGACGGAGAGGAAGAGCTCCTCGGCGATCCGCTCGTCGGTGGCCGGGCTCGCGAGCTCGCTCGAACCCCCGTAGGGACGGCACAGTGCCGTGAGCACGCGGCGCTGCGAGGTGGAGAGGCTGACCCCGGCCGCGGCCTCCGCCGCCTCCCCCGCGCCCGGCTCGGGGGAGCGGAATGTGATCGCGGTGGTCCCGAACTGCAGTGTGTCGCCGTCGGCCAGCCGGCGCCTGCCGCCGAGGCGCTCTCCGTTCACGAACGTGCCGTTGCGCGAGAGGCCGTCGTCGACGAGCTCCAAGGCGCCGTCGACCCGCTCGAACCGCGCGTGCAGCCGCGAGACCTGCTCGTCCCAGTCGAGCAGCAGATCAGCCGGAGGCTGGCGCCCGACCGTTGCGGTCGCCGAGCCCGGCTCGAAGAAGAACAGCTGCTGCCTCTCCTGAGCGTCCCTGTAGAGGAGGAATGACCTGCCCTCGCGCTCGGCCTCCACGCGAGCCTTCATCTCGGACGCGGACTGGGCGCAGGCGGGAGGGTTCGCGGACACGCCGCCCATTATCTCCCGGGGAACCATGTGGCGTCGAGCAGCGTAGGGTTTGCGCCATGGCCGGCGAGCAGCTGTGGGTCACCGAAGGCAAGGATCAGGGCAACCGCCTGAGCGTGGACGCGGGTCTCATGATCGGACGTGCGGCCCCTGATGAGGATGGAAGGCTCGGCGGCGATCCCGAGATTTCGCGCGCCCACGCGCGGATTTCGCGCGAGGCCGGCGGACAGCTCACGATCGAGGATCTCGGCTCGGCCAACGGGACATTCGTGAACGACGGGCGCATCGACGCCCCGCGAGCACTCGAACTCGGTGACGTCATCCGCGTGGGCCGGACGGTCCTTCAGGTGCGTGACCGCTCCGGGCAGGTGCCGGAGAGGACGCAGGTCTCGATGGCAGCCCCTGTCGGTGAGCCCCCAAGCGTGCCCGCGGCGATGGCCGAGGAGCTGGTGGTGACCGCCGGGGCGGCCGCGGGGCGCCGGCTCGCGCTGGGGGACGAGCTCGTGATCGGGCGGGCCGTGAGCGGAGAGGGGCTGCTGAGCGACGACCACGAGCTCTCCCGCCGCCACGCCCGTGTCGCCCGGGACGCGGGCGGCCAGCTCACGATCGAGGATCTCGGCTCGGCCAACGGCACGTTCGTGAACGGCGTCCGCGTGCGCGACCCCCACCCGCTCAGGCTCGGCGACTCGGTGAGGATCGGCTCGAGCACCCTGCAGTTGACGCAGGTCGGCGAGGCGCCCGCAGCACCGGCCGTCCAACCTGCGACCCCGCCACCTGCTCCCACGCCCGCACCGCCGACGCCGGCAAGTCCGCCTGCTGCCCTGGCGAGGAGCTCGCCCGCGCCGGCACCACCCTCGGCAGATCTCTCCGGGCTCCCCTCCGCGCTCCCGGCGGGGTCGATCATCGCGGGATGCCGGATCGAGGAGGTGATCAGCCATGGAGATATGGCGATCGTCTACCGGGCGGAGGAGCTCGCGCTCCAGCGTCCTGTGGCTCTCAAGCTCATCCACCCTGAGCGCTCCGGGGAAGAACGCTTCCGTGAGCGCTTTCGGCGCGAGTCGAAGGTGGCGGCCGCGATCGACCACCCAAACGTGATTCCCATCTTCGACGCGGGCGATCAAGACGGGGTGCTGTACCTCACGATGCGCCTTGTTGAGGGCACCGATACGCGCGCGCTGATCGCAGCGGAGGGCCGCATCGAGGCCCGGCGCGCCGCACGCATCATCCGCCAGGTCGGCGCCGCGCTGGACGCAGTCCACGCTCACGGAATGCTGCACCGCGACGTGAAGCCCTCCAACGTGCTGATCGCCCGCCACGACCACGTCTACCTCAGCGACTTCGGCCTGGCCAAGCGCGCCGAGGCTGTCGGCGGGCTGACGCGGCAGGGCTCAATCATCGCCCGCGCCGAATACGTGGCACCCGAGCAGATCCTCGGCGAGCCGGCCGACACACGCTCTGACATCTACGCGCTTGGGTGTCTGCTGTTCGAGACGCTCACCGGGGAGGCGCCGTTCGCGGGCTGGCGGGAGGGACCGGAGGCGCTGGCCCACCTCAACGCCCCGCTGCCTTCGCCCGTCGAACTGTGCCCGGAGGTGCCTCGTGAGTTCGACGATGTGGTGCGCCGAGCGATGGCGAAGGATCCAAACGAGCGCTATGCGTCGGCCGGCGATCTTGGGCAAGCGGCACTCGCGGCCTCCGGTGGGCAGCGACAGGCGAGTCCCCGGCCCGTCCTCGACGTGGGCGAAGCGGCTACCTCCGCGGACGAGCCAGCTGCAGAAGCGCTCGCCTCCACACCTCGCGTCCAGGAGGCTGAGGGCGCGGCGGCTCCTCGCGCCGACACACTTCGCTGGGCAATCGCGCTCGCCGGGCTGGTGCTCGTTGCCGCGGGGATGGTTGCTGCGTTGGTGGGCATCTCAAGCCTCTGACCGGTCGGTTCGATCAGCGTCAAAGCGGCTCTCCGCGATCACTGGGCAGGGGTGAGCAATCGCGTCAGAGGGGGCAGATCGAGCGTCGCGAGATGGTTCTTCAGCCCGGCTCCGAAAGCTGTGGGCGTACCGGCGTAGTTCTTGATCAGCGCAGGCCCGGCGCTGCACCGCCAGTCGGATGGGGGGTCAGTCGCGTCCCATGCCCATGCGAGGTAGGACACATTGTGCCTGTCGGCCCACGACATGTAGCTGTCGATGTAGGTCTGCTTGCAGCCGTTCTCACCCATCTCGCCGGTAATGACAGGCAACTTTGCGGCCAGCGGCGCTATCGTCGCATTCCAGCACGCTTCCGTATTGCACGCGCCGAAGTTGTATGTATGAAAGCCGACTATCAGCTGGTGGTCGGGATCGACCGGCTCGAAGTCGAGCCATTGGCTGTCGTCGCTTGAGTATTTGAGCCCGCCCAGCATGATCGGCTGGCCGGCACCGGTCGATCGGACCGCGTTCACGAGAGCCTGCATCCCTGCGCTCCGGTAGCTCACCGTCTTGCGGGCTGGCCTGTATCGCGTCGCGCAGCCATCCCGCCAGCAAGACCACGAGGTGATGTACGGCTCGTTGAAGAGATCGAAAATCACGCCGTGGTTCGATGCAAAGGCCCTTGCGACCGAGGTCCAAAACCTCGGCGCGTGATCGAGGTCAGGCACCGGCCACTGACCCCTGGCGAGGTATTTCCCAGGCGCCGCCCAATGCAGGTCGAGGACGGCGACGATTCCGTGGGACTCGAGCGTTCCCACGTATCTCTCGATCGCCAGCTGGTAGGCCGTGCCGGCGACCGCCGACCTGACTCCGTTGATGCCAAGCCAGCAATCCTCATTGAGGGGGACGCGCACGGCGTCTACCCGCCACCCGACCATCGCCTGCACGGAGGCACTGTCGGCCGGGCCGTCAAAGATGTGTTTGCCTCCGAGGCAGGTGTACTCGGCACCTGAGCGATTCACGCCCAGCAGGCGCACCGTTTCGCCACGCTCGTTTACGAGCCGGTTGCCCCTCACAGCCACGGAGGGAGCTACCGTCGTGGATGCCGAGCGGGCCAGGCGCGCGTGTACGTTTGGCGGGTGACCGACGAGAACGGCAAGGCCGAGAGCGAGCGCAACCAGTTGCCAGCGGACCATGTAGATGTCGTAGGCTACCGCTTGAACGCGACCTTACTGACGGCGGACGAACTGGATTCTCCCTTGCGCTGCGGGGTCAGCGTGACGCGCACGCTCAGCGTTAGCCGGTGATGCTTTCGTACCTTGCTACGCAGGGCTTTCTTCCCTCGGCGCGACAGCGGGACTCTCAGTGTTACGGTCGCCGGCTTGCGGACACTTCGATGCACCGTCCGCAGGTCCTTTCCGCCGGCGGCGGTGATGCGACCGGCTTCCAGGCTCTGAACAGTCAGGATCAGCGTGTGGCCGACGATCTTGCGATGGCGGATGCGGATCTTGTGGCGGAAGCTGCCGAACGGGCAGCCCGCGACGGAGATGATAGTGCTCTGCTTGATCTGCGCGCCGCTCTGCGCGGTGATCGTCGTGGGCATGATCAGGGCGTGCGAGCATAGGTTCCCGGCTGCCGCGAGGGCCGAGTTCGGGCCCATGGGGAGGTCGAGCACGAAGCTCGACACGGGCACGTCGGGGATCGACGCAAACGTCGAGGTCGTGATGCCGGATTTGATGTTCGTGTTGCCTTCCAAGATCACGTGGACGCCATCGCCTTCGAGCAGCACGTCGAGGTTGGGGAACGCGGTACCCTGGGAGACGAGGTAGGCGGGACCGCTGAGTGCGCCGGGCAGCACCGGCGTGGTGACGGTCGCGCTGCCGACTTTCGACCCCGCCGGACAGCCAAGCGGGTGCGCGGAGTAGGTCGCCGTGGGGCAGGCTTTTTGCAACGTCGTCAACCGCGAAGGCAGTTGCGCCGGAAGCTGGACGAGCACCGAGTGGATGTTCGCTTCACGAGCGACCTGGGTCAGGCTGACCTTGAGGCTCGCGCCGCCGGCTTTCGATGCTTGCGCGCTGGACGAAACCCCGAACGCAGGTTTGAACTTGAGCGCGTTGCAGTCGCTCACTAGGAACGGACTCGATAGGCCCTGCGTGGCGTTGAACGTCGAGGTCAGCGTCGTATTGGTCGCCAGTGGGCCACAGTTCGTCGGATTGAACAGGAACTTGGGGCGGTTTACCACCACGCTGATGCTGCGCAGACGCAGCGGGACGCCCTGGAAGATCGTCGGCAGCGTAGTGGTCGCGATCACGCGCCCTGAATGAGGGTCGACGTTGATGGCCGCCCGGGTGACGATCGTGCCGAGATCAAACGGACCGGCCAGCGCGTGGATCGGGATCGAGAGCCCGTAGGGCGAGCCACCGTAGGGGCCGGTAAGGAAGACCGGGCCGGTGAATGGATACGGATCGCCGCTACCGACCTCGGCCGTGGCGGAGCCGATCTGGCTGGCCGCCGCGCACGCACCGGCGTTCGCCTGCGGTTCGCCGCACAGCCCGACCGACGGGATCGCGCCGACCAGCCCGCTGGGCAGAACAGTTGTGAGCGCCGACAGGTATTGCTGTCCATCCGCGCGCGCGAGGTTGAACGTAAATGCTGTCGAGCCGAACGCTCCAGCGTTCGCTGGGCTGTCAGCCGTGCCCTGAGCGAGTGAGAACGGCAGGGGGGAGGGACAGCCGTTTGTCAGGAACGGAGTCGAGCCGATGGCCGTGGCGCCGCCCGTATACGGCGTGAAGGCGAAGGCCGTCGTCGCGCTCCCGCACGCCAGCGGGTTGGCCAGCGGCGCGTGGACTCCGCCGTTCAGGGTCAGGCGCAGTTCGCTGAACGGGAGCTGTGGGTTGTCGGCGAATGTGACTTCCAGCCGGCCCGTGGCCAAGTTCGGCGTGACCGACCCCTGCAGGCGCACCGATACGCCGTACCTCGGGCTCTCGGCGTCAAGGTAGATCGTGTATGGGGGCGCGGTGATCAGGCCGCCCCCAGGGCTGCCCAAATAGACGTTGCCCGTGAGCGATCCCGGCGGGAGGTCCGTTTCAATCGTGACCGCCCCGATCTTCGAGGCCGCCGGACAGCCGACTGCGCTGGTCGTCCCGATGCCGATCTGCGCACCCGAGCAGGCTTGCAGTTCGTGCGCGGCCGCCGGGTTGAGCGTCAGGCCTTCCGGGAGCGTGAGCCGTGCATTCTGAATGTCTGAGGTGTTGATTTCGTTTTCGTGCACTCCCTGCGGTACCCGCACGACGGTCGTCGCGCCGTCGGGAGCGTCCGACTGGGCGGTTTCGGGGGTGATCGTGGCCGAAGGTGAGAAGGGCACTTTGTCGCAGCCTTCGACGCCGACGGGCGTATGCGTTTCGGCGCTCGCGATTTCCCCGCTCCACGATTCGAGTTCGAGGTGCGAGGTCGTGGTGCTCGAGCAGATGCTCGGGAGCGTCAGGAAGTCTCCCCCGGCGTGGCCGTTGAAGTTGAGTTTCGACATCAGCACCTTCAGCGGCGCTTTGACCCCCCCGGTCAGGACTTTCACTTCGGCTTCGTTGGGAACGTCGTTTATTTCGAAGTACTCGTGGTAGTCGCCGCTCCAATCGACGTGGCCTTCCAGGAACAGGTGGATCGGGGTGATCAGTGCGCCGGCGGGTTCGACGGCGATGCCGAAGTCGAGCGGTAGGCCTGAAGGCGTTTCGAGGTTGTAGACCGTGCCGGTCAGCGACGGCAGCGAGAGGGGAACGCCGAGAGGTTCGGCGACGGCTTCCATTTCGGTCGTGCCCGCTTCACTGCTCGCTGGGCAGCCGCTGGGGGCTGCGTTGAACTGCGCGATGCTGCACTTCGGCATCGCCTGGGGGTTCGAGGCCAGCCCGGGCGGGACGTCGACGCGAATGCGCTTGACCGACGCTCCTTCGATGCTGCTGCCGCTGTGTCTCATCACGAACTTCGTGATGCCCCACGGCGGGTGGCCGGCCGCTTGCGTGAACGCTTCGTTGTGGTTCGCCTCGACGCTCGAATACGTGCACGCCTGGTTGACGCAGGTGCCGGCTTCGAAGGTTTCCGGGCCGAATCCCGCCTGCGCGGCGGGCGCCACGAGCATGCCGACCACTGCGCTCGCGATCAACGTGATCAGCGACAAGCGAGCGAAACGCCGAACTGGGGACCTCGTGTCCACGTGCCTCAAAAGCCTTCGACCTCCTGTCTAGCCGCGATGTCGTTTGACCTACCCGTTTTGGACGCTCGGTACACATAAAAGTTGCGCCGATGCCAGCTTCCTGGAACCCCCGAGCTGAAATGCGCTCTGCCAGTGGCGGCTAGTCGTCGGCGCCAGTGGCGGCTAATCGTCGGCGCCAACGACCTTCAAGAGCGCAGCCGAAGGGCCGACTGGGCGCTAGCGTATGTGCCGGGCGGCGACAGGCCGTCGTTCGCGAGCCATTCACCACCAGGAGGTCCAAGCACGTGGTGAAGCCAATCCCTGAGGACTACCCCCGCGTAACGCCATACCTGTTCGTCGACGGGGCCAGCGCGGCGATCGACTTCTATTGCTCGGTGCTGGGCGCGCGAGAGCGGATGCTCATGCCCGGCCCCGACGGCAGGGTTTTTCACGCCGAGCTCGAGCTCGGCGATTCGATGATCATGCTCGGCGACCAGAACCCGGAGATGGACGTGCGTGGGGCCCGTGCCATCGGCGGCACCCCGGTGATGGTGCACGTGTACGTCGAGGACGCCGACAGTGTGTTCGAGCGGGCCATCGCCGCGGGCGCCAAGGCGCTACGCCCGGTCGAGGACCAGTTCTATGGCGATCGCTCCGGGCGATTCGAGGATCCCTTTGGTCACCGGTGGGATGTCGCCACTCACGTCGAGGACGTGGGGCCCGATGAGATGGAGAAGCGTGCTGCCGCCGTGGGCGCCGGCTGAGCGGCGAGCGAATCCGGCCTTCCGCGCGCATTTATCGTCCCCCGTGCGAGAATGCCACCGTGGCTTCGCTCGCGCAAGAACCTCGGCGTTACCGAGGACTCACGGCGTCAGAGCGTCGTGCCCAGAGGCGCGAGCAACTCCTCCAGGCAGGTCTCGAGTTGTTCGGCACCAAGGGTTATGACAACACCACGATCCGAGCCGTGAGTGCCGCGGCATCGGTGAACTCCCGGCATTTCTACGAGTCGTTTGCAACCAGAGAGGACCTGCTCTACCACGTTTACGAGCGCATAGTTCACGAGATCGTCCTGGCCGCCGCGGAGGAGACCGGGAAGGTGGACACGCTCGAGGGGAAGGCGCGAGCCGGCCTGCGGGCCGGCTGGGCGGTGGTCACCGAAGACCCGCGCAAGGCGCGCATCGTCGCTCTTGAGGTCGTGGGGGTGAGCGACCGGTTGGATCGGCTGAGACGCGACATAAGACATGCGCTGGCTGATCTCACGGCCAAGAACGCGCTGTCGATCGCGGGAAGCGGGATGAAATACCATCTGGATCCGGTGCTCACCGCACGCACGCTGATTGGGGGCGTAGTCGAGGTACTGATCGACTGGATCAACGGAGACGTGGATGCATCCGTCGATGAGATCGTTGAGCACTTCACGCGATTCTTCACCGCGGTTGCCGTCGCCGCCGCGGCACCCGAGCCTGTGGCTCGTCCTGCGCGTCGCTGACACGCGAAGTTGACGTGTGCTGGCCGAACAGCCGCCGCGTTCTCGCCGGCATCGATGCCTCCTAGGACGAGCTCGCAGTACCGCAGGACGGGTCGCTGGACAAAGCGGTGCGCAGACGCTACAGTTGGCGCCCAAAGCGGTGCGCCGCTGCTACTCTTACGCGCTCGACGAGTGATGCGAGAGGCGTAACAGCGGGCGCTCGCGGAATGGACACCAGTCGACCGCTTCAACGAGGAGGAGCTGTGAGCAACCAGGTTTGGCAACGGATTAAGAGGGCTATCGTCGCTTCGATCGCGGCATCGGCGATGTGCTTTGTAGCTGGAGCGGTGGCGGCCTCAGGTGCGGCTGCGCTACCGACGCTGACAGAAATTCCGGCTGGCAGCGGGACGCACGGCTTCGCCTATGACGCCGTCCCGCAGACGCCGACGGTTCCGGGAGCGCCGTTCATCAACCTGAGCGAAGTGGGCTACGCCGAACGTGAGTTCACCATGTCCGGCAGCGACACGATTTACAAGCAGAGCGGCTCTTGGTCCTCGAACGGAAAATGGGGCGTG
>Ga0182024_10009747_pt1 | contig 19770 bp, 26 predicted proteins | sample P32metaG_FD_120480 | JGI IMG/M metagenome (GOLD analysis project Ga0182024, IMG submission 120480) | Permafrost microbial communities from Stordalen Mire, Sweden - P3-2 metaG (Illumina Assembly) | ecosystem: Environmental > Terrestrial > Soil > Wetlands > Permafrost | place: Sweden: Stordalen... | reverse complement strand
TCTGGCGTGATCCTGTGCAGGCGCGAACCTGCCAATATCAGCCATCGTACCAAGCCAAATCTCTTGGGCAAGCTAAGAAAGCGTGTCGCCAAGGTTCGTAGAAATTCGCCGGTGACGGAGGTTTTTCAGGAAGGCGACGAATTTTGGAGCACGGACAGCGCGGTGCCTCAGCAATCGTGGTGCGGCTCAGTTCAGGCCGCCGCACCGCCAACGTTTGCCTGACGCGATGTTGCGGCGGATGCGCGCTGTCTAAACATGGCGTTTGCCATTTCGCGCAATCCCGCGTCTTGTTCGTCAAGAAATGTGGCGATCGCAGCTGTGACCGCGGCGGGCTGCTCCAAGGTCGAGCCATGACCGGCGTGCGGAATAACCACGAAATTCGCGCCGTCGATCGCTTGCGCAATGCGCGCATTCTGTGCCGGCAAGGTGCCCACATCCTCGTCGCCAACGACGACAAGGGTCGGCGCTGCGATCTTGTCGAGCTCTCCGAAAAGGCTTTCGCGGTCTAGGACGCCGTTCACCGCGCGCCAAATCGAACGCCTATTAGCCGCGAGTTGTTTCTGCCACGCCGAACGTTCGGCGGCGCGCGCAGGATCGGCCAGCGCCGTTTTGCCAAACAAGGCCGGCATGATCGCTTTGACCACAGGGCCCATGCCAAACAAACGAACGATGACGTTCATCGCCTTGTATTTCAGTTTGGACGGCTCCGGGTCTGCCGTTGTATCCAACAGAACCAGCGAGCGGATCAGATCGGGCCGATCGATCGCGAGCCGCATGCCGACGATACCGCCCATACTGAGTCCACAGAAATGCACTGGGCCAAGGCCCAGCGCCTCGATCAGCGCCGCCGCATCGTCGGTCACGGTAGCCATATCGATCGCGCGGCCGGTGCCGTCGGCGCTTTTGCCCTGCCCACGATGGTCGTAGGCGATGCAGCGGTAGCGATCCTTGAGGACCGCGATTTGCGGCGCGAACAGCTCGGTGTTCCACAAAAGTCCATGGCTGAAGACGACCGGTGAAGCGTCACCCCCGGTATCTTTGTAATAAATCGAGGTGCCGTTTACGTGGATCATTGCCATCGATCTACTTGCTCCCCAAGCGCGTCGATTTCTCTGAAAGTGCGGCGATTTCTCTGAAATAGCTTTCCGAGGGCAATTCTTGCTGGCTGCGCTTAAGTACTGGTAAAGGAGTTTGTTCGACTGAGAGTACAGTCAATATTTCATTGAGCGAGTACGCTGCTTTTGTGTGGTTAAAAAAGGGACCTACGAGCTATTCACCTTGCGCCGGCGAACATTGATGCGATGCAATTCTTCAAACCCGCGACATATCCAATCGGCCCGGCAGCGCCTATACGGACCAGCGGATGGTTATTTCTCCGGCACCACGGCAATGGCTTCGATTTCGAACAGCAGTTCCGCTCGTGCGAGCTTAACGACTTGCACCGCGGTCGAAGCCGGTGGCGACTTGGTGTCGAAGTAGCGATCACGCACTTCCCTGAAAGCCGCCAATTGCGAGATGTCGACGAAATAGTTGGTGACCTTGACCACATGCTCGAAGCCGGCGCCGGCCGCGGCCAAGGCGGCTTTGAGATTCTCGAAACTCTGCGTGGCCTGGGCGCGAAAATCACCACCGATTTTTCCATCGGACGCTATACCGACCTGGCCGGAGATGTAGATGGTGCGGCCCGGGTTGGTCGCTTCCACGACGTGCGTGTAGCCCATCGGGCTATGAATGGTCGGCGGATTTTGAAAGCGATGAGCGGCCATCCTCGGGTCCTTCCCTGCCAGTCCGACATGCCGTCGGCCTGTATTTCTGTTCCACAATACAATCGCCGGGCGTTCGTGGCAAAGTGCGCCGCATGAGCAATGCATTTGCCGCGCATGTGGCATTCGGCTTCGACCCGATGTGGGTGTCGCTGGCGGTGCTCGCCGGCACCTATGCGTTCATCATCGCCGGCCGCTTCAATCGCGCGGTGGTGGCGCTGATCGGCGCGGCGGTGATCGTCGTCATCGGCGCGCTGGATCAAAGCGAGGCGGTCAAGGGCGTCGATTGGGACACGATCGGCCTGCTTGCCGGCATGATGATCTTGGTCTCGATCTCGCGCCGCTCCGGGATGTTTCAATATCTCGCCATCTGGTCGGCGCAGCGGGTGAAGGCGCACCCCGCCGGCATCCTGCTCACGTTGCAGGTGGCGACGGCACTCCTTTCCGCGGTCCTCAATAACGTCAGCACCGTCCTCCTGATCGTGCCGGTGACGCTCGTCATCGCCGAGGAGCTGGAACTGCCGCCCTTTCCGTTTCTGTTCGCCGAAGTGTTCGCCTCGAATATCGGGGGAACGGCGACGCTGATCGGCGATCCGCCCAACATCCTGATCGGCTCGCAGGCCGGGCTCGACTTCAACGCCTTTCTCGCCAACGCCGCGCCGGTCGCCGTGTTGGTGATGGCGGTGCAGGCGGCGATGGTTCATCTCATCTGGGGCCGTTCGCTGCGCGCGAGCCCGGAGAGCCGCGTCCTCGTCATGGGCATGAACGCGCCGGGGATGATCACCGACTGGGTGCTGTTGCGCCGATCGGCCACGGTGCTGGCGGCGGTCCTCGCCGCGTTCGTGTTCGCTCGCCCGTTGCGTCTCGAACCCGCGACCATCGCGCTGACCGGCGCAGCCGCCCTGATGTTTCTCGACAACTGGAAGCATCGCGGCGCCAAGCAGGCGGACAACGTGCACGCTACATTTGCCGACGTCGAATGGACCACGATCTTCTTCTTCATCGGGCTGTTCGTTGTGGTTCACGCGGTCGAGGCGAGCGGATTGCTGACGCTCGCCGCGGGCAAGCTGGTGACGCTGACGGGGGGCAACCTGGCGATGGCCGGTGCGACCATCCTGGCGGTATCGGCGGTCTTGTCGGCGCTCCTCGACAACATCCCGTTCGTCGCCACTATGATCCCGTTGATCAAGGGCATGGCGCCCGCTTACGGCGGCCCGAACGCGATCACGCCGCTATGGTGGTGCCTGTCGCTCGGCGCCTGCCTCGGCGGCAACGGCACGCTCACCGGAGCCTCGGCGAACCTCGTGGTCGCCAGCATCGCCGAGCGCAATGGCATCCGCTTCGGCTTTATTCAATATTTAGCTTACGGCGTGCCGATGGCGCTTGTTTCCATCGCTATCTGCCAAGGCTATGTGTGGCTGCGGTATTTTTGAGCACCGAGACTTCGCGGGTGGAGGAGACGTTGGGGAATTCCAGGATGTGCGCAGGAAGCGAAAAGCCGGCGGAATACGCTTTGCCATCGTATCCTAAAAGTTGCAGTAATGCGCGTTGGTCTTTATATACCTGCAATCTTTGAGGGAATTGACGCAATGGTTGGTCGCAGGATTGGCGCGGTAGACGTTCATGTCGGCCTTCAGGTACGAACCGCGAGGCTTGTTCACCGCATGTCGCAGGAAAAGCTGGGCGATGCCGTCGGCGTAACCTTCCAGCAAATCCAGAAATACGAAAACGGCGTGAACCGCATCGGCCCGGGGCGGCTGCACGCGATAGCAAAGCATTTGAAAGTGCCGGTGACCTATTTCTTCGAGGGGATCGACAAGAATCCGTCAAAGGCGGCCCGCGATTCCAGCATGAGTGTGGTCCTCGAAGCCTTGAGCACCAAGGAAGGCGTCCGCATTGCTGTTGCTCTCTCACGCATTCGCAATCCGGAAATGCGGCGGCGCGTTGCCAATCTTCTTGAAGCGATCGTTGAGGATGAAAGTAAGGAGGCTAGATCGCTGAGCAGCGCTTAACTTTCTTCGGAGACGACATGGTTGGCGACATGCTCGACATCGGCCGCGCGGCATTCAACTTCGTCGATGAGATCGAAAAGAACCGCATAGCTGCCGCACTAGACTTGCCCGCTGGCGGCGCCCCGGGTACGTTGTAAGAGTACGGCGCACAGCCTGCGGGAGAGGGGTCTCGCATGGATCAATTCGCCTACGCGTATTCGGTGATCGAGCGCGTTGAACGCGCCGAGACCCCGACGGTCGTTTTGAACGAAGTTGCGCAGGCCGCACGTCATTTTGGTCTCGAACACGTCATCGTTGCGGGGATTCCCGCGCCGGGCAAACAGCTCGAGCCATACATCTTGATGCACAATTGGCCGCGGGGTTGGTACGAGCGCTACAACACGCTCGGCTATCTCCATCTCGACCCCGTCATCCGCAAGCTGCGGACGACGACGATGCCCGTGGTCTGGTCGGAAGCCCCCTATGATCCGTCATCGGACAAAAGCGGCCACTCCGTCATGACCGAGGCTCGGGAGTTTTCGCTCAACAATGGATTATCGGTACCGATCTACACCTTGTCAGGCGACCAGGCGGCCGTCTCCTTCGGCGGCCGTCATTTCGAACTGAGCAACGCCGATCAAAAGGCGCTGCATCTGATAGCGATCTACGCACACAACAGGGCGGCGACGTTACGCTCTGGAGTGAAAAACTTCAGACACCGCAAGCTCTCGCCACGCGAGATCGAAATCCTGCAATGGGTCGCTGCGGGTTTTTCCTCGCGGGATATTTCAGAACGGCTGAACATCGCGTACACGACCGTTGAAACTCATGTCGAACACGCCTGCCGCAAATTGGATTCCGCGTGCCGGACACAGGCGGTGGCCGAAGCGATTCGAGCCCGCTTGATTCCCTGAAAACTGGCTCTTGTAAGAAATCCGGTCCCTCCTGGGAAACCAGGATGCCGCGCCTCATTGGGCGCAGCAATGATGCCCCGTGGCTCCACCCAACACGGGGAAACTTCGATGATCAAGCTATTGGAAGGGATCCGGCCCGGTGAAAGCAGTGTGCTCGACGAAGCAATGCGGCTGCGTCACCATGTGTTTGTCGAGGAGATGGGATGGGAAGGCCTCCGCCGCGCCGACGGCCGCGATGTCGATCAATTCGATACGCCGGCGACCATCCATCAAATCGCGATCGTCAACGGCGAAGTCGCCGGTTACCAGCGATTCAACGCCACGACCGGCCCGCATCTCTTGGCCGACGTTCACTACGAACTCTGCGACGGTCCCTCGCCGCGAGGCAACCACATCTGGGAATGGTCACGCTACTGCGTGGCCCGGAAATTCAAGCGCGAGCGCGCGTTCTGCGACGTCGCCTCGACGCTCCTGATAGCCGCTCTCGAATGGGGCGAGCCGAATGGCGTCGAAGAGTTCGTGCTGGAGTTTCATCCGGTCTGGATCACCCGCTTTCTGGAGCTTGGCTTCGATGTCAAGCCGCTTGGGCTTCCCCGTGAATACGATGGGGATCCGACTGTGGCGGTACGGCTGGGTTATGGCAAGAAAACCTATCAGCGAATGCTGGAAATGCGCGGCATTCAAAGCCCGGTCTTGAACGTCAACCGCCACGCGGCGGTACGGGTGGCGTAGCGGCCGTCCGATCCCCCGATGCGGGACGCGAAGTCAACAGGAGACGCTCATGGCCGACGATCGTTTAGAATGCGCGGAGTTTGCCCGATCGATCGAAGAGGCGATCCAGGCAGCAGCGTCACTCGATCTCGTCTTGCCGGGATACCGACCGAACGTCGTGCGAATGCAGAACGGACCCTTCATACCAGGTAAGCAAGATGTCCCGGCCGTCGCCTGACCAAATCGATCAAATGCCGGATGAGGCGCCGCCTCATGCGATCGATGTCGTTTGCGACATCCTCCGCGAAGTCGAAAGCCTGCCGCGGCTGATGGAGGTTCATTACCTGATGCAGGAACCAGGCCTGTTGGATATCTTGCGCGGCCTGGGAGCCCTTCCGGAGGATGATCGCAATCGACTTCAGGAATATTTGGTCCACTATCGCCAGGCACGTTTGCGGGTGCGCGAGTTGCCGACGGGCGCGCTGATCCTGGAATCCGCGGACGAAACCCGGTTCGATGAAAGCGCGAGGGCGGTATAAGCTCAATTTTCGCGATTGAAAATTTCGGGGCGCCGGCCCGACATCCGGCGGGCGCCGCGAGCGATATCAGATCATCTTGCGATCGGCAGCTACAATGGTGCAGGCCCGACGCTCGCTTGTGATTGGTCCCTGGGAAAGTGCCCAGGCGCGGCAGAAAAATGGCTAGAAAGTGGCACTGAAGCGAACTACAATTTTTAGTATAAGGAGTTTCGTAGGCGAGGTGAGTCATGTCTCCAGTAAAGAGTTCTCCCGTCAGCAACACAGCGACGCCGCAGCCGAAAACCAGACTTGAGGTTTTCGTTAGTTATGCGGAAGAAGATGCCCAGTTGGTGAATGAAATTACGGAGGAACTCAGCAAGCCCTTCGCCTTCCTTCTGAAATTTTTCGTCGACACGGACACTATAAAAGACGGAGACCGTTGGAGAGAGAAGATAAACGAACGATTGGACAGTGCCGATATTTTGCTCATCATTTCTACCGGCCAACTGAAAGAGAGTCATGATTTCCCTGGCTTCGAGGTTGGATATTTTTCCCGATCTATCGAAGAACGCCCCACCATAGACGGAAAGATCAAGCGACAAATCATACCCATCAATATTGGGGCAAAGCCGCCGAGCGCGGTCCTCGATATTCAAGGGGTCGTAATCCGAAAGGAAGACCTCTTAAATTTCGAACTCGTGCCTGGAGATTTGTCCAGTGAAGAGAATTTTCTTGAAAAACTGCCAGAGAACAACGCGTTTAGAAAATTACTGCGACGTCTGCGTGAGATACTGACGGGCGTATCGCAAATGCTCTTCCGCGCGCCAGGGCTAACGATGCGTGACTTCGTTCAACAAATCCTGGCCATGCCTGAAAATCCGGAATTTACCGGAGCTTGCTACCTTCTCGTCGGACGATCTTGAAGCTTTCCGTCGTCATCGTCGCTGAGCGGTGGAACGATCGTGCCTCACGGCGCGTTCCAATTGCGTGCCGTGTCGGGCTGGCTGAGAGGTTTTGCCGTAGTGCTCTCCCGTCGCAACGAACGATTGAAATGGCACGCCGCCGTTTTGTTTGCGGCGTTGTCCGCGGCTTTGCTTGTCGCGGCGTCGCGCCCCGCGAGTGCCGGTATCTTTGACTTTCTGTTCGGCAGTTCTCAGGAACAAGCCGCGCCGCAACCACCGGCGGTCAATTCCTATGCCGAGCCCTCGGCGCCAGTGGCCCGGCTTCCTGGCGATCTCGGAAGCCTGCAAGGGGGCGGCAGCGGACGATTCGTTGCGTTTTGCGTGCGTCTCTGCGACGGGCGGCACTTTCCGCTCGCGCATATGGTCAATGCGACACCGGTCGAAACCTGCAAAGCAATGTGCCCGGCAAGCAAGACTAAGGTGTTCTTCGGCGGTGAAATCGATCACGCCGTCGCCAAGGACGGCGCGCGCTACGCCAACCTCGACAATGCGTTTGTCTATCGTCAGCATCTGGTGCCCAATTGCACCTGCAACGGCAAGGACGCGTTCGGGCTGGCGCGGTTTGATTTGAGCAGCGATCCGACGCTGCGGCCCGGCGACATCGTCGCGACCAAGGATGGCTTTGTGACCTATGCCGGCAGGCACGGACAAGCCGATGCGTTCACGCCAATCGATGCCAAAACAATCACCGCCGAACTGAACGCCGGATCATCGCGCATGCGGCTTGCACGGCGCGGCGCCGAGCCGGCACCGGTTGCCGACGAGGCTCCCGGAATCATCGTGCCGCGGCCGCACGCCGCCGTTCAGGCCGCGAGGTAATCAACTACTTCTTCCGCCAGCGACAGCGAAGCGGTCAGTCCCGGCGATTCAATCCCGAAGAGGTTGACCAGACGCGGCAGGCCATGAGCGGGTTCGCCGGCGATCACGAAGTCGGCCGGTTTTTCGCCCGGCCCGGTGAGCTTGGGCCGAATGCCGCAATAGTCCGGAACCAACGAGCCGTCCGGCAGGCCCGGCCAATAGGCTCGGATGCGCTGATAGAACGAGTCGGCGCGGCGCGGATCGACGGAGTAACTTTCGCGGTCGATCCACTCCACGTCCGGCCCGAACCGCATGCGACCGGCAAGGTCGAGCGTGACGTGCACTCCCAAGCCGCCGTCGACGGGCGTCGGATAGATGAGCCGCGAGAACACCGGACGTCCGGCGAAGCCGAAATAGTTGCCCTTGGCGAGGATGAGCGGCGGCACCTTGGCGGTCGGATAGCCGTCGATGCGGCGCGCCAGCGCCTGGGCGCCGAGGCCGGCCGAATTCACCACCGCGTCGAATGCCACGACGCCGGCGTCGCGGCCGCCGAATTGCACCTGCCAATGCGGCGCCGCATAGGACATTCGCTCAACCGGCGTCTCGAAAGCGATGCTGCCGCCGCAATCCTCCAGTTCGCCCCACAACGCCAACATATAGCCGTGGCTGTCGATAATGCCGGATTCCGGCGACGACAGCGCGCCGATAGGCAAGCTCCGCTTCGAGCGCACGCGCCGCATTGCCGCCGATCATCTCCAACCCCTCGACGCCATTTTGTGCGCCCTGCGCGAGCAGCGTCTCGACCTTGGCAAGCTCCGCCGCATCGGTGGCCACGATCAGCTTGCCGGATTTGCGATGGGCGACGCCGTGGGAAGCGCAAAACGTGTAGAGCATGCGCCGGCCGCGCGTGGAGTGGTAGGCGCGCAGCGAGCCGGTCGGATAGTAAATGCCGGCATGAATCACCTCGCTGTTGCGCGAGGACACCCCGTTGCCGACGCCGCCGGTCGCCTCGGCCACGATCACGTCGTGGCCGCGGACCGCCGTCGCGCGCGCGATCGCAAGCCCGACAACGCCTGCGCCAACAACGAGAACCTGCATGGCTTCCGTCCCTGTTGGGTTTATTCTAAGCAAGAATCGCGATGGAGGGATCACTGATGGCGGATAACGCAGAGAATATCGTACGAGTCTGTTCGAAATCGGAGGTGGGGCCGGAATCCGTGAAGGCGTTCGCGGTCGGCGCCAGCACGCTTGCGGTCTACAACATTGACGGCGCCTTCTATGTCACCGATGACGAATGCACGCATGCGGCGGCCAGCCTTGCTGACGGCATGCTCGAGGGCGACGTGATCGAGTGCTGCATGCATATGGGGTCATTCCATGTGCCCACCGGTAAGGTGATGCAGCCGCCGTGTGAGGTCCCTTTGCGCACCTATCGGGTCGTGCTTGAGGGAGACGACATCTTGGTCGATCTGAGCCGCAACGCCGCGGGCGAGCCGCCATGACGAGCTGAGCCGCCACATGAGTGAAAAAATCGTCATCGTCGGTGGCGGCATCGGGGGGCTTGCGGCGGCGCTCGCGCTGATCCGACGCGGGATCGATGTCGAGATCTACGAGCAGGCACAAGAGCTGCGCGAGCTTGGCGCCGGCGTGCAGATCAGCGCCAACGGCACCCGCGTTCTCCATGCTCTCGGACTCAAAGAGGCGCTCGAGCGGGTGCAGGTGCTGCCGGCCGGCAAGGCGATCCGGCTGTGGAATACCGGGCAAAGCTGGAAGCTGTTCGATCTCGGCATGGAATCGATGGATCGCTATGGCTCGCCTTACATTACAATCCATCGCGGCGATTTGCACGATGCGCTGGCGCAGGCGCTGCTGCGCGCAAAACCCGACGCCATTCATTTGAATCGCAAGTGCATCGGGCTTGCGCAAACGCCCGACCATGTCGAATTGCGCTTCGAGACCGGCGAAGCCGTCGCGGCGAAGCTCGTCGTCGGCGCCGACGGCCTCCACTCGGTGATCCGCACGAGTTTGTTCGGGGCGGCGAAGCCGGAATTCTGCGGCATCACCGCCTGGCGCGGCGTCGTGCCCATTGAGCGCGTTCCGCCGACGATCGCGTGGAACATCGGCACCAACTGGATCGGCCCTGGCGGCCACTCCGTGCATTATCCGCTGCGCGCCGGAAAGCTGCTTAACGTCGTCGGTTTGCGCGAGCGCACTGATTGGACGGTCGAGGGTTGGAACGTGCGCGGCACGACTGAGGAGATGCTCAACGATTTTGAGGGCTGGCACGCCGACTTGCATGCGCTGTTCCGGAGTATCGAGGTGCCCTACAAATGGGCCCTGGCGCTGCGTCCGACGATGAACGTCTGGAGCAGGGGGCGCTGCACACTGCTTGGCGACGCTTGTCATCCGATGGTGCCGTTCCTTGCGCAAGGCGCGGTGATGGCGCTCGAGGACGGCTTTGTCCTGGCGCGCTGCCTGGAAAAGTATCCGGGCGATCATGAGACGGCGTTTGCGCGGTACGAGGCGGTCCGCCGCGACCGCGCCAACAAGGCCGTGGCTGGCTCCGCCGATATGATCCCCCGGTTCCACAACCGCGCGATGGCCGACGCCGATGCCGCGCAAGCCCACGTCGCGCAGGAATGGCAGGATGATCGCGTCAAGGAGCGATACGATTGGCTCTTCAGCTACGATGCCACGATGGTGCCGGTGTGAACTTTCCATTCGGCCGTTCCGCCGATCGCCGAAATTCACTATAAGTGTCAGACCGAGAGAAGGGTTGTCGGGATGGATGCCGGAGCGAACGTAAAGACGAGCCCGGATTTTCCTATCCCGGAAGCGATGAAGGCGTGGGTTCTGGGCAATGCCGGTGAGCTTGCGCTCACGCGTAAGCCAGTCGCGATGCCCAAGCGCGCGGAAGTTCTTCTGCGCATCGACGCGGTTGCGATCTGCGCCACCGACCTTGAAATTATCGACCACGGATCGCCGGCGTTGATTCAGGGCGGCATGCCGTTCAACAAGAACTTCACACCTGGCCATGAATATATGGGCATTGTCGTGGCGCTCGGTCCCGGCGTCGACGAGTATCGGATCGGTCAGCGTGTCACCGTCGAAATCCATGCCGGCTGCGGCCAGTGCAAACGCTGTCGCGACGGCATGTACACCGCGTGTCTCAACTACGGCCTCAATTACGGCGAGGTGGACAAAGGCCACCGCGCCAACGGGTTTACCACCGACGGCGGCTTCTGCGAATATCAGGTCAACAACATCAACACGCTGGTCGCTATTCCCGACGGTATGTCGGACGAGGAGGCGACGCTGGTGGTGACGGCGGGCACCGCGATGTACGGTCTCACCGAGCTGGGCGGCCTTGTCGCCGGCGAAGTCGTCGTCGTGACCGGACCGGGCCCGATCGGCCTTCTTGGCGTCGCCGTGGCGAAGGCGCTGGGCGCGTCGCCCGTGATCCTCACCGGCACGCGCGACAATCGGCTGCGGATCGGTCGCGAACTCGGCGCCGATCATGTCGTCAATGTCCGCAACGAGGACGCTGTCGAAGCCGTGCGGCGGCTCAACGGCGGCAAGGGCGTCGACTACGTGATCGAATGCTCGGGCGCACCCAACGCGGTGAACGAGGCGATCCGCATGGTCAGCCGCGGCGGCAAGGTCTGCCTCGCGGCCTTTCCGCATCAGGCGACGCCGGTCGACGTCGCGCAAATCGTGCGCAACAACATCTATCTCTACGGCATCCGCGGCGAAGGCCGCAGCGCCACCCACCGCGCCGAAGCGCTGATGTCGCAGAAACGCTTCGACGCCACCAAAATCCATACCCACACCTTCGCGCTCGACGACCTGCCGACCGCGATCCGCTACGCCAAGGACCGCGTCGACGACGCCATTAAGGTTGTGGTGAAAGCGAAAGGCGTCGCCGCGCATCGCGTGGCGGCCGAGTGAGGGCGCTGCTGCGCCTAAGTATCAGCTCTTGCGAATCCGGAACGTCATGACGCGCGCTTCGTTGCGGGTATCTTCCAGGATGTCGCCGGTCTCCCGCAGCAAGTTCGGAATGTCGATGCCGGCGAGCGGATCGGTGCACGCCACGACCAAAATGTCGCCAGGCCGCATGCCGGCGAGCGCCTTGCGCGTGCGCAGCACCGGGAGCGGACATTTGAGGCCGCGCAGGTCGAAGGTTGTTTCCGCCATGGATGAGGGTCGCAAAAGCCGAAAGCCGTCCTTATCATAGGGGCGATGGTCGCGCCCAAGCCAAATCTCAAGCCAAGAACTAACGTCTGATCCCATGGCGATGCGCATTATTGGTCTCGCCGGCTGGAGCGGCTCCGGCAAAACGACGCTGATCACCAAGGTCATCCCGGTTCTGGTCGGGCGCGGCCTGAGGGTCGCGACGGTGAAACATGCGCACCACGAGTTCGATATCGACCGGCCGGGCAAGGATTCGTGGCTGCATCGCGAAGCCGGAGCGAGCGAAGTCGTGGTCGCGTCGGGCCGACGCTGGGCCCTCATTCACGAGCTGCGCGGCGAGTCCGAGCCGCCGCTCGCAGAACTCCTCACGAAGCTTAGCCCGGCCGATCTGGTGATCGTCGAAGGGTTCAAGCGCCATCCGCATCCGAAACTCGAAGTTTATCGTGCCTCCGTCAGCAAGCCTCTCCAATATCCCGATGACGATTGCATCGTCGCGATCGCGACTGACTCGCCGCTGCCGCAAGCGCAGCTCCCGCTGCTGAGGCTCGACGACATCGAAAGCATCGCGAACGTGTTGCAGGTCGAAGCGCTGCCGCGCGATCAAATCAGGGGGTTGCGAGGCGACGGCGGATAGCGCGGCATGGCGCTTTCAAGCTTGCGGATGGCGCACCGCCATGCGGTCGGCTTCTGCCGCCTGTTCGGGCGTATTGACGTTGAAGAACGGATCGACCAGCGTGGCCGGCCATTGCGCCACGCCGCGCGTATAACGCGCGGCCCATTCGTCGACCTTGCGCACGCCTTCGCTCGTGAGCGCACGCCGCAAATCATCACGCGACGCCACCGGCCAAAGCGCGACGGCCGGGTGCCTCCGTTCTCCCGAACGCGCGCAAGCGAGGATCGCGCCGGCCTCGACCCGCGCCTGATGCAGGCGCGCCACCAGATCTCGCGGCAGGAACGGGCAATCGCCTGGCACGCTCACGATCCAGTCGATCTTTGGCGCATGACCGGCCGCCCAATCGAGGCCGGCCAAAACGCCGGCGAGCGGGCCTGCGTAGTCCGGTACGCTGTCGGCCACAATTGTGAGGCCCGTATCGGCGAAGCGCGCCGCGTCAGAATTGGCGTTGAGGATGACGCCGCCGCATTGCGGGCGAAGCCTGTCGAGCACGCGGTCGAGAATCGTGGCGCCGCCGACGCGGATGCGCGCCTTGTCGCCGCCGCCCATGCGGCGCGCGAGCCCGCCGGCGAGCACGACGCCGAGAGTTTGGCGATAGGCCACAAACGATCCGCTTGCTGGGCGGGTTCAGCCGCCGGCCAGCACGCGCTCGATCTGCGCCGCCGTCGGGGTCACGTGATAAAACGCGGTGTAAAAGTCGCGGGTTAGAGTTTTGATGTCTTCCGGGAAGCGGTCGGGATAAAAAATCTTGGCGAGCCACCACAGCCCGATCAGCCTGTTGACCGCCGGCGGAAAATCGACCCAGCCGAACGGCAGCTTCGGCGAGAGGTAGACGCGTTCCGATTTGACTGCGGCAATCGCCGCCCAAGCCGGATCGCTGCGCACCCCCGCTGCAAACTCCTTATCACTGGCGATAATGATCTCGGGGTCCCAGCTGCGCACCTGCTCGATGGTTGCCACACCGTGCGAGCCGTGCAGTTCGGCGGCGACGTTGCGGGCGCCGATGAATTCGATCGGCTCGCTGATCATCGAGCCGCCGAAGCCCGTTTGCAGACCGCTCTTGTCGCGCGCGTAATAAACGCGCGGGCGGGCATCGCTCGGTACGGCAGCGCTGCGCTGCGTGATGATGGCGATCGTGTTCTCGGCGGAGCGGGCGAGCTTCTCTGCATCGTCGCTACGGCCGATCAATTGACCGAGCGCGCGATAGGTCGCGCCGACCCGATCCAGGTGCCCGTCGAACAACACATAGGGGATAGCGCTCTGCTGCTGGACGCGTTCGGCGAGTGACGCGAAGGAGGCGCCCACAGTGCCGATGTCGACAATGAGATCGGGCTTGAGCGAGGTCAGCGCTGCGAGATTAATGTCGTCGCCGCCGCGGCCGGTGAGCCGGGGTATTTGGGGCTTCGCGGCGATATCCGGCAGCAGGAACTCGCGCGCCTCCGGCCCAATCGGCTCCAGCCAGCCAATGAGGAGATCGGGCGCGAGCGTATAGATCATGACCGCTGCCGGCGGACCGGCCGGATAGATGCGGGCTACGTGGTCCGGCGCCGTGACCGCGCGGCCGGTCGCATCGGTGACGTTCGCGGCGAAGCTTAGCCGCGGTGCGACCAGCGTCGCCGCGATACTGCCGAGAAAAATTCGACGGTCGATGCTCATGGTGCGGGCTCCCGAACTCTCTCTTGGCTATTTCGTGCAGGAACACAAAAGCGGCAGACGGAGATGTTGTCTCGGCGGGTGCTTTTTGTCCAGTTCACGCCTTTTCGTCGGGAACCGCCAAAGCCTTGATAAAGATCGCGGTCGAGACGTAAAAACCGACCAGCATCGCGATCTCAACGATCTCGCGAGACGAGAAGTATCGCTTGAGTGCCGTGAAATCCTCGTCTTTGATTGGCGATTGCCGCGCCGCTTTTTCCGCGAAGCCGAGCACCGCTTTTTGCGCCGACGTGAAGGCGACACTGTCGTGCCAGTTCGCGATCTCTTCGATCTGTTGCTCGCTCACGCCGCTGGCGCGCGCCAGCGGCAGGTGCCGCGCCCAGACGTAATCGCTCTCCACCACCTGCGCGGTTCGCAGGACCGCGAGTTCGGCAAGCGCACGCGGCAGCATGGTATTGCGGCGGAATGTCAGCGCCATTTCGCCCGATGCTTTCATCAGCGCCGGCGCGTGCGCCATCATCCGATGGAGGTTGAGGATGCCGCTGCCCGATGCGAGCGCCTCGAAATGCTCCCGCACTTGCGCATCTTCCGGCGCGTCGACGAGTGGAAGTCCGGGCGGTGTCGTGGCCGCCGTCATGGGATCACCAGAAGCTTGCCGGTGGTTGCGCGAGTTTCGAGCGCGCGATGAGCCTCCGCGACTTCCTCGAGCCCATACGTCTTGAAGATTCTCTGCTTCAGCCGGCCGTCGGCGGCCCAGGCGAAAATCTCGTCGGTACGGCTACGAAGCTCCCGGCGGTCAGCAACATAATGATCAAGGCCGGTGCGGGTCAGATAAAGCGATTTACGGAACAGAAGCTCGCGGGGATCAATCGGCGGAACGAGCCCGCTCGCTTCGCCGTAGAGCGCGAGCAAGCCGCGCGGCCGCAGCACATTCATGCTTTTCACGTAGGTGTCCAGTCCGACGGCGTCGTAGACCACGTCCACGCCGCGGCCTGCGGTGATGCGCTTCACGGCCGCCTCGAAATCCTCGTCGGCATAAACGACGACGTGATCCGCGCCGGCGTCGCGCGCGATCTCCGCCTTTGCCGCGGTCGAGACGGCGCCGATCACCTCGGCGCCTCGAATCTTCGCAATCTGACAGAGCAGGATCCCGCAGCCGCCGGCGGCGGAATGGACGAGACAGCTTGATCCCGGCGCGAGTGGAAAAGTCGACGTCGCGAGATAATGCGCCGTTAGCCCCTGGAACAGGACGGCCGCGGCCTGCGCGTAGCCGATACCGTTGGGGAGCGGTACCACCCGCTCCGCTGCGGCGAGCGTGTGGGTGGCGTAGGAACCGGACGCAAAAATCCATGCAACGCGGTCGCCGGTCGCCACATCGCCCACATCGGGACCGACGGCATGGACGATGCCGGCGCCCTCCAGCCCGAGCGTCAGCGGAAGTTCGCGTTTGTAGAGTCCGCTCCGCAACTGGGTATCGAAGAGATTCACGCCCGCGGCTTTGACTTCAACGAGGACCTGACCTGGTCCGGGCGCAGGCAGTGGCATTTCCTCGAGCCGCATTGCATCGGGCCCGCCGCACTCGTGGACTCGGATCGCTCGCAAAGTCAGCGGCCGCACAGCGTGAAATCGACGGCTTCCGGCGTCGCTTTGAAATAAGCTTCGCGGAAGGACGGTACGTCCGGAAACGTGCCACGGTCGAGCTGGCGCCGGATAAGTTGCACGCGCAGGGCAGGTTGGTCGAAAGGAAACGGATCGACCTCGATCTTGTTCGCTTCGACGGTCCGCAATGTCAGTTTCACCGGCGCGGAGCGACCATCGTAGGAAGTCGGCACCGGCTCGATATAGTCGTCGACGACATCCTTGTTGCATAGAAAAAGCGAAATGAAATCGAAGGCCTGAAGAAACTGGTAGTTCGTCCAGAACTGCGCTTCGTCGTAATTGCGCAACTGCACGGCCTGTGCCTCTTCATTCCGCCCTAGAAAGTCCTCGTTGTCTTCCGGAAGATTCTGCGTATTGAAGAATTTCGGGTGCTCGACCTTGCCGTAGCGGCCGCGTTGTAACCCTGTCCGGTGCTTGCTCAAAAGGAGGCCGGAATAGGGATCGATCCTGGTCATCCAGTCGATCGCCCATTCGAACCCTCGCCGCTGCGGCTTGCCCCATGGGACCTGAAGGAAATTCAGCGGCTTGCCCGTGTCCGGCGCGATTGAGGGGCTGGCCTCGTAATCGTACCAGCCGCTGTCGTGAAACATGGCGGCCCGGACGATGGGCTCGTACGGCTGCAGCCGTGCAAAATTGCTATTGCCCCAATGTGCGGCGCACTGGCCGGAAAGCTTGGCGTGGTCGGTCTGCGCAATCAGGATGAGCGACCCATCGGGCCGTTCGCGTACGATCATTGTTTCCGTCCCGGTAAGTTGGCTACGTCGACGCGTTTGTCATCTTCATTGTCGATTTATCGGGCGCGACCGTAGCAGGAGCGATGCGTCGGGTGCAATTGCGTCGGGTCACTTCAGGATTCGCCGGGGAGTTGCACATCCCATGGCATTTCTTTCCATTCAACTCATTCCGCTTCGGATTCCGGCACCGGGACATTGAAGCCGTTCAGCGTAACCGAGACGAGGCAATACAGTCCGACCAGGTAGATCAATTCGGCGGCGCCGTGCTGTCCGAATTCCTCCGCGGCCTGCCGATAGGTCAGCTCGGGCAATGTGCCGTGGTGCAGCAATGCTGAGGCAACATCGTAGGCGATCGCTTCTTCACGCGTTAGATCGCTCGGGCGTTGGCCGGCGACGATGGTGGCGAGCTTGTCGTCGGACAAGCCGCGCCGCTCGGCGGCGATGACGTGGGCATAAAGCTCATACGCCGAGTGGAAGGTCGTTCCGGTGACCAAGATCGCCACCTCCCGTGTCGTGCGCGGCAGTGAAGGGGAGACCGACAGCGCCAGCGTCAGGTCCCAGATCGGCTTGCCGAACTTCGGATCGTGCAGCCACGGATTCCACGGTCCCATCAGCGCGCCGTTGTCGGCGATCGACTTGAACCCCTGGAAGTTCTTTTCGATGCCCGCTCGCATGTCATCGTAGACCGGACGCTGCTCGGGACTCAGCTCGGCTGGAGCGATCAAAGGCAAGCGCATCAAACTTCTCCTCGAAAAATGGCTGTTTCCACGGGCGGATAGTCTTAGGAAGGTGTGGCGCCACGATGAGCCGCGCAATAGTTTAGCTAGGACGCGCCGGGCGGGTTGTCAGCCGAAGCCGCCTCGCTATATTGCGCGCCTCCCCTTTCGGAGGGATGGCCGAGTGGCTGAAGGCGCTCGCTTGGAAAGCGTGTATACGGGAAACCGTATCGTGGGTTCGAATCCCACTCCCTCCGCCAATCCCTTGTTCGCCTTTGTTCGCCAACGACCGAACTTGGCAGGATAAACAAGGCATTACCTCAATTTTCCGTCTGTACCCGTTCGCCGCCATTCGCTAGAATCCGGTCGAATCTTGTGGGTTGCTTTGTGGGTTTAGGCGGACAGTTCGGGTCGGAAGCTCTCAAAATCTAAACCCACAAATCGATGAACGAAATAGGATTGCGGATATGTCAAATGACGTAGCGTCGGTAATTGAACAAACCGAGTTTAGTGTTGCGTCCACCACCGCGAAAAATGTCTATCCACCGCTATAGCCGCCGATGATAGGCAAGATTTCGCCAGTGATATAGCTCGAGAAGGTCGGCGCTGCGAGAAAGACGAAGGCCGGCGTTTCGAGTGGGGAATAGCGACCTTGTCGCTGCATTCGCATGATTTGATCTATGGGCATCATGTTGTGGTTCAGGTTCGCCATGATCCAGAATGACCCGGCGAGTAACAGCAGGACGATGAGCACGCCGAAAGCGAGCGCCATGATATTGTTGAGGTTGTCAGGGCCGGTGGTGATGTTGAGGAAGAAGACGAGGTGAACACCCATCTGCGCGATCGCGAGAACGACCAGCGCCAAGGGAATGCTCGGACCCCAGACAAGTGTGGTCCCCGAAATGAAGAAAGAAACGATGCTGAGTAGCGTCGCGAGACCAAGCCCAACAAGATAACTCCCGACGGCCTCGGCAGGCTCATGCTCGCCGAAGCGCTCGTAGCCCGGCGCGGTGTTCTCGTTATACGGCTCGTGTTGCTGTCCGGAATCGCTCATTGCCCGGCTCCCATCAAGTACACCACGGTAAATATCGCGACCCAAATGATATCAAGGGTGTGCCAGAACAGGCCGAAGCAGAGGACACGCCTGAGAATATCTGCCCGGTAACCCTTGGCGAACACCTGCGCCATCATCGTCAGCAGCCAAAGCAGGCCGGCGGTCACGTGCAGGCCATGGCAGCCGACCAGCGTGAAGAACGCCGAGAGAAACGCGCTTCGCGTTGGGCCAGCCCCTTGCGCGACCATGCCCGCGAACTCGTTGACCTCAATGAAAAGAAACGCTGCCCCCAGTATGCAGGTTGCCGCCATCGCGCCATAGTACCAGAATCCCCGGTGCGTCCGCGCGCCGATGCTTGCAAGGCCGCAGGTGAAGCTCGAGAGCAAAAGGCAGGCCGTCTCGATTGCGACGTTGCGTAAGTTGAACAGTTCCCGCCCGCTCGGTCCACCTGCTGTCGCGTCGACCAGCACGGCGTACGTAGCGAAGAAGGCCGAGAACATGACGATGTCGCTGAGCAGAAAAATCCAGAAGCCGTAACCAACAATGACGCGCTTCGACGCCAACTCACCGGCCGCGCGCTCTGGCGTGTACCGGCGATCCGGCAATTCGCGCTCGTGCTCGGCGGTCGCTTCGAAGGCGCTCATGGAGTCGCCTCCATGTGAATAAGCGCCTCGCTGCGTGCGCTTCGGTTGGCCCGGTCGATGCGCGCGACTTCGTTAGCCGGAATGACGTACTCGACCCTGTCCCGCCACGCGAAGACAACGAAGGTCGCGTACGCGCCTAATGCGGCCAAGCCAACCATCCACCAGATGTGCCAGATCAGCGCAAAACCCATGACGGTGGCGAAGAAGGCGCAGATGAAACCCGTTGGGCTATTCCTCGGCATCTCGATGTCGGTATAGCCAGGCTCGTCGCTGAGTCTCTGCTGCCGGCGCGCGCGCTGCTTGATCGCCCAATAGGCGTCGCGGCCTTCGACGTGCGGCAGCACCGCGAAGTTGAAGGCCGGCGGCGGAGAAGGTGTCGCCCATTCGAGGGAGCGCCCGTTCCAGGGATCGCCGGTCACGTCGCGAAGTTCCGCACGCCTGCGAATGCTGACGGCGAGCTGCGCGACCTGCAGGATTATTCCGGCCAGGATGATGGCCGCGCCACCGGCCGCGATCAGCAGCCACGGATGCCAGGCGGGGACGTCGTAGTGCTGCATGCGACGCGTCATTCCCATGAGGCCGAGGACATAGAGCGGCATGAACGCGAGGTAGAAACCGATGATCCAGCACCAGAACGCGGCCTTGCCGAGTCCTTCGTGTAGTCGGAAGCCGAACGCCTTTGGGAACCAGAAGGTGTAGCCGGCGAAAGCGCCGAACAACACCCCACCGATGATGACGTTGTGGAAGTGGGCCACGAGGAAAAGGCTGTTGTGGAGAACAAAGTCCGCC
>Ga0182024_10009746_pt1 | contig 19772 bp, 14 predicted proteins | sample P32metaG_FD_120480 | JGI IMG/M metagenome (GOLD analysis project Ga0182024, IMG submission 120480) | Permafrost microbial communities from Stordalen Mire, Sweden - P3-2 metaG (Illumina Assembly) | ecosystem: Environmental > Terrestrial > Soil > Wetlands > Permafrost | place: Sweden: Stordalen... | reverse complement strand
ACGTATCCGCAAGATGACGATGCCGATGTGACCGTGACGTACAGCGTGCGCGTGCCGCGCCGCGTGTGGCTTGCGCAGGTAGCCACCGTGAATGGGACCGTGCACGTCGATGGTTTGCAGGGTGCCGGACAATTGCGCTCGGTGAACGGCGATGTGGAAGTAGCCGCCAGTGCCGGGGCGTTCTCAGCCCGCACGACGAATGGCGACATCCACATGGAACTGGCCCGACTGACGGCGCAACCGGCGGCATTTCCGCACACGGCGGATTTGATGCATGCGATTCCAATGCGCGTCGAAACTGTAAATGGAACGATCGAACTGGCCGTGCCGTCAGAAACACAAGCATCACTTGAGGTGCGATGCGTGAGCGGCGAGTTCCGCTCCGATCTGCCGGTAACCACTTTAGCGGCGTACACGCCGCGAGAATTCCGGGCAACGCTGGGTGGTGGTGGGACGGCGGTGCGCCTGAGCACGGTGAACGGCGCCATTCGCATTCGCTTGCTTGCGCAAGGGATTTAGGAATCGGCGATTGGATTGGCCACGCGCGATCGCGGCCCGTGCGTTTCACACGCGAGAGTTGTTTGCAAACGGAGTGTTTGCGAACGGGGTGTTTGCAAGACGGAGAGATTCTTCGCTGCGCTACTCAGAATGACCGTGAGTTCCAGTGGAGTAGTTTAGTACGCGGCACATAAGCTGTTTAGCAATCCAGGCGCTGCAGTTGTGGGCAGCGCAGGTTTACCGGTGACCGCCGCCGTGTGATCCTGCCGACGCGCTCGAAGGCGCAGCCGCCCGCGACGCCGATGTGCCGACCGCCATCCTTCCACCTGAGTAGCCGTGCGGCGATCCCGCGAATCCTCCTCTAAACCCGCCAGAGGTGCCCGCCATCGCGTGAGAAACAGGCACGGAATGGGGAGCCCTTAGTGATGGCGGCACGGAAGAAAGCCCTGATGCCTGCATAACGCCGCCGTGCGTCGCCCGGAACGATGTAGGACCGCTAAATCGGGGTTGCGCGACGGAAGTGGACGCGGAAGTTCTAGGAATTGCGGCTGCTGATCTCACGGACCCGGAAGCGGCTGCCGCAGCAAAGGCGGGCCCGGGTGCAGAGGTGACTCGCATGGCGGTTGTGCCCGCAACTAATGGCAAACGATCGCCTGCGGCGATTACGCCGCCTGCGCCGGGGGCCGCGAGAATCACTGTTGGAGCAACGGGTTTGAATGACTTCGACGATTGCGGCATCACAGTATTGGGAACCCATCCCAATTGATTGTTCACCTGGACCCAGGTCGCTGTGGCCGGCTGGAAAGTGCCCGCACCGGTCGGTATCCAGGCCCAACCGACTCCGGGGGCGTTCACCCACGAGCCGAAATGATAAGGCAACCAGCCCCAAGGCTCGCTGCTGACCCAGTTCCATCCCGTGCCGCCCATGAACATCCATTGTCCACTGGTGAACGGCATCCAATTGGCGCCCAAACCATAAGGCGACCAGGCAAAGCCGTAGCCGGGAATATTGGACCACAAGCCAAAATCGTAAAGATCGGCGAAACCTTCCGTGTAGTTTCTGCTTTCGAGAACATCGGATGTTCCGTTTTGCGCGTAGCTCACGGCGGTTTCGCGCTGAGAAACCCACTTGTCAAAATCGTCGGCGGGAGGATTGCTTGCGATCTCCGGGGCGCCGTTGCCGTCGGCCGGCTCGTGCAGCGTGTGACGGCTGCCCAGAACAACAGAGGTATCGCCCGAACCAGAATCTACCGCCACCTTTCCAGCGAACACAGTGACCCAACTCTGGGCAGAGGAGGCATCCACACGGAACCGCCCGCTGCGAGGCACTTTCACATTCAAGCCGGAAGCGGCCACCGACAGCGCATCGGCGCGCGAAAGCTTCGCGCTCACAATGGCAGTCCCTTGCGAAACAGTAAGCCGGGTGACATGGCCGCCATTCACCAATGCCAGGAGCGAGAACTCGACGGCGGAATCCGGTCCCAGGCGCATGGTGAGAGAGTTTTCAAATTCGACTTCAGCGTAACCATCACTGGTGCGCAGGGCAAATCCTTGCTGAATCGGAAGATTCATATTCGCGTCTTGCCAGGCTTCTCCGGGGCGCTGATATTGCACGCCTCCCTCCACGAAGCTAAGCCGCACGATGCGAATATTGCTGTAATCCTGGCCTCGCGCTGCAGGCGCGAGCGAGAGCGCGACCATCACCAGCAATGCCAAGGGAACAAGGAAACGATGTGTCATGTGCCTGCCCCTCATGTAATGCCCCTCAATCCGGCGAGTCCATCCTGTCCGTGCCCTAGATTATGATGCAGCAGAGCCAACGAAACCAGCAGTTAAATTGTCATCAAATTGTCACCAAATTGCTCACGCGCTAAGCGCTTTGGCGTAGTTAGCGCTTTCACCCCAATATCCGGCTGCTTACTTTCTGCATGCCGCGCCGTCGAAATCAGGGGGAGGCATCCATGAGTAAAAGCTTTATCCAAGAGAAAATTAGTGGACATAAAAAACTAACGGCCAGCCTGTGCAGCGCGGCGCTGGCTTCAATGTTTGTGGCCGCAGCTCCGGTACCGGCGATAAGCGGCACACTGACTTCCGTGGCAACATCGCGCGCGGCGGAAATGCAAGGGTCGCACTCAGGTTCGTCCGCCGCCGGCGACTCGTCGGACTTGTGGTCAGACTTCTGGCCAGGATTCACGGCTATGCCCGCACCGCAGTTCGAGGCGGGAGGCTGGCTGGGTGTGGCGATTGCAGAAGTCACGCCCGACAAAGCGAAGGAGTTGAAGCTCTCCACGACTCACGGCGTGGTGGTCTCGCAGATCGGTGAGAATAGTCCCGCTGCCAAGGCGGGTTTGAAAAAGGACGACGTGATCACGGAATACAACGGGCAGCGCGTCGCAGGCGCCGTTGAATTTCGCCGCATGGTGCGCGAGACGCCGGTGGGCCATACGGCACAGTTGACGGTCTGGCGTGATGCACATTCGCAGATGCTTTCCGTTGAAATAGGAAGCTATCCCGCGGGATTGAAGAGCGGAAACGAGTTCTCCGGCGCGGGACCGCGGAATTTCCAGCGTGAAGACGACCGGCAAAGCATACAACCGCCATCGGAGGAATACTTCGATTCCCAGGCCGCACCGCGGGGACCGATGCTGGGCGTTTCGGCCATGGATCTTTCCGGCCAGCTCGGTGAATACTTCGGCGCACCCGAAGGCCAAGGCGTGCTGGTGACGGAAGTTCCTAAAGACTCAGCGGGCGAGAAAGCCGGCTTGCGCGCGGGTGACGTAATTGCGAAGGTGAACGGAGAACGCACCCGCAACCGCGCAGAGTTACGCGAGCAGCTGCAACACGCGGTGGGCGACCAGAGCGGAACAAAAAACGTGTCGCTCGGTGTGATCCGCAAAGGAGCCGAAACCTCGGTTAACGTTCAGCCGCAGATGGCGCAACCGCCTGCGGGATCGCGAAACGGTCATCCTCGCGAACCGAACGGAATCGGTCCGCGCATCCCACTCTAAAATTGCACCGCAGTTGCAACTCTGACGGGCTGCCGCATTTTATTCGGCGGCCCGTTTCGTTCTTGGGGCGAGTGGCCTGCCGCATCTCATGCGGCGGCCCGTTTCATTTTTGTGCGAGCCGGGTTGCCGCGGGCGGCGATCCTCGGACACGAAGAGCACGCCTATTGGCGGACGATGACGACCATGGCGGCGGGGACCTCCAGACGCGTGAGGCGGCGTTTAGCATCGAAGTAAATAATAATTTCCAGATCGGTGGAACGGACTTGCAAAGCATCCAGCTGCGCGCCACCGGCGGTTTTGGGACCAAGCGACTCGACGGTGATGCTGCCGGGAGTCATATCCTGCGGAATGACGACGGGAAATGTTTGCGCGCCTTTGGCGTTCCAATCGTATAACCGGCCCAGGATTTCGTATTGATCGTAGAGATTATTGTCGAGCACAGCGATGCGCGGCGAGGTGAACTTGAAATCCTGGTGAACGGGGTCCTTGCCTTCCAGCGTGATCGAGCTTTTGGCGGTGCCACTGTCGAAGATTACTGTGCCAGAAGACTTCTTTTGTGCCTGCGCGGTCCAATCGTAGTGGACCGGCGAGCCATCGGCAGCAAGCCGCAACTGACCGGTCGAGCGGGTCATGCCGCTGCCAGGCACGCGGATTACAGCTTCGCCGTGAGCAACCCATAGAGTTCCAGAAGGCGCAATATCGAATTCCTCAGTGCCCACCTCCGAGCCCTGCTGCATGATCCGGAACTTCCCTTTATCCGCCGTAAACGCCGCCGGTGATTGAGGTGGCAAAAGCATGGCGCGGTATGGCAGCAAGACACGGGGCGCCGCCAGCAGCGATGCCGCGCATCCGAAGACTAACCCGCCGAAAACAGCGCGAGATTTCATGGGTTTTCCCCGTTCATTTCATGATTTCTCCCGTTCAGAGGAGAATTGCTGCGCAACACCAGGAAGGCGGGCAAATGGGGGCAAGGCGAGAATACGACCGACAACCTGGGCAGGCTCATCACCGCCCGTGACGCGATGGTCAGCCTGCTCGTAGAACGGCACGCGGGAAGCCAGCAATGCGCGGAAACTCCATTCATCGCGGAACAACGGCCGGTTGGTCATGGTGATGCAACGAGCCAGCAATGTTTCCACCGGGCAATCGAGCCACACAACCAGGGCCCCACGGTCGCGAAGCAACGCGGGCATACCGGTTTGCGCGTAGGTGCCGCCGCCGAGCGCCAGCACCACACCGTCGTGAGATTCGGCCGCGCGTCTGAGCAAGGAATCCAGAAGCTCTCTTTCCATTTGGCGAAAGGTGGGCTCGCCAAAACGCTCGAAGATTGCGGGAACGCTCAGACCGGCATGCTGCTCGATTTTTGCGTCAAGATCGTCAAACCGCCACGCGAGCTGGCGAGCGAGGAGGAGTCCCACGGTAGTTTTGCCGGAGCCCATGAATCCGGCGAGGCACACAAGTCTTGGCGTGGGCGAACGCCCTGCAGAGGACGCCAGATTGGTCAGCGAATCGTGCAAAAAGGCGCGCGAAGCTTAATCGCGCTTCAGGATTTTTATTGTACCACTGAAGGAGGAAAGCTCGACCTTGGCATGCCCTTCATTCATCGAGCCGAACAGACTTTGGGCCATGCCGTTGGGAGGATATTTCGGAGCTCGCATCTGGTGGCGATCCGGCACCACCGGCGCCTGGTTGACGACGTTGCCGAAAAGAGAACTGGCATTCACATCGAACGAATCATTGCTGGAAAAGCGCACTTCGATGGTGCCGCTGTAATTCTTGAGCACATAAATTCCGCGGCTGAGAAAACTGCCGTCGAACAGGATGTTGCCCGAGGAGGTTTGCACGCGAACGTTATCCATTACCGGCTGAATCAACTGGAAGTTGCCGCTGATCGAGTTAGCGTCCATGCGGCCGGCACAACGCGTGCAAATCGTCGAACCTCCAATGGTCTTGATGGCCAGGTAGCCTTCGACATCCTGCAACGCAAGATCGGCGGTAACGCTGTCAAAGGACACATCGCCGTGGACGCTATCGATGGTTACGTTGCCCGAATCCGTACGAACCTGAAGCTCGGTTTCCGTAGGCACGGTAATCTCGTAATCGGTCTTCGTGTCGCCGCCGCTGGCGTGCGGATCCCCGACGTGCGTAGCCACCTCAATGCGATTGCCGACCTGCTCAGTGTCCACTTCCACGCTGCTAGCGGCGAAACGCCCCACGACCATGACTTCATGCTTGTCCCAGGCCTTTACCAGAATGTGGCCGCTGGGGTTTTGCACGGTAACGACGGGCTTGCCTTCGACTGCAAAATGTCTTTCGGTCCGATGTGTTTGCGCATACGCGCCCGTAGACAACAGAAAGGCAGCCATGGTAGCGCCGGCGGCTGAAACACAATTCACCGTGATCGTGCGGGCGTTCATCGGTCCTCCAAAGTAGTACGGTCGATTGCCGTGGCGAGCAAAACTGCTTTCTGCTGATAGGCCCCGTACAGGTACTGACGCACGGCGGGGTTGTCAGGTTGCTCGCGCATGGATTTTTCACACGCGGCGATCAGGTGGTCAACGATTCCAAGGTTCTCCTCGAGCGACATTGCCAACGAGGCGTTTTGCCCCGGTAGCGAGGCCATGACGCGCTCCATATCGCCCTCGAGAGTTTGATGCAAGTCCAGCCCGAGAAGAGGGGACGCAGAAGCGGAATCGGCGGCCGGCAAGACTCTGGCGAGAACACCCCCCGAACTAGCATTGGAGGACACGTTACCGGAATACATGCGGAGCTGCAGCCCCAAAAGCGCGCTCGCGACCAACAACAAACAACCAGCACCGGCGAGCGATAAGCGCGGCGCAGAGGTGCCCGAACCGCCGAGCAAAGCGGTCAGCCAGCTCTTGCCGCCGACCGAATCGCCAAGCTGGACATGCGTGGGGACCTGGGGCCCATGAATAAGGCCTTCGGACTCAAGTTGGGCGCGCAGCGCCACCCATATCGCTGGCGGCGGCACAAGCTCTTCGGCGCCCCACTCGCGGCTCGCCGCGCGAATCACGTCCAGGTCGCTCCTAAGCAGCCGACAATCAGGGCAAGTTTCTAAATGAAGGATGGCGTCAGCGGGCAGCGGGCCGTCCGGTTCGTTCTCAACGGTCTTGTCAAATTGAACACACTGCATGTTAGTGAACCCTTCCCGTGCTTTCTTTGATGCAAATAGTTTTCATCGGTTTCCAGCAGTCTCACCTTTGGCGGCCTGGCGCTCCTGCCGGGCGCGATCCCGCTCATTCTCCTGCAGTAACTGCCGGAGTCGCATGCGCGCCTTATGGAGCTGTGATTTCGAGTTGCCGATCGAACACTTCATGATGGTGGCAATTTCGTTGTGCTCGTATCCCTGAACGTCATGGAGGACGAAGATAGACCGGTAGCCCGGCGGGAGCTTCTCAACCGCACGCTCAAGATTCACTCGATCCACTGACCCCGACAGGCGCAGATCCGGCCCTCCGACGTCCTTACGCGGCCCACTACTCTCTTCATCCGCATCGGCGGTTTCGTCGAGCGAAGTCTCGGCAAGAGTCTTCTTGCGCAAGCGCATCAAGACGACATTCACTGACAAGCGATGTAACCAAGTGGAAAACGCGGATTCGCCCCGGAAAGTTGCGATCTTGCGAAACAGCTGCAAGAAGGCCTCCTGGGCAAGATCCTCGGCTTCCGCCGTGTTCCCCACCATCCGCAAACACAGTGCATAGACGCGCCTATTATGTAACCTATAGATGCGCTCAAACGCATCGGCGTCGCCTTGCTGTGCCCGTCGGATGGCCTCCGCTTCGGTCAGCTCGACGGTATCAATTGGTCTCGTGCGGGCCACCAGTCCCGTCGGGACGCATCCGGGGTGATGGGATGCGCTGTCTGCTCGGTGAGTTGTCTTTACCGGCCTTGCGCGGATGTAATCGACGGCGGCAAAGGTTTGCTTGGGCGGCCGCGACCGTTGTGCGCTTCCGGAGCGTGGCCTGGCACGGCCGGGCTGCGGATATGAGTGTGGACAGGAACGGGGTGGCGCGTCTGGCGCAAGGGGACCAGGCGGCCGGAAGCCGGGAGGACAGGCGCTTGCGGAACGGAGTAAGTTCATCGCTGGGAAGAGCGCATAAGAAGGATTTTAGTACGATGGTGGTTTCGCGCAGACACGTATTGAGGTCATAGTGCAGAACTTCGAGCCGGGTCCACTGCGTGGGCAGGAACATGATGGTGCCATCGGTAATGCCCCCAGCGATCTGCTGGGCCTCGCTGCGCAAAACGGCCAGAGTCTGTTCAATGGCGACCAGTTTGCGAAAAAATCGGGCGCGCACGCGTAGCACCAGCAGGAAGCCCAGGTTATTGGCGCGGGCAAGTTGCTGCGCACGTTCACTGCGAAAGAAATCCGCGCATAAGGGCACGACATTCGGCTCGGTGCCGAAACGGCGGCCATGTTCGTTCAATGTTCGCAATACGCCGCGAAGCCGAACTGCGACACGATCGAACAATCCGCCAAAAATCGCTGCCCCTTCGCGAGCCTGACCTAATTTCCCTTGCTGGCACAGAGTGAACGCATCGTTCAGAGCCACGCTCAAGATCACATAGGAGACTTCTAATTCGTCAAGGGTCGCGTCAAACAGGCGATCTTTGTCCTCTGGCAGCCATGAAATCCAATCTTGCTGGACAGTCGCCATGCGGCGAGAACCTTCGACCCCTGCGGTCTGCTGCATTGCCAACCTCCTCAGCGGGGCCGAATAATAACACAGGGCCATGCAGTCAGGCACGGTTCCTTGACGCTTGGGAAAGCGGGTCGCTATACTGCCCGGCGACCTCTCACAGGCCCGAGAATTTTCAGGAAGGAAGATCGCTTTGCCTTTCGAGCCTCTCGATCAGTACCTCCAACGCAAGAGAAAACTCGCCGAAATTGCAGCGCTCGGGGAAGATCCGTTCCCGCACCGGTTCGACCAGACGGGGACTCCCGCTGAAATCGTTGCCGCCTACGGCGGAAAAGACGCGCGTGAGCTTGAACTGCAACGCACAAACGTGCGCACGGCCGGCCGCATTCTCACGCTGCGGCTGCATGGCAAAGCCGGTTTCGCCCACCTGCAGGGCGATGGCGGCCGCATTCAAATATATGTGAAGCTGGACGTCGTTGGCGAACGCCTCTTTCGCTTGTTTCAGTTGCTCGACATGGGAGATATTGTCGGGGTTTCCGGACATCTGTTCCGCACCAAGACGAACGAACTCACCGTCTGGGCGGATGGCCTCACGCTGCTGGCGAAGTCGCTCCTTCCGTTGCCTGAGAAATGGCATGGCCTGGCGGATGTTGAGGTGCGCTACCGGCAGCGCTATCTCGACCTGATTGCCAACCCGCGAGTGCGCGAGATTTTCCTGCGGCGTGCGGCGATCTTGCGCGAATTGCGCGCCTATTTCGACGCGCGTGGATATGTGGAAGTAGAAACGCCCATGATGCAAACCATCGCCGGCGGTGCCGCCGCCCGCCCCTTCATCACCCACCACAACACGTTTGATCTCGCCCTGTACCTGCGCATCGCGCCTGAGCTCTACTTGAAGCGGTTGGTCGTCGGCGGGCTCGACCGCGTCTATGAGATCAACCGGAACTTCCGCAACGAGGGGGTTTCAACTGAGCACAATCCTGAATTCACAATGCTCGAATTTTACCAGGCATATAGCGACTATCGCGATTTGATGGCTTTGACCGAAGATCTTTTCGCGCAGCTAGCCAAAAATATTTGCGGTTCCGCCACCGTGACCTACGGTCCCCACACAATCGATTTGAGCCAATGGCAGCGCCTGTCCATGCACGAGGCTATCGGTCTTCATTGGCCTGCTGGCGCAATGCCCGCGCCATCACCGGCGGACCTCGCGAGTCCGCATGGACCGCGCGCAGCGGCGCAGCGTTACAACGCGTGGGCGAGCCGCGCGTCATCGTCATCGCGTGAAGGCGAACCATCTGCGCCGGAAACCTGCGCCGCGCCGCTGACCGGCATCGAAAAGATGACGGACGGCGAACTGACTGGTTTGTTGTTTGAGACGGTAGCCGAGCCCAAACTGATTCAGCCCACGCTGCTGTATGACTTCCCGACGGACATTTCACCGCTATCGAAATGTCGCGACGACGATCGGTCGCTCGTGGAGCGATTTGAGGTCTACGTCGCCGGAATGGAACTCGGCAACGCCTTTTCCTAGTTGAACGATCCTGAGGAACAGGAGCGCCGTTTCCGCGAGCAAGTGGAACGAGGCGGCGAAGAAGTCCCGCGCGAAGTAGACATGGATTATGTAAGGGCGCTGGCGCATGCTTTGCCGCCTACCGCCGGGATGGGCATCGGTATCGATCGTCTGACGATGCTCCTCACCGACTCGCATTCCATTCGCGAAGTCATCCTGTTTCCGCTGCTGCGTCCCGAAACCTCCGCTGCGCCCGTGCCTGACAATGCCGTCCCTGCGGACCTCGGCACCGGTCACCCACCTAAGATTCCCGCGGGTCGGAGCCAGTCAGGCAAAAACGAATGAAATTTGCGTGGCTGTTGGCGCGGCGTTACTTGCGTTCGCCCAACAAACCCGCCGTGCTGCGATTGGTAACGGTGCTGGCCGTGGTGGGGGTCGCCGCTGGCGTGGCGACGTTAGTCATCGCGCTGGCGATGAATACAGGGTTTCGCCTGACGCTTCAGGATCGCCTCCTGGGTGTTACCGCGCACGTCAACATCCTACGGCCTGGATCGGAAGGGCTGGAGGATTACTTCGCACTCGCCGAACGGCTGGGCCGTACACCCGGCGTACGCGCTGTGGCCCCGGCCATCTATCTGACTGTGCTCTTATCTTCAGGCAACCGGGCACGCGGCGTGGTGCTGAAGGGCATCGATCCGGCGCTCGAGGCCAAGCGCAATGAAGCGCTGCAACGCATCGTGGCGGGCACAGCAGATTTCGCGCCCGATCGCGATGGCCTGGACGCGGTGATTGTGGGAAAGATGCTCGCGGACGAATTGGGATTGCGGGCGGGAGACTTTGTCGAGCTAACCAGTCCGGCGGGACGGCTGACACCTTTTGGAATGGTGCCACGATCGCGGAGGTTTCGTATCGCAGGGATTTTTGATTCCGGTTTTTATGATTACGACGCGAATTGGGGTTTTGTGACGTTGCAAGCGGCGCAAAATCTGGCCGGGGTTGGCGACGTGGTCAGCGAACTGGAATTTCGCATCGTGGACGTCGACCGCGCTAACGAGATGGCCAAGCGCCTGTTGCAGCAGGCGGGTCCAGGCTACGTGGCGACGACTTGGATGGACGAAAATCGCGCACTGTTTCGCGCGCTGCGGCTGGAGAAACTCGTAACCGCACTTTTTATTGGCCTGATTACGTTTGTGGCCGGCCTCAATATTTTGGTGGTGCTGGCGATGACCGTTAGTGATCGGGCCCGCGACATCGCCGTCCTGATGGCCATGGGCGCAAGACGGGACCAGGTTCGGCGCGTTTTTGTATTGCTGGGTCTCGCCGTCGGCGGCTTTGGCACCGCGGTAGGGCTCATTGCCGGTTACGCGCTCGCGTGGGCCGCTGGCACCTACCGCTTGATCCCACTTGATCCGCAGGTCTATTCGGTGCCGTTCGTACCGTTCCATCCGAATGGCATTGATGCGCTGTGGATCGCTGGCGCCGCGCTGGTGATCAGCATTGGGGCGACGCTCGTTCCTGGCCGCTCGGCAGCACGCATTCAGCCGGTGGAATTACTGCGCTACGAATAGGCCCGCGAGTGGGCCGAAGCCTCAGAAACTTTGGCTCACCGCGTGCTCTTTAGTCTATGCTGGAAAGAATACGGAAAGTCACGGAAGCGAGTTACGGCTTGGCGCGCCCGGTATGTGGCTTTGGCAACCACAGTTGCAGTGACTTTGCTCCGGCCGATCGTTTGCCGCAAAAAAGCGAGTACATGTTCGGGTAGTTTAGAGGACTAAAAGTGAAATCTTTCGGCTGCATCGTCCGCGGGAAATCTGGCCCTATCCAGTCGGCCGATAGCGGAGGGCGTCAGCCAGACAATCTTTCTAACAATTATTGCATCAAACACAGTTGAGGCCCGGCGCAGCCTCACAGCGTCGAACACAGGAACTTGGTCGTGCCTATCTCCACAGTGCTTTAGTCTAGTAGCAGAGAATAGCGCTAGTAGCAGGAATAGCGAAAGGAACTGGCCGAACCTAACATGATGCCTTCGCCGACGATGCCGATGACGGCCAATGATCCGGCCGCAGTACGCGGCGCCTCGGCGATGGGCATTGCCGGGCCGTTACTGGAAGCTCGCGAACTGCGCAAAGTCTACGGCTCTGGCGCGTCGCTGGTTGCCGTGCTCGACGGGGTAAATCTGAAAGTGGCGGCAGGCGAAATGATTGCAATCATGGGGCCGTCAGGAGCGGGGAAAAGCACTTTGCTGCATCTGGCAGCCGCGCTGGACACGCCAACAAGCGGTACAGTATACTTTGAGTCGAAAGCACTAGAAACACGGCAGGACGCGGCGATTGCGGAATTTCGGAACCGCAAAATCGGGTTCGTCTGGCAAAGGCATCATCTCCTGTCTGACTTTTCAGCGGTGGAGAATGTGGCCATGCCTTTGTTAATGCGCAATATCGATTATTCCCAGGCGCTGAAGCAGGCTGCTGGCTGGCTCGATGAAGTGGGGCTGGCATCGCGGGCCAGGCACCAGGCCTCGGAGTTGTCCGGCGGGGAACAGCAGCGTGTGGCCATTGCGCGCGCACTGGTCAACGAGCCGGCGCTGCTGCTGGCGGATGAGCCAACCGGAGATTTGGACGAACATAATGCTGTCGCAATTATGGATTTGATCGAGCGTTTGCATCGCACGCACCGGCTGACCTCCATCCTCGCTACGCATAACCCTGTTTTGGCAAAGCGTTGCGGCCGCGTTTTAAGACTTGAGCACGGGGTGCTTGAGCCCGACGTGGAATTTCATCAGGCCCCTTCATCCGTGATTGAGGGAGAAAAGAGCTGAGCCGTGTTTGAACGCTATACGGAAAAAGCCCGGCGAGTCATCTTCTTCGCCCGGTACGAAGCTAGCCAGTACGGCAGTCCGTACATCGAGACCGAGCATCTGCTGCTTGGCCTAATGCGCGAGGATAAAGCACTGGCCAATCGTTTTCTGCGCTCGCATGGCTCGATCGAGTCGATCCGCAAGGAAATCGAATCGCGCATCACGATTCGTGAGCGTATTTCCACTTCGGTGGAAGTGCCGCTGAGCCAGGAATGCAAGCGCATCCTGAATTTCGCCGCGGAAGAGGCGGAGCGCCTAGGGCACAAGCACGTTGGCACCGAGCACCTGCTGCTCGGCATCTTGCGTGAAGAAAAGTGCTTTGGCGCCGAGATTCTTTCGGAACGGGGATTGCGACTCTCCGGGCTGCGCGAGGAATTGGCGCGCAGCGCGGGCGAAAAGGTGCAGGTGAACCGGCCGAAAGAGACTTCGCTGCTGGCGGAGTTCAGCCGTGACTTGACCCAGGCCGCGCTTGAGGGGCAACTCGACCCGCTGGTCGGGCGCGAAAAAGAGGTGGAGCGCGTCATCCAGATTCTGTGCCGCCGCACGAAGAATAACCCGGTACTGATCGGCGAGCCGGGCGTGGGAAAGACGGCCATTGTCGAAGGCTTGGCGCAATGTATTGCAGACAGCGACGTGCCGCCTTTCCTGGCAGACAAGCGCATTTTGTCTCTGGACCTTTCGCTGATTGTCGCCGGGACGAAATACCGCGGCCAATTTGAAGAACGACTCAAAACCATCATGAAGGAGTTGATGGAGAGCCAGAACTCCATTGTGTTCATCGACGAACTGCACACGCTGGTTGGCGCGGGCTCCGCCGAAGGTTCGCTCGACGCGGCCAACATTCTGAAGCCGGCGTTAAGCCGTGGCGAGATTCAGTGCATCGGCGCCACCACCCCGGGAGAATACCGCAAGTCCGTAGAGAAGGACCGCTCGCTTGAGCGGCGCTTTCAGGCAGTCAAAGTAAACAGTCCGAACGAAGAAGAATCTATACGCGTGTTGCAGGGTGTGCGCGAGCGTTACGAAAAATTTCACGCGGTCAGTTACACTGACGAAGCCATTCAATACGCTGTGTATCTTTCGAGCCGTTACATTCCAGACCGCTTCCTGCCCGACAAGGCCATCGATCTGATCGACGAGTCGGGAGCGCGCGTGAAATTGCGCCAGGCGACGCTGCCAGATGAAGTGGCGGAGGTCCAAAAACGGGTAAAATTCATCACCCACCGCATGGAAACCGCCATTGCCAATCATGAATTCGAGAAGGCGCGGTTCTATTCGGAGGAAGAGCGCAAGGAAAAAGAAAATTTGCGGCAATTGCGAGAGCGGTTGAAGCTGGACGATTCAACCACCGGCATCGTCACGCGTGAGGATATCGAGGACGTCGTTTCCCGTTGGACGGGCGTAGCCGTCCATGCGATCAAGGAAGATGAGCAGCAAAAATTGCTGCGCATCGAACTGGAACTGCACAAGCGCGTGATCAGCCAGGATAAGGCGATCACGGCCCTGTCTCGCGCGATACGCCGTAGCCGGGCGGGATTGAAAGCTCCTGGGCGTCCTGTCGGCTGTTTCTTGTTCCTGGGCCCCACCGGAGTCGGCAAGACGGAAGTTGCGCGGAGGCTGGCGGAGTTTCTATTTGGCACCGAGAAATCGCTGGTGCGGTTTGATATGTCCGAGTATATGGAGAAGCATTCGGTCTCGAAGCTGATCGGCGCGCCTCCAGGTTACGTTGGCTATGAAGAGGGCGGGCAGCTGACCGAGCGCGTGCGCCGCACACCGTATTCGGTGATCCTGCTGGATGAAATTGAGAAGGCGCATCCGGATGTTTACAATATCCTTCTGCAGGTATTCGAGGACGGTCAGCTAACGGACGGCCTGGGAAATACCGTCGATTTCCGGAATTCCATTCTGATCATGACCTCGAACCTCGGAGCGCGCCATTTGCAGAAGCGTTCCTCCCTGGGATTTCAGTCGTCTGGTGACGATGTTGCCGGGAAGTCGCTCGACGAGATGGTGATGGGTGAGGTCAAGCGGGTATTCAATCCGGAATTTTTGAACCGCTTGGACGAGATCATTCTCTTCAACCCGCTCGCCGACGAGGATCTGCTGCGGATCATCGACTTGTTGGTCGGCCAGATCAACGACACGCTGATCCATCGGCAGGTACAAATCGTTGTTACGCCCGAAGCGCGCCAGTGGATTCTGGAAAAAACTTGCGCGGACCGCAGCTACGGTGCCCGGCCATTACGACGGGCGCTGCAGCGTTACGTCGAAGATCCACTGTCAGAAGCACTCATCCAGGGGAACTTGCAACGACCGGCAACACTGGAAGTCTCTGTCTCCGGTGACGCACTCGGCTTCCGGCCGATCGTGGAAGCAACCCCGGTAACCCACTAGCGAATCCTATGCCCGCAAGCCGTCCCTGAGGGATTGGCAGGGGAGCAAACAATTTTGGCTTGGAGGGCGCGGCCTTGATATTTGCGATGGCCGCATGCAAACAGTCCTGCCAGTCGTCGTCAGGGGCTCGCAAGGCGGGATCGGTGTCGCTGCCGCTCGGCCTGCTGGTTCTCTCCTGTGTGCTTGCGGCGTTTCCCTCACCGCGGTTGTGGGCTCAGGGGAGCAATACGCTCAACACCGCTCCCGGCCAGGCTTCTTCGCCAATTGTGGAGCGTATTGAATTCGAGGGCAACCGGCGCATCCGCAGTGAAACGCTGCAAGCGCGAATCTTCACGAGAGCGGGCGACCCTTACAGCGAAGCAGGACTACGGCGCGATTTTCAGGCGCTTTGGAACACGCAATACTTTGAGGATGTTCGCCTCGAAGTCCAGGACAGTCCCAACCGTCCGAACGCCAAGATCGTCGTCTTTCACGTGGTCGAGCGGCCCATCATCCGCAGAATCGAATATCACGGGCTGAAATCCATCAGTGAATCCGACGTACTCGACCGGTTTAAGGACCGCAAGGTAAGCCTTTCGGTAGAAAGCCAGTTTGATCCCACCAAAATCAAAAAAGCCGAAGTGGTCATCAAGGATCTGGAGGCGGAGCACGGGCGGCAATTTGCGGTGGTGAAGGCCACGTTCGAAAAGATTCCCGCGACCAACGCGGTGAAGCTGATTTTTACGGTGGAGGAAGGTGCCAAGGTAAAAGTCGGGCAGATTTCTTTCCAGGGCAATACCGCGTTTTCCGACCTCAAAATCCTTCGCTCCATGCGGCACTCCAAGCCATTTGCGATTCCTCTCTATCTATTCGACGTGCCCATGTTCGCGAAGACCTTCGATCGCGCGAAGCTGGATGAGGACCTGGAAATTGGTGTGCGCGGACTCTATCAGAATAACGGGTACTTCAAGGTGCTGGTGAAGGATCCGATTCTAACCACTGTAGATGTCGAACGCGGGGGCCTGCCTGGGCCGCTTCCGCTGGTTGGCCGCCAGCATGGCAAGGCCACCAACATCGTTATCCCCATCGAGGAGAATCAACAGTACCGCATGGGACGGCTGGTGATTCGCAGCGCCGACCCTGACAAGGGTCTCTCGCTGAAACGGGAGTACCTCGAAGGTCTGTTCCCTCTGAAGAAGGGCGACATCTTTGACGCGGAGAAGATTCGCAAGGCAATTGAAACCTACACAAAGTTGTACGGCGTGTATGGCTACATCGATTTCACCGCGACTCCCCAGATCGACGCTCATGACGATACCAAGACCATCGATCTCACTTTCGACTTCGACGAGCAGAAGCAGTTTTTCGTGCGACGCATCGAATTTTCCGGTAACGTCACCACCCGCGACAAAGTCATCCGCCGCGAACTCCTCGTCAACGAGGGCGACATCTTCAATAACCGTTATTGGGAGCTCAGCCTGTTGCGTCTTAACCAGCTGAACTATTTTGAAGCGATCAAACCCGAGAATGCGGAGATCAAGCGCAACGTAAAGGCGGGCACGGTCGACATTCTGCTCAAGCTCAAGGAAAAGGGTAAGCAATCCATCAGCTTCAACGGCGGAGTCAGCGGCCTTTCCGGCAGCTTCATTGGCCTGAGCTACCAGACGAATAATTTCCTGGGACTTGGAGAGACACTAACACTCTCGGGTAATATCGGGACCATCCAGCGCACGGTGCTGTTCGGTTTTACCGAGCCCTACCTATTCGACCGGGCCATTTCGACGGGCTTTACGGTTTCGTCGAGCCGCTTTACCTTCAATCAGGCGCAGCAGGAGTCGATCCTGCTGGGTCAGAAGGTGCAGATTGATCCGAATATCGAGCAGGATTACAACAACAACACCACCGGATTCACCCTGTTCGCCAGCTATCCGCTCCGGAAATTTTCCTTTACCCGGCTGGGATTGACCTACGGTTTTTCCGATACCAGCATTCAGTCGTTCAGCACGGCGTCGACCGATTTGTTCGAGGCCCTGCAGTTCCAATCGCTTGCCGGACCCTCCGCGCTGAGCGGCATACATTCCAGCCGCATCGTGCCCACGCTGACGTATAACACCGTGAACAATCCGATGAATCCGACGCACGGGAAGTCTCTGTTTTATTCGTTCAGCTTTGAGGGTGGGCCACTCGGTGGAAACGTGAAGGCGTTAACCAATGTTATGGAGGCGAAGTACTTCCGGCCGATCTATCATAATCGCAACGTGTTGGCATTTCATTTCGTCGGCTCCTTCGCCACCGGATACGGAGGCCGCGAATTGCCTCCTTATGACCGGCTGTTTTTGGGCGGCGAGACCGACCTGCGCGGCTTCGACATCCGGACGGTCACTCCGATTGTGTTTATCCCGGTGGCCTCCAGCACAACGCTGACTTATACGGACCCCACCCATCTGGATATCAGCGGAAATCCTCTGTCTCGCGGCGTCACGATTCCGGCGCTGACGTACCAGATTGCGTTTCCGGGCGGCGACACTTCCGGCGTATTCAACGGAGAGTATCGCATCCCGATTGCGGGACCGGTCAGCACTTCGCTATTCGCCGACATCGGTACGGTGGGCATACTCGAAAAGAGCCAATTGCAACTGAACGATGTCGGCTTCTCGAGTCTGGCCACGCAATTCCCGGGAGTCCCGATCAACAAGATACTGCAGATTCAGCCGGGCACAAATTTCAAACCGCGTGGTTCGGTGGGTATCGAGTTCGTGGTACAACTCCCCATCATTAACGCGCCGTTCCGGTTGTATTGGGCATACAACGTGTTGCGGCTCGATCAGCAAATTATCGCGCCGGCAAGCCTGTTCACGGTTCCCGATAACATCAAGCTATCGTTGCCGCCCGGAGTTTATCAGTCGCAATTTGTGCCGCAGATCAACAACCTGCTCATCAATCCACAGCGGATCAATTTTTTCGAGCCCGCGAGCACGTTCCGGTTTGCAGTCAGCCGCACGTTCTGAGCACCAAGTTTTGAAACCAGGAGAGGAATCGGTGGCACGGATGAATTCGGAGGCAACCGCATGAGACGGTGGGCTCAATGGCTTTGTTTGGCGCTGATCGCGGCGGCTGCGGCGACGGGATGCCATAACGCAAACGCCGGTGTCTCGGTGACGGTTACTCCAACCGCGGCCACTGTCTTACTCAACAATGGCAGCCAGTTTACCGCCACGGTGACAGGGTCCTCGAATGCTGTTACCTGGTCGGTAAATAGCGTGACTGGCGGAAATTCGACCGTGGGCACCGTCGATTCCACCGGCCTGTATACGGCGCCAGCGACGATCCCGCCTAATACCACGATCACAGTCGTCGCGACGGTACAAAACACCACAACCACTGCGTCCGCCACGGTTACGCTGGTTTCCGGCCTCACGATTACGATAACGCCGTCGAGTTTCTCCATCGGCACCGCGGAAACACTGCCCTTCTCCGCCACGGTGACAGGCGTGCCATTCAATGCGGTAACTTCTACGTGCAATACGCCCAACCCGACTTCCACCCTCCCATTATGTTCCGCGGTTACGTGGACCTTGACCGGGGTCGGATCCATTGACCCCAACACCGGACTTTACACCGCGTCCAGCACGGCCGGCTCGGCAACCATCACAGCGACGTCCATTTACGACACCGGTGTAACTGCCAATGCCACGGTCACCGTGGTTACCGCCGCCGATCCTACAATTACTTCGGTAAGCCCCCGGGTGGGTGCGATCGGCTCCGTCTTTCAAGATGTTTATTTGTCGGGCACGAATTTCATTTCGACAACAAACGTGTTCATCAACGGTGTGCAAATGCCCGCCACTGCCATACTGGCCGCGTCCAGCACCGTGCTGCGCGTTCGGGTGCCCTATACCATGTTGTCAACCACGCCTACGCCGCCAGCGAATACGGCCACACTCTCGATAACCGCCAGCCGTCAAAACGGCGCCCAACAACAATGCTCTCCCGATCCCACGCAATGCCAAGTGGTGCTGTCGCCGGTGCGCGCCGCCATTGCCGGACTTTCCGTCGACAGCGTTCCGCAAGCGAGCGGCGGGTCGGCAACGATTGGCGTCGATGGCGGTTTTTATGGCTCGCCTGCCGGCAACGGTGCGCCGGCTAGCCCTACGGTGACCGCTCAATTTGGGGGGCAGGCGCGCTCGTCGCAAATTAGCGCTACCAATCCAGCCCGGCAATTAAGTGTGATACTGAATCCGTCCGACATCACTACCCCGGGCCTGTTTCCGGTGGCACTGGTGAGCAGCAGTCCCGGGGCGGCCGTACCGCCGGTAGTCGCGAATCTCGCGGTGCAGCCGGCATATGGGCCGTCGGCCGTCACGCAGGTTGGAGGGTCGCTGCCGGTGGGCAGCGCGCCAGCCGCAGTGGCCATTAACACGGCAACTGGAATTGCCGTGGTAGCCAACCAGGGCTCCGATAGCGTGACGCTCATTGATCTAACCCACGTGACGCCTACCGTAGTGGTGCCGTCGATTTGTACCGCCGCCGCTAATCCCGCGCCGCCACCCTGCCCAGCGGGGTCGGCCGCGCCCACCGGCGTCGCGGTGGACAATCTGCGCAACCTGGCGCTGGTCGCCAATAGCGCGAATAACACGGTGGCGGTCGTCGACCTTGCAGCGAAGAGCGTGCCATTCGTCATTCCCACTGCCAGCATCGGCGGAATCCCAGCCGCGGTCGGAATTAATCCGGTCACCGGGCGGGCCATCGTCGTTTATCGCTCGACCAACAACGCCACGCTGCTCGATCTGACGCCCTGGCCCGGATCACCCGTTGTGGTGGGCACCGTGAATGTCAGTACCGGCCCCACCCCGCACGTCTCTGTT
>Ga0182024_10009745_pt1 | contig 19775 bp, 21 predicted proteins | sample P32metaG_FD_120480 | JGI IMG/M metagenome (GOLD analysis project Ga0182024, IMG submission 120480) | Permafrost microbial communities from Stordalen Mire, Sweden - P3-2 metaG (Illumina Assembly) | ecosystem: Environmental > Terrestrial > Soil > Wetlands > Permafrost | place: Sweden: Stordalen... | reverse complement strand
AGTCGACGGCGAGGATGTTTGGCGTGCAAGGCCAGCAACTGCTGACGGAGAACCAAATTTTCAAGGATGAGGTCCTCTCGGGAACGGAAAGCACTGACAACACATCCGAGGAGATGTCGGAGCAACGTGACGAGAGCCAAGATCATGGTCAGAATCTTACCGAAACTTACCGCATAAGACCCGACTCCAAGTCACTCATTCTGCAAGTGCACGAAGTTTTGACGATGGCCAGGCATCGCTCCCTTGAAAAGCCAACGTTCCGATTAGGGCAGATTCGCCGCGTCGGCTTCGAGATGGACAAATAACGTGATATCGACTTGAATGATGAAATAGGTCCGATCAAGGTCGTACATTCTCACCCATCACTATTCCCTACCTGACAAGTCGGCGGCGCCGACGAAAAAAGCTCAACACGCCGAAACCACACCAGGGAGTTTTCGTGCTTTATGAAGTCAGCAAGCCCATCACATTGGTGCATGTATTTCGATTGGCCGAGGGCATCAATGCTCAAGTGATACTGGTCAAGAGAGGCATTACGACCGAGGATGAAGCCGTTCTTAATGAGTACTTCCCACGATGGCGCTACGTAAGATGGCAGACGTGTCCCACCGTCTCCGGATTATTTCGTTTGATCGGGAAGCGACATTGGCGACCACTCGCGATTGAGGTCAGCACGAAGGCTGTACCGTATCACCGTTTCTACTTAGTCTCCGGAGAGACGCCAGCTTTCGTCATTGGCTCAGAGGACAAGGGGATCTCAGACCAGCTTTTGGCCGAAATACCCGATCACCTCTATATCCCAATGGCCGGAAAAGCCACCAGCTACTCAGCCGGGATGGCTCTAGCCATAGTTGCAAGTCACTTTGCCTATGTCGCTAAACGGAAAAAACACTAAGCCAGCAGGTCATTCTCCGCAACCACTCGAACAATCGGCTTTGGCTTCCACCGGCCACAGTTCTTGGTCGAGAGGGCCGACGAGAGACGCAGCCCGCTCGCGTGTGCGCTCGTAGGCCCATGGCGCAGCGTCCTCGAACGGCTCGTGCTCGATGAATCTGCCCAAATAGGCGTCGCAGAATTGTCGATAGTCTTTTGTAAACAGAAGGAAGGTGTGCCACATAGCATCAATCGAGGGGGAAGTAACTTTTCGGCCTGGCATCACCGCTGCCACCGCTAGGAACTGCTTTAACCCATCAAACCGACGCCCAGCAGTTTGTTCTGAAACTTGATTGTCCTCCACGTGTCGTTGAATCACTCGAGGGTGCTCATACCGTAAGATACTCTCAAGCGGCATCGGGGTCGGCCTAGTTTCGAGTTCGTTCAAAAGGGCACCTCCTTATAGAGCTTAAGAATGTACCACAAAAACCCGCGCGAGGGAGAAGCGGAGGATTGAAGGCACTTTCCCAAACGGTAAGGGAAGTACCGAATTGAAGGCTGTGGGCAATTCAGCGGACTACTTTGTTAAACTGCTCAGGCGAGTCTATGCAAGCGAGAGTGCGTTCGATGCCGAGAGCAGCATCGAACGAAGCATCGATGCCTATTCCCTGCTCATTGGTTGGCATTGTCCTCTCGCGGTTTGTGTGGCAGGGCTCTTCGGCGAATTAGCAGCGAAGGCTGATCAGAAGCGTATTCCCAGCCGCGAGTTAGAAAGCGCTGCCGGGTCGTGCGTCGCGGATCTCGTGCAAGGGGTCGCTTCGACGTTTCGAGCCATGCCTACACCCTTTGAACTTCCGACTGATCGCACCACCGTATGCGATCCGGATCTCTGCGATGTTGTCGCCGCCCGGGCATTGGCGATGGTCGCGCGAACGCCAGATTACTCCATCGAAGATCTCAATCGTCTGGTCGGACGAATCGTGGCAGGTATGGGGAATGCCGCCTATGCTTACTTTCTCTCGTCGAATCTAGGAATCGGTCTTCCGGCCAACGCCCACGACGTTGCCGTGTTGCATCTCAGGCGGCGCATCGACTCATCTCAAGTTGAAGTCTCTCCAAGCCCTCACAGTTATGTGAAACGGATCTTCCCGGAGCCCTATCACAGCACGATGCTGCGGCTACTACCAGAACTAAAAGAATATAGCTCAGTCCCGGATGCTGACGCATATGCAGCTTCCTGTCGCCATGCTTTGGGAGCCGATGGAAAGCGCTATCATCTGTGGCTGGTAGATTTGCTAAGCTCCGGCTCTCATCCCCGTAACGTACCGCGAGATCTCAGAAACGACTTTTGGTGTGGTCTCGCTAAACGTCTTGCGCAGCCGTCATTCAAGAATGCTCTGGCCGATCGTTTCACACCTGAATCATCTACCCGCTGTATTGATGCGGCGATTCGTTTGACCCGAGAAGTGGGAGCCGCTTACATTCCGCCGCATCTCGATATGGCGCACAAGCAGTTGACGGTGATTATTTACCTAGGTGGTTCTGAGTCGAATACCTTGCAAGGTACATCGCTCTATGACACGGACGAGCTGAATCACCATCCAAATCTGAGCAAAACGATGCCCTTCGTCCCCAACAGTGCACTGGTGCTGCCGCGAACAGATCGGGCGTTACACGGCGTTGAACCGCACATAGTCCCGCAGTCTCGGGCGACTCTACACATTTACCTGCAGGAACAGGGACAGAATAGCACCCGCATATTTCCATCGTCCTGAAACTGTGTCTTGCACTCCGAGTAGTTAGCAAGAAATGCTCTGAAAAACGAGATCGTCGTCAAACTCAACTGGCAAGTGGCTTTCGGCTAGCGGGGGACCGACTGTTGTGTACGTCTTGGCGTAATGGAGATCGGCGCGCACTGTACTGCTGGATCCTTTAGCTTGAGGAAGACAAAGGATGTCCTGAAGTAATCAGTTGGGACCTGTCTGATTTCGTGCCGAAGCGGCGGTAGAGCAGGCTCCCCGCGCGAAGTCTGTCCGCGGATAGAGGAGTTGTCGAGCAACGGTCGAGCTATGCGAGGGGCGGAATGATCTTTACTTCAAGAGGTCCCGGCGGTGGGACCTCTTGGGACAGTCCTGGAGCCATCGGTTACTTGGTGGGTTCAACGATCAACCGTGAGCGCTCTTTGACGATCGTGTGATCGCCGATTTCTCTACGGTGCAAAAAAGAGCTCTCCCACAAACAAGCGATAAAGGCAGCGTCGTTCGGGCTTTTGGGCTCAATAAAGTGGGTTACGGTATCCCTTCTCCCGGCAACCCTCTTTTTGCTTACCGTCATGCCTGTTACTTCTCCATTTGCCACCAAACTCCCAATTTCTGCTTCAAGTCCCGCCTTCAATTTCGGATCGCTGGACATAACCACGACCTTGCCGTGCTGCGTGTATATGTCCGCCGCAAAACTGCCAGTTGTAATAAAAAGCCAACGCGTCTGTTCTGTGTAGAGTTTGATGTGAAAAGATCGGGTCATTTTCTTGCACGCATACGTGTAATCATGGTTCTCATATAGCTATACCTCTTTGGGTCTCTTTGTTCAAGATAAGCGGCGTAAAGAACGAAGAAGGCAAAGGCTTCGGCGAAATCTTCCACGTCACTCGCGACCGAATAGCTGCTGAGTGGTGTCGAGGCTTCTTCGGACACTGCAAACCAGTTTGCCTTTTCTTCGTCCGAAGCAAACTTTTCGTATGCTACGTGACCAACCTCATGAGCGAGCACGTATGCGTATTGATTTCGAGCTTCTTCCGCCGTCGAGGCTGGCTGTCGGGCAATTTGAATCGTTGCATGGTCGATAGCATTCCATGTGGTTCTTCCACGGGCCGGAAATTTCCTCCCGCTCGACATAATCTCCCATATCTCTTTCTGATATTCAATGGTATCGACTACGCCCAAGACAGATTGCGGGAGAAGATCGAGGGTGCGCTCCAACGCAATATTGTCTAGAAGCCCCGACTGTTCGAACCCTCGCACCGTAGTGGTCCGGAGGGTTGTGAGTCGATTGCCCAGAGTGACAATTTGGGATCGAATCTCCTTGGATCGTTGACGAGTTGTGGCGATAAGATCCCGAAGGCTCCGAAGATCCGTCCGCATCTCGTTTGCTTCATGATTGAGAGCTTCGCACCTTGATTGGACCTCACGCCCTTCAATCGATAGTTGCTTGGCCAGCTCTTTTTCATCCTCAGCGAATGCGTCGCTCGCTTCCCGATAAAGCCGCCTGAATTCGATGGCGAGCGCGTCAGCCTGTTGCGAAAGTTCACGTATTCGAGGTTCATTTGTCGCGACAAGATCCCGGTATCGAAGGGTGGCAGAAGATAGGCGACTTTCCAGTTCTGCTTGCTCTCGCAACATAATGGGCAAGTTCTGAAGGATTTCCCCCTTCCCGACTTCGCTACGATTATCCATATCAACTCAGCATCAATCGCCGCCTGATTGTAACTCTCGGATACAGATTCTTCGCAAGGACTTCCCCGCGCGGGAAACAGTTGTAGAAACCGTCGATGGCTCCACCGCGCTGTTTCTTGAGGTCCAGGTGGGAGAAATTGCACATCTGGCAACGTCGCTCGCCGTGTGCCCGACCTCCGCGACCGACCGGCCCGTGATCAGTGATGATCGACTTCCTAAAGGCCGCCCATCGTCACTAACCGACTGACGCATAAGAGTCACTCTGGTTCCTTAGGGCATTTCCATACGACGGTTGACCGATGCAGGTAAACTGGTTCAGATGCCCTCTGTCCAATAAGGGCGCGTCTGGACGCATCGCCAGTGGCGTTGTAAGTGCTTTCATTACAATGCAGAGCGGGGGAAGAAATACGATGAGCGAAACAGTCTTGCTTAGGTTTCTGGGCAGCGGTTTGGTCGACGTGGGGGGCGATGATGCCAAATTGGGAAAACTGCAGGCGACTTCCGCTGCGATCGCGGTTGTCCTGAAGAAGGCATCTTCCAAGGTGCCAAACTATTCTCTGGTCGCTTTCGACTCTAATGTTCCTAGCGCCGATCCTGTGGTCGTCGAGGTGCTGAATGCCTTGAAAGAGATCTGGCCCACCTATGTGAATACTTTCGCCAGCACTCCCATTACAGTCCTTAGAGCCATAATCCTCGATGCGCTTGTTGAAGCCGCACGTGAAGATGAACGTGCAGCTGTCGCATTCTCAGCGAGCGCACGGAACATATTGCAGTTCATGGAGACTGGGAATGAACTACCGATCTGGGTAGATGTCGTCAACGATATAGAGGCTGCAGTTGATAGCCGGGCTGAACAGGAATGGGCAACGCCTGGGAGTATCAACGTCGGACAACTGGAACTACAGTCCCCTCCAGCGATCAAAATCGGCAATGCCCCCGGAAAGGTAGATAGGGAAAGCTTGCGTTCGAAGCTAACGGCAGGAGCAGGTGGCCCTCAGTGGCCCCAAAACAATCCTTCAGCGTGGGCGCAGCAACTCGGAAATGGTTTTGCTGAGGCCATTGGTGAAGCGATTGACAATGTCGCCGCGCAGAGCAAAGTTGGCCCCATAGACTTAACTGCCTCCTTCCAGCAACTCACCTCGGCAGTATCAGGTTATGTGAGTGAAGCCTTACGTGCTGTCAGCGGAGCAACGGCAGGCCTCCAGAGACGTACAAATCTGATCTGGTGGAAGCAGGCGCTGTTTTCTCCGAGCAAACAAAAGAGCTATCGCGCATATCCTGTAACAATCGCTTCGGCTCTTATGGCGCTGGATCTGTACCAACAGATTCCCATGTTTTCGCCGACGAGTGTCTCCGCCTTTCTTGAAGAAGCCGTTCGGTCACTACCACCTTCCCCTGGTGCAGGCGAAAGGGTACTGAAAGATGTCCTCAGAGAAGCATGCGAAAGCCCTACGCTTGATGTGGTTAGAGCCGAGGCAGCGAAGCTCTTTCCTAGTCCTTTAGGAAGGTCTCCGATCCTGGCCCTAATCGCACATCCGGAAACGTGCGGCTCTCTTAAAGATGACGAACTCCGGCGCATCATCGGTGTGTCTCTCGACGTCCATATCAGCGACCCACAATGGGCGAGCTGGCTCTTTCGGGACCTGCAAACTGGGCGTTCAACAAAAGAGCAACCGAAGAAGCGCGCTGGCAAGGGGACGGCATGAAAGAGTGCCCACTCGACACTTGCTTCGTTCCCGATACCACATGCGCTCTCGGACATTTGAGCCTGAAGGACTGTTCCAAATGGACCGGCCAAGAGAAGTCCGACACTGCTCAAACAGAGAGCGACGACGAAATTGTCCTTCCATGGTCAGGCTCGGCCTTGGGGCGCACTGACATCGGCTTTGTCGGTGGTAGAAGAGCGCCGACAATGATTGGCGTCGTAGGGCCGGAAAATGCTGGGAAGACCTCGCTTCTCGCTGCATGGTACTTACTGATCGGACGTGGCGCGGCAGTCAGTAAACGCCATGTGGTCGCAGGTTCATTCACTTTAACTGGGTGGGAAGCTGTAGCACGTTCTATGCAGTGGGCACCAGGTACCCTGCCGGAATTTCCCGCGCACACATCAACACGAGGTGGACGGGGGCAAGGTCTTCTCCATCTAGCGTTCCGCGAAGATGGCGATCGTTTGAGGGACTATCTCTTCACGGACGCTCCTGGACTCTGGTTTCAGAAATGGGCCATCAATGAACAGGCTCCCGATGCAAAGGGGGCGCGGTGGATTGCCGAAAATGCCGATGCCTTCGTGCTCACGGCAGACTGCGCCGCACTGGCAGGAACTGATAGAGGCTCTGCGCGGTCCGCGCTGCAACTATTAGCCCGAAGACTAGGAGCCAACCGTCGTTGCCGCCCAGTGACTTTGGTTTGGACGAAGTCGGATATTCCGGTCGCTGACAGCATGCAAGCGGCTGTGAGGGATGCGGTCCGTTCTCAGATCCCGGACTTCGAGGAACTGAAGGTCAGCGTGCAAGCGCCGCCTGATGATACCGCCGGGTTTGGCACAGGCTTGACTGACCTGCTTAAGCACACGCTGCAGATTCGGAGATTGACGCAAGTACTTCCTCCATCCAGAGCGAAAACCGATGATCCGCTGTTCTTATTTGGAGCCAGATCATGACTACAATGTCAGCTGAGTCAATGCTCTTGATCGGAGAATCAGGTGTAGGCAAAACGCACTACGGAGCGCAGTTGCTAAAGAGATTGTTGAACACCAATGGCCATTTCCGCATGAACGGGGCGGCCACAAACCTGGAACCTTTTGAAGCGACAATGGAGTGCCTCAATGATGGTCGGTCTGCGGCCCATACTCCCACACCCAGCTATATTGATAGCGTGTGGCCGATTATTGACAGTGGCTGCGACACCTTCACTCTCGTTTGGCCCGACTACGGTGGAGAACAGATCAAGACCTTGCTGAGCACGCGACGGGTTCCGTCCGCTTGGCGCGCGCGAGTTGCAACTGCATCCGCCTGGATGTTGATGTTACGACTACATCAGCTGAGGGTCAGCGATGATCTTCTTTCGAAGCCACTCGCAACCTTAGCTGAAGGAGAAGCAGGCGAGAAGTCCGCAGACAAGCTAATCCAACCATCGGATCAGGCCCGGATGATTGAGCTGTTACAGATTCTGCTTTACCTTAGAGGGAACGGCGTTGGAGAAGCTGCCAACATTCCACAGCTATGTTTACTGCTCTCATGTTGGGATGAACTCGGACAACCCGAGCCACCGCAAGCCATGCTGAGACGTCAACTGCCGATGCTTTCCGATTTCATAACCAGCAATTGGAAAAGTCCCATCGTGTTAGGTCTTTCAGCTCTTGAACGCCCGCTCGATAAAATTGTGCCCGACGAAGAATACATCACACGTGGACCGGAGCAGTTTGGATATATCGTTCTACCGGATGGAACAACGACCCCAGACCTAACGTTTCCTCTTGCCGTGCTACTTGAACACACAGAACAAAACCCGTGAGACTTGAGCAGGCCATCTACGGAGCGAGCAGAGGTGGGCACGCAATGCTTGGCGCATCCGGATTTCACGAAGTCGCCACCGAACTGACCTCGCGCTTAGATCTTCCAGACACGTCGCCGTTCGGAGTGGTATGGTCGCCTTACCTTACGGGATTTCCTTGGCGAAAATACTATGTTCTCGCAAGAACGATGGCTGACGAACATGCTCCAAGAGCCGGTATGGTGTTTAGCCACGCGCTGATCGCGCCTATCGATGAAATGGTGGCGTTTGACGATCTTGATCGCTTGGTGAATTTACTACTGTCTGAGCCTTCAAGAGACAAGACCCTAACCCAAATCGATATCGAACCAAGCGGCGACCTGCCTGAAGAAGATGATGAAGAACAGCTGGCTGTCGCTAACCTGCTTGTTTCATCATCACGGAAACCTGTGGTCCGCCTCGGGCATATCGGGTTCGATCGAACAGTAAACCGACTTTGGGAGAGGTTGTGGCCGAGCATTCGACGCCAATTCGCTTTTCGTCTGAGCTTCGGACCTGGCGATCTAGTCGAGTCGCCCGTTCCTGCTTTGGTGTGCACTCCTTCCAATCTCGGCGCGCGATGGTCTGGATACCCAATAGTTACTCAGGATCTAGGGAAGAGTGTTTTGACAGCAGCCTCCGCCCTACTGGTCGGTAGACAAAGCGGTGAGGAAATTCGCGCCGTCGCTCAAGCCCTGCGGATAGACATCAAAACCTTCGGACAGCTTGCACTTCTTGATCGGTTTGATGAACTAGATGAGACGGGGAAAATCGGTTTCGCCACAAACGTTGCGAAGCTGCGACTAGTAGAGGCGCTAGCGGACGGAGAGGCAAAGAATGCTGTTGGTCGGGAGACACTCCTTTCAAACATCATGAGTTCGTTGGCCAGCGCCGGAGCTCAGCAGATCAGAGCTCTACGCAATTTAACGCTGACAAGCATTCCACAACCTGAGCGTCTCTGGCGTAGCGTGAGCGGATGGATGGAAGCGTATTCCTTTTCACCTGAAGAGGACGCCGATTGCGTTGAAATGATCTGTGATGCTGGTGAACGTGGAAAGGCCACAAGCGAATGGCAATCAGCTATAGAAAAGGGGCTATCTTCTGCGAAGAGAAACGCAAGAGGCGGTGTTAGCAACGCCTTCTGGCGGTACACCAAGACCGTCACGCCTGCTCGCTTTCAAGGCCTTCTTCGCGGTTTGGCTCTTCAGCCTGGTGATGAGGAAAACCTGATCGCAAAGCCTCCTGAGAGTATTCGAAAAGAGATTGCGAAGATCCTTCTCCCCGCAAGTGTGGCACAAGGCTTGTACAAGTTACATGCAGTGGTGGCCTCTCTTGACCTCGATCCATTGGCGGCCGCTCGTGCACAATTGCATATCGAGCCGACTGGTGCCGATACTACTACTCTGAAGTTGGCGCTAAAGAAAGCCACGCCGAAAGAGATTGTATCCATAGCGCTCTCGATACAGGACCGTCGACTATTGGAACTCGCTGCTGAGAGCGCTGCAGCGGAGCCCACGGCCCTTTCAGATATCAATATCGCGGAGCAACCGTCGCAGGAGTTGTGGCGCCTTGCCTTAGAGAAGAATAGGCAAAGTTGGCGAGGGCCTAAGAACCCTGAATCTAAGCTCTTCCACCTTCTTGACCAAATGCTGGATGGCTCGCGCGTTGAGACCCGCACTATCACACTTCTGTCCGAAACACCGCTTGCTGACTTGAAAGCTTACAAACGGAGACCCGAACTCTGGGGCGTTCTCGCCGATTCCACAAAGCAGCGCTTTATGAAGGCAACAGCCGAAGGCTGGTTGGAGAATATCGACAACGAGTCTGGGCAGCAGATGGAACCTGAGATTCAAAAGCAGATCTTGAACTCAAGCACCTTCGTGCCGACGCTTACCCGCCTGATCTCTCGAGGGCCAGGGAAAGCTTTGCAGCTTCTCTCTAATCTCTCCTTGCTTGATGATCGCGGCTTCAGGTCGCTGATTCCGACAATTACCGCGAGCCGGCTTTCGATTCAGGACGCAACAGCTCTTGGGCAGCTGATACACCTTCGCCGATGGTCACCTGTCGCAGAAGATCTGGCTAGATTGGTGCGCCAAGGACGAGAAGATCTGAAGCCATCTCTTCGCGAGTGCCGAGACCTGCTGGGATTTTGGACACGGATGCGCTTGGGACTTGGTAGCGAATACGCCGACGAGAAGTGGAATGGACTCGCTGATGTTTGCGCCAATCTGTATCCAGCGGGACCCGACGACAGAGAAATTTGGAAGCGGGCCGGCGGCGACAACGCCGACTTGATCTATCACACTGACGGAAGGACGCGCTGGTTCGATGCTGTTTCGAAAATTCGGCGCGGATATCACCTCAGAAGCTGGAAGTTACTGTCAAAGATGAAGGAAGACTTCTCTTGGAATGATGACCTGCGCGTGCTCAGCCAAGACCCTGAATTCACGGAGAGACATTGATGGCGGATGCAGTGGACCTTCTGGGGTCAAAGGCTTCACATTGGAATGGCTACGCGCTGGTCATTGCCATCTCCCAGTATCAGACAGTTAAACCGCTTCCGCTTGCCGTGCAAAATGACGCGAACGACATTAGGTCCACTCTAAATTCACCCTCCCACTGTGGTTATGATCCCGCGAACGTGCGGTTTCTATTGGATGCAGACGCAACTCTCGCCGAGATCCGGGCCGGACTTTCTTGGTTGGCAACTGTGGCCGGGCCAGATGACTCTGTGGTGGTCTATTTCTCTGGACATGGCGCTCGCTTGCAAAATTCGGGAGGCTATGAATCCCTGCTCATCCCTGTAGATGCTGACAACAAGGATTTGGGCGCGTCGAGCTTATCAGAGACGGAGCTGTCGACCGCGCTAAAGTCCATCAAGTCAGCGAGGCTCCTGATCCTTATTGATGCGTGTCACTCGGGCGGGGCCGTCGTGTTGAAAGGCGACGCAGTGTCGCAATCAGTTGATCCCGGCTTCGACGAGAAGTCTTTGCAGCATCTTGCGGAAGGCCACGGGCGGGTCGCGATCTCATCGTCGCGTTCAACGGAATATTCGCTGGTTATGCCAGGCGCTAGGAACAGCGTCTTCACGCAACATCTTCTCGAAGTATTGAAGGGAGAAACTGCCTCTCAAGATGACGGGTTCATTCGAGTGTTTCGCGTCTTCGAGCATGTTGCTGCGTCGGTGCCAGTAACCACCTCAGAGCAGCAGCACCCAATTCTTAAGGCGAGTGATGTAGAGACAAATTTTCCTGTGGCCCTTGAGAAGGGTGGAAGCAAGGCAGCGGGCCAGGTTGCCCCGAGGAAGATAGCTCCCGAATTCGACTGGGACGAATTTGGCAGAATTCTTCCAGAGCTCTATCCGCTTGGCCCCTTAGACCAAGAGGTGTGGGCCCGTGCAGGTGGTGATGTGTCGCGGCTCAAATTGCAGCAATCTGGACGAACCACCTGGTTTTCCAGCCTCGCAACGCTAAGGCAAGGGGGAGGTGGTCAATTAACAAAGGAGCGTCTGCTTGAGACAGCATCGAGCGATTTTCCTAATCACCCGGGTTTGCGAGCGCTCTTGGATCGCGCTCGCTGAACGGAACCGGCTCGCGGCCTGATCGCGTTGGTGCGACGCACGAAATAAGAACAACCGGACCATTGCAGTGTCGCCGAGAAACACAAGCGTACAGTGAGAGTTCAGTTCATTCTACGTGATTTCGCCGATGTCCACGGAGGCATGTGGCATTGAAAATGGGAGGAGAGTACGCCTTTCCGAAGGGAGACTGGCCATTCGTAATGGGCGAGTGGGAAAATCGTTCTGATATGCTTCTTTATCCCCGGTTTATCCCCATGCTCTGCGTAAAGCAAGGAGTACACTTAAAGTAAATGCACCAATAGCGGTGCAAGAGCAATTTGACAGCATAATACGCAGAGGACTAAATTTTCTGCGTGCCCGACAGGAGGGGAAGATGAACACGAAAGTTAAACGGCTTTCTCGCACATCCATTCCAGGAGATGTGTTGTCCGCCGCAGTGGCTAGCTGTAGGGGCGTTCGTCCAAAGAGTCTGGCGGCGGCCGCGCGTCACGTGCGATCTTGTCGCTGGTGCCCGGAATGGATCCGTCGCCATATGCAAGCGCAGCGCAAATCTCAGAGCGAAGACAACTGGGCCACAGGATACTGGAAATAAATCACGTATGTGAATCTAATGCCTCCGCTTCTGCTGGGGCATTTTTTTACGGACGAGTCCTCGAATTTCGGTTTTGCCAGCGAATTTCAAGCAGGAACTAAAAACTTCTCGCGCCAATTCTTGTTCATCATACCGCTTGCCGCGTCGCTTAAACGTTTTTTCCCGGATTCTGACCACGAGTTTATGCACGAGTTGAACATATGGTTCTGTAACGTACGATTCGACTTTTTCACCGGCGGCGACGTGAATGACCTTATCGAGAAGGCGTGCCAGGGAATTGGCCCCAAACGCGATGGAGTCGTCTCCGTCCTTGATATCCAAGTTGCGGCGCCTCTCTAGATCGAACAGGAAAGGCTCAACACCGTCTTGCGACCTACTAAGAAAACTGGCGAAATATGACTGTTTCTTGCCCGCCTTCTCGCCCTCTATCCAAGCTGCTCTAGCCTCTTCAGCAGGATACTTAATCCAGTGAGTCTTGTTTGTTTGCCAAGCCGTCGTTATGACTCGCTTCTCCGAGATCTTCAAATCGCGGAGAACTTCGCGAAGCGACTGGACATGGCTTCTGCGGTGCAGGTCTGAAGCAGCCCGCACGCCTACCCAGCTATAGAAGAACTCCGTGTGCACTTGTGGCTTGGTCTTCCATCGTACCTTTGCCCACCCAGCGGCATCTGCTGTCCAATCTTCTCCGGTCTCGGGGATGAATCCAGATACGATCTGACTAATGGGCAAGTCTTTACCACTCAGGAAGAGCGGTTCTGCCTGCATTAAACCGATCATGCCGCCGGGAACAAAACAAAGAGTCTTTGCGTCTTCGATCACGGGCTCTGGAAGGCCGTCCTCCCAAAGCCATGACGCTGCAATGGATAAATCATGAATGCACTTGTCCATAAGGGCACCGCCTGTGACGCCGCGCCGAGCACCGGGGTTCAAGATTTTTGCGAGCCCTGTGCTATTAAATCTCCAGAACACTATAGAGCGCGGAATGAAGCCCGACCTGATCTCCCTCCTAATCGCGTTGCTCACTAAACTTTCCGTCTCAACAAAATTGCAGCAGTACCTTGCCGCATATCGTAGTTTGGCGCTCATTTGAGGCGTGTCAGTGAAGAGCGGTTTTTCGCCTAAGTAGGTTACCCCGCTAATGTCGGCGATCGAATTCAGATTTATGAAATGACGATGCGAAGGCGTAGCATCATAAATCACGACTGGCGACTTCCGCGGATTCAGCCCTAGCTCAGTAGTCAATATCCGCCTAAGAGGTTTCGGGGCCTCCGGATTCATCAATATTACCCGGGCCCTTGGCTCAAGCCCGCTGGAGATAAACTCGAGAGCATCCTTAAGTCTTTGGTCAGTGTCAACAACTGCCGCAAGTTCAACCTCGATCCCCTGCCTTCGGAGCTGTTCTTTGATCAAGTGAATTACAAACAGTGATTTCACGCCCATGTGACCCAGACCGAGCACGACCAGCTTGATAACTTTTGTAGGCAACCTAATAGTCCCTCCGGTAAATCCACAATGAGTACTCGACCTGCCGCTGGCCGCCTTTTAACACAAGACGCGGATTGTAGCCGCTAACAGGTGAAAGGTCGAGAGAAAAAGCAGTCTGATGGTATGAGCACATCAACGAGTGAAAGAGGTCATGGGCTGTCGTTTCAGTGTGCTACGGTACTTACTCCGGACTGCCGCGTGCACGCCAGGCTATCCTGCGGGCGCGCGACGGAAAGCTCGCGCGCTTCCGCTACCAGGTCAACCGCAACGCGTTCCTCATCGGTTGCTGCGACTACGCCGACGAAAAGCCGGAGGAGCATCTTCTCATCGGCTACGGTTTCCGCCACGGCTCGACCACAGAAGGTGGAAAGCCTCCATCACGCGATCGGCGAGGCCAGCACTGTCTGCCTGCCCGATGCGGTCGCGCACTTCATGTGGAATTTCTACGGGCAGCACAAGACCAACGAGCTGCTCGTCTTCCACAACCACCCGTATAATCCGATCAACTTCCTTGCCGATAATCTGCCGCTGGCATCCGGCCAGGACCGGCTCTTTCTTGAAGCTCGCGCTCTCCACCCACAGCAGCTCGCACGCTGGCTGCCCGGGCAAGGCCGGATTCCTGTTTTACCTCGGCGAAACGGCTATGTGAAGGAGTTCCGCCTGCCGAGCATCATCTCACTACTTGATCGTTACGCAGCCGCGGGCCGCCAGCCGTGAGCACGGAAATTGTCCCCCTCGCCCCGCCCAATCCGACACGCTGGCGGGCGATTTCCCACGCCGCGTCCAGCCTGTCCTGCTGATTTACAAACTCCTTCGTCGGAGTCAAATAGCAGATCTCCTTGTCAAGTGCACCGAACTTACTAGCTTGAGCTCCGGTGAAGCACTAGCAAGCTGATCCCGAATCAGTCGCCCGGCACCGAGAAAGGCGCCGCAGGCGACGCAAAAATCAATGCCCGGTGGACGAGCAACTGTCCAAGAATCGCCATGTCCGTGGAGTCGAGAGCCACAAGCGGGGTGTCAAGCTTTACTCTGTATTATTTTCCTGATAAACCTCCAAGCGCCAGTCCCCCTTGCATCTACCTAGCTGATTCTATGTTACTTAGATCCATGTTTGTACAAACAACTCAAGCTGTTTGAGCGCGCACCTTCAACGCGCCTAAACCGGGTTACAACAGGCGTTGAAAGGAGCAAGCAAATGGGATTCATCTCCACAAATCGACACTCGCGGGTGGCGCTTGTTGTAGACACTCCGAACATAACAAAAAGCATAATCAACCGACATGGACCAAGGGTTCGTCCCGACTACGCGTCTCTGATTAGATTCGCAAAGTCATTGGGAAATGTCACGGCCGCGGTTGCGTTGGTTAACGACGGTGTAAATCCGGCGTTCTCGAACGCGCTCACTACCTTGGGATTTCAGGTAAGGCTTTCCCATGCATTCGATTGCGACGACGCAGTCGTAGCTTGGGCTGTGCGCCTACACTCTAACGCCGAGTGCATCGTGATTTGCAGCGGAGATCATGGATACTGTCCTCTCGTGCAACTTCTTAAAGCAATTCACCGTAAAATCGTCCTTTGCGCCGTGAGCGGGAGCTGCAATCGCAGGCTGCGCTCCCTGAGTGATCAATATCTCGAAGTACCGAGCTACATCCCAGGAGTGAATCGGTTGCCGGCGCGACCGCGAGAAATGGCGGCGACGGAAACTCCTTAGCGCAAGAAAAAACACCGCCCCGGAGCGGTGTTTCTTTGACATACCGTTGTTCATGGTTCGCACTTCATTGACTCGAGGTTGAGTAGCGTGAAGAGGGTTGCGCGTGTTCGTGCATCAAGCGGGAGCCGATCCAGGAAGTTGCTGACTCCGCTTCCCATCTCGGGAACCGCCATCGCACCATCAGCCTCCATCGGAGTGCCAGGTATGCACGCCGTAGTCCGATAGGAATGCGGACCCCGAACCAATGTGATGGTCGTAGCGTCTGTGAGTACGACCGTAATCGCCTCTATCCTAAGAGGGCCTGTGTTTTCTGCTTTTCGGCCTTCTCGGCCGGGCTTTGTGAATGTCAAGTTCACGATCCTCCTCCTTCTGGGCTTTCCAGCAGCCGACCAGTGAAAGTGCAGCTAATGGAAAGCCCCGAAGGAGGAACTGAAAGCCAAAAGATACTGTTATCTTATTAGTACACATTTAATATTTTGTCAATAGATCGACCATCGCAATCCTGCACTTGCGGGAAGGTCAATACTCGGTGAATATAGACGCGACAAAAAACATGTTCTTCGGAGAACACATGATGAAACAGTCCATCGATACTCCAGCCGCCAGGATAGGATGTGAAATTCATCGAATTTGCTCACAGGAAAACCTCTCCTACAAAGAAGTAGCGGAGCGATGCAACGAATCGCTGAAAGTGCTCTTTCCCGCTCAACGTTTCGGTCCAATTAGAGAGGAGAGGATTGCACGCCTTGTCGAGGCTTGGCAGAACCCCGCGGCGCGAGGCGTCGCTAAACACATCGAAGACTATGAACTTGCAGCAATCCCGCCTGCGCTACGTTTCTCTCTCGATGAGGTGCTGGGTAGCAGCTTCCGCCACCATGCTTTGGTTTGGGACCCGCTCGGCGATCCGCATTACTCTGAGAACGTCCTGAAGCTCCTCAAACAGCACGGAGATCGTGCACGCGAGTTGGTGGGGTGGGCAGAGTTCCTGCCTTGCTCTATGGAAACGCCCGAATTCATGCGTGCGCATCATGATCGAATGTTTCGTGGGCAGCTCACGCTGAGCGTGAGAGAGTGGCGTCAACTCATGCAGCAGTACAACGAATTTGGAGATCGGCGGCGGCAACTTGCTCTTAGCCCCGAGCGGAAATGGTACATGAAGCAACTGATGCGAGTGAGTGATCTGGAATTAATTGTGTTCGGCGTCGCCGACTACAGTTTTGACAAGGCTTTGCGAAGGACACAGATACAGCATCTTGCAGATTTAATAGTAAAACCGGAAAACAAAATGGAGCTCATCCTCGCAGAGGACGCTGAGATTCGACCAATTGAGAAGCATCTCAGAGACTTTGATTCGCAATTCTGTATCGACGAGCGACTTACGGTATGGAGAAGCCACGGTGGTCGGATGACATGGTCTGAGGATGTGGGACTCGTCGCGCAACACCGTGCGATACTCCAAGAATTCGAACGGTTGTCGTCATGCAAGCATGCGCAAGCTGTGCATGATCGCCTCGTGTGCTACTTACAGGAGATGCGATGAATAGCGAAGGAGCCAAGCGCACGGCCATGATTATTGGGGGCTCAGGACAGATTGGAAGGGCAATTGTCGATCATTTTATCCGTGCCGGATGCCGAGTTGCCGTTGTGTCTCGGGGAAAAACGACCATTCCTTGGACTGACGCAGAAGACCACCTACTTATACTTCGGGCGGATGTCGGCGATGAGGGTAAAGTGCGCGACGTGTTTAGCCATGTCCAGGAAACTTTCGGTAAGATCGACTTTCTTGTTTATGCGGCGGCGATCGAGCCCGACATCGATAATCCGATTGCCGAGTATCCTCTTACCTGTTGGGAGCAAACGTACCGAACATACGTAACCGGCGTCTTCATCTGCATGAAGGAAGCACTCCGCCAACTTGCGCCAGGTGGACACTTTGTAGTTCTCAGTTCTGCCGTTACGAGATTTCAAGAAGGAAGCCTTCCCCCTCTCTACGTTGGTCACTACGCATCAGCAAAAGCTGCGCTAAACGAGTTGTGCAAATGGGTGAGACGAGAATTCCACGAACACGGGTTGCTGTTGAGCCGGATATCCCCAGCAGCCGTGGACGTTCCGTATCATCGGAATGCGCCTCCACAACGGAAGCCGCCCCATCTGATTCCGCTTGAGTTGATTGCATCCACAATCATTCACGCCTCACTAGACAATGTAGAAGTGGATGAAGAAATGTTCTAAGTAGCAGCGATTCCACGCTGTCCTGACGGCCCTCAGGAACTCTTAAGGTCATCCCACACTATCTGATTACCCAAACATGACGTGGTGTTCGGTGTCGACCCCGCCGAAGGCTTGATCCGCGCTTTAATGTTGCCAGAGACTTTGAGATCAGCTCGAAGACGGGGGGCAACTATGCGGCGCGCCATCTTCCTGAATCGCGGAGAAATCTGGACGACCAACATCGAACGGGCCCTGAGTAAACACTTTGCGCTAGTGACGCACAACTACCGCAACAACTTAATCCAACAAGTAATTGACGAAATTCGAGCCGCCGATCTGGCCATAGTCGATGTATCGATTGACGATCAGCAGATGAGGGAGGTGCTGGAGGTCATTCGCAGGGCAAAGATGCAGCAACACCTAAAGCCGGCTCTTTTGTGTATATCGCGCGTAAATCGGGGTCCCCATTTCCAATATCAGATCGAGAGGATGGGAGCACGCTTTGCTTACGGACAATAACATTGCGAATGTGATTGCGCAGGCTGAACTAGCGCTGCTTGAGATTCGAGAGCTCGCTAATAACGGTCCCCGGTTTCGCATCGTCCATCGGTTCCATAGAGTCGGCGCTGACTGTCTGCCCGGCGAGGAAGTGCTTGCAATATTCCTGCTCGACAAGGCTCAAGAAATACCTTTGCTGCTGTCCTTGTCATCCCGCCTTGTATTCAATTACCTCGCAGAATGGCGCTGGGTTCCACAGGGCGCAACCCAAATTGTAACTGGAATACACGTTTCGCCTTTCTATGTCAGACATGGTCTCAATGGGGGGAAGTTGCGACGGAGAAAAATCAGCCGTTACTGCGTGAAAGAGTACATTAAGCGCATCCGAAGGGCGCTCGGCATTGCGCTTGCTTCTGCAAATCTCTTAATCGATCCCACGCGGGTACTAACATCCGAGAGCACGACTGGAAATGAAGTGCTCTATCGTTTGCGAGCCAAAGTTGAATGGGTTCATCTGGATTGACTGATGTATCGAATTCTTACAGAACGGAAGAATGTCGACCTAGTCAAGCGAACAATTGGAATGCTTGGGCTCGACTATACGGTCTATTACGGCGATGGCTCATGGCATGGCTGTCCCGAAGCCAGCATGTCTATCGAACTGGACAACGTGACGAGCGATGATGCTCGAAGAGCTGCGACAACAATAAAGCGCATCAATGGACAGGAAGCCGTATTGCTACAGAAAATTCACTCAGATGATCAGATGCTTTGACGATTCGTTCGGCTTTTCAGTAAATGAGTGGCGGCCGTAGTATGGCTGCTACGTCATTTTAATGGACCGAAAGCGTGCTACTACCGTCTACATCCGGGTTGCACAGGCCGCGACAATTCCGTCTACACTGGCGATGCAAATGCACCAGGAGGCCGGGCCATCTGCTTGGAATCGAACGTGGTGACCTAACGCGTCGGCACTGGGCCTCCTGGTGCCCAACTAGAAGGCCGGAGCATAAAATCCTTCCGACCAACGATATGTGAGCAAGAACTGAGGGTGTGCAAGGAAGTCTAGCCTCGCTCTTTGATATGCGCGCGTTTTATTTCGACCATTTCACCTTATAATAAGGGTTCCAGGATGTTCGCGGTTCGTTGCTGGAATTCGGATTCTGGCAAGATATTGGAGTATGGATTATGCACACCTTGGTTAATGAACATCGATTCGTCAAGTCAAGTTTGGATGCGCTGGTGCAGAACCTGAGTGAAGGATCGATCGAAGTGCGAAGCGCGGTTATAGATGCAATCGGCACTTCCGATCCCGCTTTGGTTGACGCTGAGCGTTCGAGGCTTGCTTCACACTTCGCGTCCATCCGAGATGCGACTGCAAGTGAGCAATCCCATAGAGACGTCGATTACGTCTCGCGCTTTAATCTTGTGGGCTTGTACCAGTCCGTGCTCTCGAAAGTATTCAGCAGCATTCCCTCATTGCAAGGCTATGGCGATAGGAACCCGATCTGGGTCGTCACGCTTATCGAGCAAGGAGTCTATGCTCTAGCAGGTTGCTGAAAAACGGCACCAACTTGAATCCGTTTCTATTTTTGGTGCGTCATGAACAGGATTCTGCCGTCACTCTTGCTGACCTTAACCACGGCGGTTCCGCCATCTGCGCCTTCGGGATGGAGGGTCCCAATCACGAGCCATGTGTCGCCATATAGCCGAGCGCGAAAAGGCCTCTCTTGAGAAATCCTTTTCTCACCGTACTGCGCAATTGCGGCCACCTCGCCGATTTTGACGGCCGTAGATTCATCTGGAACGAATCCGTCTTTAGGGTGCATCGATTCCGCACCT
>Ga0182024_10009744_pt1 | contig 19777 bp, 14 predicted proteins | sample P32metaG_FD_120480 | JGI IMG/M metagenome (GOLD analysis project Ga0182024, IMG submission 120480) | Permafrost microbial communities from Stordalen Mire, Sweden - P3-2 metaG (Illumina Assembly) | ecosystem: Environmental > Terrestrial > Soil > Wetlands > Permafrost | place: Sweden: Stordalen... | reverse complement strand
CGGCTCGGGAACTCGATAAATTTAAGGAATCGTTTGTGTGGTATGCGAGGTTGCCGGAATTGGCGGCGCGCATCAAAGAGTTAGAGGAAAAGTCGGGTCGATGATGGAAATTTTCCGAGCGTCCTCCAGTTTGCAGAGAACCTATGATTTGGCTCGGCGATACGAGCCAGGGTTGGCGAAGATGGTTTTTTATGACGGAAGAAGTGGCGCGTGATGAGCGGCGAGATCGGATTTGCGTTGCGACGAGGTGATTCTGGATGGACAACCTCGTGCCGGAACCACGGATGATTCAACCGAACAAATTTTGGCGGGTGGTGGTGGTGGGCGGACCTACGCGGAGCATTGGGAAGACGCAATTGGTGTGCGACGTGATTGCGGCGTTTCCGGAGGCGCGCTGGATTGCGGGGAAAATTACGCAATATGGGCACGGGGTTTGCGCGCAGAACGGCCACGATTGCGATTGTGCACCGGAGGAGCATGTTTGCGCCCTGAGTTGGGAGCAAAGCGCGGAAACGGGAACAGACAGTTCGCGTTTTTTGGCGGCGGGGGCGGAGCGATCTTTCTGGTTGCGCACCAAGCAGGGATTTTTGGCGGAGGGATTGCCCATTCTGCGTCAGGCGCTCGGCGAAGTAGCAACCAGCGAACTTGGCGCGGGGCGAGAAAACTGTTTGCCGCCACGCGCGCTCATCGTGGAGAGCAATTCGTTCATGCATTTTGTGAAACCGTCGTTATTTCTTGCGGTGCTCGACCCCGCAAAAGAGGATTTCAAGGATTCGGCGCGCGCAGCGCTGGATCGCGCGGACGCTTTGGTGATTCGCGGCGAGGGAATTAGTGCGGGCGGCGAACCGCACTGGATGAAACTGTCTGCAAAAATATTGCGCGAAAAACCTTCCGTGCGTCAACGGGAGGGCGAGCCGCTTCCGGAACCGCTGGTGGCACTCGTGCAGCGGATGCTAGACGCGGAGCCGCGCGTGACGGTTTAAGCTTGCGTTCTCTACCCTGCGCTCGCGCGTGCGGGCAAGGTGCGGCGTGCGGCCAGTGACGACTGGTAAGGTCAAAGCATCTTAATCGTTGACCGAAGATAGCAACCCGGCGATAATTTAATAGTACTGGTGTTACTCGGGCTGCTGCCGCGGTAAACTTAGCGGAAGTACTTGAGGACACGGTAGTTAGCTTCGAGTTCGGCTTTGGTGCGGCGGCAACTCCGGCGGTTCGGCCGGGTTTAATCACTAGAAGTTCTGCTCCGGGGGGAGCATAGATGGCATCCATTGCACGATTAGGTGAGGAAATTCCTGTTGCTCCGGCGCCAGTGCCGTGGAAGGAACAGAATTTCGCGGGGCGCCTGGAAGACGCCATCGAGCGCGGCGCGAGCCACCTGATTTCGCTGCAGGATAGTCGTGGCTACTGGCAGGGCGAGCTCGAAGCCGACACCACGCTGGAATCCGATTACATCTATTTTCTTTTTGTGCTGGGCAAAGCGGCGCCGGAGCGCATCACCAAGTTGGCGAATTATGTGCGCGCGCGGCAACTTCCGGATGGCGGCTGGAGTATTTATCCGGGCGGGCCTTCGGAGCTGAATGCCACGTGCAAGGCGTATTTTGCGCTGAAGCTGGCGGGCGATTCGCCGGCGGCCTCGCACCTCGCGCGCGCGAGAGAGATTATCCACCGGCTGGGCGGCCTGGAAGCCACGAATTCCTACGTGCGATTTTATTTGGCGCTGGTGGGCGCGGTGGGCTGGGAACTGGTGCCTTCGATTCCGCCGGAACTGATGCTGCTGCCCAACTGGTTCTTCATCAATATTTACGAGATGTCTTCGTGGACGCGCGGCATCGTGATTCCCATGGGGATTTTGTCCGCGGTGCGCCCGGATTTTCGGTTGCCGGAACATGCGCGCGTGGACGAACTGTTCAAAGATTTGGACCACAAGACCGCGGCGTTTGATTGGAGCGACCGGCTGATCTCCTGGAAGAATTTTTTCCTGGCGGTGGACCGCGGGCTGAAGCTCTACGAAAAATTTCCCTGGAAGCCCTTGCGGCGGCGCGCGTTGCGCGAATCGAAGCAGTGGATGCTCGAGCACATGGAGCGCACGGACGGCTTGGCGGCAATTTATCCGGCGATGATGAATTCCATTTTTGCATTGATCGCGCTGGGACATGGGCCGAATGATCCGGTGACGTGGCGGGAGATTAAGGAATTTTCGAATTTTGAAATTGAAGAGCACGATACGATTCGATTGCAGCCGTGCGTTTCTCCGGTCTGGGATACGTGCATTGCCATGGTCGCGCTCGAAGAAGCGGGCGTTCCGCCAGATCACCCTTCGCTGGTGAAGAGCGCGGAATGGATGCTGTCGAAGCAAGTGCTGGGTCCGGGCGATTGGCAAATCAAAAATAAAGATGCCGAGCCGGGCGGCTGGGCGTTTGAATTCCGCAACGATTATTATCCGGACGTGGATGACACGGCGTTTGTGCTGATGGCGCTGCAGCGGGTGAAATTTCCTGACCCGGTGCGCATGGAAGGCGCGATTCGCCGCGGCCTGCAATGGCTGCTGAGCATGCAGAACCGCGATGGCGGATGGGGCGCGTTTGACCGCGACAATGACCGCAAGTTTTTGTGCAACATTCCCTTCGCAGACCATAACGCGATGATCGATCCGTCGACGGCGGACGTTACGGCGCGCGTGGTGGAGTGCCTGGGCCGCTTTGGCTGGCCGGCGGAGCACCCGGCGATTCAGCGCGCGGTGAAATTTTTGCTGAAGGATCAGGACCGCGATGGCTCGTGGTTTGGGCGTTGGGGCGTGAATTACGTTTATGGGACGAGCGGCGTGTTGCGCGCGCTCGAGACGGTGTCGATGACCGCGCAGGATTATTGCCAACGCGCGGTGACGTGGTTGCGCGCGGTGCAGAAGCCGGATGGAAGCTTTGGCGAGTCGCTACGCAGCTATGACGAAATTTCGACGAAGGGGCAAGGGCCGAGCACACCGTCGCAAACGGCTTGGGGCTTGATCGGGCTGCTGGCGGGCGCCGAGACCAGCGACCCGGCGATTACCAAGGCGGTAAATTATTTGGTGGCCGGGCAGAACGCGGATGGTTCGTGGAAGGAAGATGATTTTACAGGGACTGGCTTTCCCGGCGTCTTTTATTTGAAATATCACTTGTACCGAAATTCGTTTCCGGTTTATGCGCTGGCGCGTTATTACAATCAGGCGCTGAAATCAGGCGAATATTGCGCGGTGAAATTCGAGCCAAGCGAGTTTCGGCTGCGCAGCGGGTTTTAATCGCTGATGCGCACTCCTTTTCGCCTGGCGGCGACTCTTTTGCAGACCCGATTTTCTGAAATTGTGGGACGCGGGAAAACTTTGGCGATGTGTTGCGTTACGCCGCAGGAGCCTGGCGCGGAGCAATCTCCTGTACAACGCAAAGCAACCCGCGAGGGCTATACTCCGGTGTGCTGGCTGAGCGGCCCAGGTGAGCCTTTAGCGAATCCATTCGCGGGAAAATTGACGCGTGCGCTTCAGGATGCCGGCCGCACGGTGTTTCTCGAGACCGATGGCACGCTGCTGCGGCGGCGCATTCATGAATTTCGGCCAGATGCGCGATTGTATTTGACGGTTCGTTTCTACGGCATGCGTGACTCGCATGACCTGCGCATGGAGCGCGACGACGCTTTTGCATTGGCGATGGAAGGCGTTCGCGCGGCACAACTCGCTGGTTTTCTAATTTGCGCGTATATTCCGGTCGATGGCGAGACGAGTCTTGAGGAAGTGAAGCTCCTCGTCGAACACCTGCGCAAGGCACGCGTCGAAGGTGTGGTAATTACCTCGACGAATCGGGCCGCTGCGGCTGCGGAAGAACTTCAGAAAAAAGTCACCGAAGCGCGGAATTTAATCGGCCATGCGTGGTGGATGGCGTTTTCGCGATTGGCGGAGCGAACTTTGAACACTGCCCGGCATCCCGTTTTTGTGGGGACGCAACACGTTGCGCCCGAAACATCCCGCAACGCGGAATTACATCCCGTGCAAGGTGGCGCCGGCATCTCCGAAGAGGTTGCCGTCCCGTGACCGCGGCCGCAGATACGCTGGTGACGGGCGCCGCGGGATTTTTGGGGAGCCACGTTACCCGGCAACTCGTAGCGCGTGGAGAGAATGTGCGCGTGCTGCTGCGTGCATCGAGCAGTAACCGTGCGATTGCGGATTTGCCGCTCGAATACGTTACCGGCGACTTGCGAGATTCGGCGTCTCTCGAACGCGCCATGCGCGGCATGCGGTACGTCTTTCATGTGGCGGCGGACTATCGCTTGTGGGCGAAGAAGCCGCAAGATATTTACGATTCGAACGTGGGCGGCACGAAGAATTTATTGGCGGCGGCGAAGGCCGCAGGCGTGGAGCTGCTGATTTATACCAGCACGGTGGCGACGATTGCGGTGGATCGTCAAACGGTCGCCGCGGCAGCTGACGCTGCAGGGGAAAATTCGGCGGGTCCACTGCCCAACGAGTTTACCGACGCGAAGCTCGACGAAATGGTGGGGCACTACAAGCGCTCGAAGTGGATGGCGGAAGCCGAAGTGCTGGCGGCGGCTAAAGCGGGATTGCCGGCGGTGGTGGCGATGCCGACGACGCCGGTAGGGCCGTGGGACTGGAAGCCGACGCCGACGGGAAAAATTGTACTGGATTTTTTGAACGGCAAAATGCCGGGGTACGTCCAAACCGGGCTGAATTTTGTGGGCGTGGAGGATTGTGCCGCCGGGCATTTGCTGATTGCGGAGCGCGGAAAAATTGGCGAGCGCTATTTGCTGGGAGCGGAAAATTTAACCTTGAAGCAATTGCTGGACACGCTGGCGAAAATCACAGGATTGCGCGCGCCATCCCTGAAAATTCCGCACGGTGTGGCATTGGGCGTGGCCTATGCGTCGACGGCGTTTTCGCGATTGATTGGGCGTGCGCCGCAAATTCCTGTGGAAGGCGTGAAGATCGCGCAGCACATGATGTTCGTGGATGCTTCGCGAGCGCAGCGTGAACTACAGTTTCATCCGGGCACGGTAGCCGCGGCGCTCGAACGCGCGGTACGCTGGTATGAAGCGAATGGTTACGTTTCGCCGCGGCGCGCGAAGCGTATAGTACACGCGGCGGCGGCGTGAAATTACCGCTGTAGCGCGGCGCGCGGTCGCCGTATTGAATTTCCATAGGTGCAGCAACTTCCAGATTTGGCGTCTGCCGAGTTCATGAGATTTCTGGTTACCTTCGCCATCGACGCGGAATTTTCTCCCTGGAGAGCGCGCCATCCTTTTGTACCCTACGATTTTGACAATGCCAGCCGGAAACGCGATTTCGACATGTTTCGCGCGAACATCGGAGTGAATGAAGTGACGGTGTTGCTCACGGGAATGGGCGGAGCCAGCGCGCGGCGCGCGATGCAAATTGTGCCGCCGGAACTTCACGATGTATGGATTTCAACGGGGTTGGCGGGCGCGCTGGATGCGGAATTAAAACTTTCCACCATTGTGGTGGCAAACCAGGCGACGACCGGCGATTGGTCGACGCAAGTAGCCAGCGATCCGCGGTTGGTACGCGCGGCGGTTGCGTGTGCGGCAACCCGCGTGGAAACATTTTTTACTTCGGAAACGATCGTGGCTACCGCGATTGCGAAAGAAGAGCTGCGCGTTGCGGGCAACGTGGTGGAGATGGAGACGGCGTTCATTTTAGCAGCGGCGCAGGAAAGGCAGATGCCCGCCGTGGCCGTGCGGGCTATTAGCGATACGGCGGAGGAAGATCTGCCGCTGGATTTCAGCAAAATTGCCGATGCGAAGGGACACCTGAAAGTGGGCGGGCTGTTTCTCGAATTGGTGCGGCAACCGTATCGCCTGCCGTTGTTAATTAAATTTGGACGGCAAAGCCGCGCCGCCGCAACGTCGCTGGCGGATTTTCTGGATCGCTACCTTGCCGCGGTGGCCAGCGAAGGGCGCGCCGGGCAATTTGCCGACGATTTGACGCAAGCCGCGCGAGAAGCGCATCCGCGGAAAGAAGGATGGCTGCATTGAGCGCGTCGGCTGCAATACCAAAAATCATGCGCGCCGGCGTGTATCGCGAAAAAGGCGTGGTGCGCGTCGAAGAAGTTCCCGTGCCGGAGGTCGGGCCGGGTGAAGTGCTCATCAAAGTTGCGGCGTGCGGAATCTGCGGCACGGACATCAAGAAAATTTTCCACGCATACGTGCCGGCGCCGCAAATTTTGGGGCACGAACTTGCCGGCACCGTCGTCGCCGTCGGTCCAGGCGTCACGAAATGGCGCGTCGGCGATCGAGTCATGAGTTTTCACCACATCCCGTGTGGCGCATGTTTTTATTGCGAACGCCGCCTATTCTCGCAATGCGCGCAATACAAAACGACCGGCCTCACCGGCGGCTTCACGCCGAATGGCGGCGGCTTTGGCGAATACGTGAAAGCCATGCCCTGGGTGGCGGAGCGCGGCATTGTTGCGCTGCCGGATGACGTGAGCTTTGAAGAAGCCACGTTCCTCGAGCCCATCAACACCATCGTAAAGGCCGTACAAAAAGCGCGCATTACCTCGGGCGAAACGGTGTTAATCGCAGGTTGCGGCCCCATCGGGTTGCAACTACTGATGGTGGCGAAATTACAAGGCGCGCGCATCTTCACCAGCGATCCGATGGCCGTGCGCCGCGAAAAAAGCATCTCACTCGGCGCACTGGAATCTTTCGACCCAACCAATGGTAAGCTATCAGAAGTGGTAAGGACCCGGACGGAGGGTCGAGGTGCGGATGCCGTGCTAGTGGCGGTAGCGCATCCTTCCGTGGTGGTTGATGCTCTTGCAGCAGCGCGGCCCGGCGGGCGCGTCTTGCTGTTTGCTGCTAATGATCCCGTAACGAAAATTGAATTTCCCGCGGCGGCGGTGGGTATCGACGAAAAGGAAATTCTGGGCAGCTATAGCGCGGCGGTAGACATCCAACAAGAAGCCGCCGACCTTGTGCTGCAGAAGAAACTCCCGGTGATGGAAATTGTATCGCACCGGTACCCGCTGGATAGAATTCAGGAAGCGCTGGAGCTGGCCGCGCATCCAACGGAAGAGTCGCTGAAGATTCTGATCACGCACCGCTGAGGAACTGAGGGCTAGAAGCGCACGCATGAGCACCAGAACGCCGTCCCCGAAGCGCGTAGAGCTGGGCGAGGAAGTCGCCGTGGCCACAGCCGCGCGCCTCGCCGTGCCCTCGAAGATGACTGCGGCGGTTCTTTACGGCAGCGAAGACCTGCGCATCGAGCAGATGGATGTGCCGGCCATCAAGCCCGACGAAGTGCTACTCCGCGTCCGCCTCGCGCTCACCGATGGCACAGACCTAAAAGTTTGGAAGCGCGGCTACCACGCCAAAATGATTCAGCCTCCCGCCGTTTTCGGTCACGAAGTGGTGGGTGAAATTGTAGCCGTCGGCAAACGCGTAGACGCGCGCTGGCGCTTGGGTATGCGCGTGGTAGCGGCAAATTCCGCACCCTGCTTGCGTTGCTACCATTGCCGCCGCGGGCAAGAAAATCTCTGCGAAGATTTGCTCTTCAACAATGGCGCGTACGCCGAGTACATGCGTATCCCTTCACGCATCGTCACGGAAAATATGCTGGAGGTGCCGCACTCTGTTGACGACGCCAGCGCTGCGCTTTCGGAGCCGCTGGCTTGCGTGTTGCGCGGCGTGCATGAGATGGAAGTTCGCAATGGGGATACCGCCGCCGTCATCGGCTGCGGCCCCATCGGATTGAGCTACGTGCGCATGCTTTCGCGTCGCGGCGTTCGCGTGATAGCACTGGCACGGCGTGCGGCGCCGCTTGAGGTAGCCCGCCACCTCGGCGCAATCGCCACTATTAACGTGGCGGAGGTTCCTGACGTGGTCGCTGCCGTTCGTGTGCTAACCGACGAAACCCGCGGTGCAGATTCCGTCGTCGAAGCAGCCGGCAATCCTGCCACCTGGCGCCAAGCCCTGCAGATGGTGCGCCGCGGCGGAGTGGTGAATTTCTTCAGCGGTTTGCCCAGCGGCACGCACGTGGAGATCGAACCTGCAGCCATCCACTATTCAGAAATTAAACTAATTTCGCCGTTCCATCACACGCCGCGTTTTTTCCGCGAAGCGCTCGAAGCCATTCGCCGTGGAGATATTTCGGCGCGCGATTTTGTAACCGAAGAAGTGCCTTTGAGCGAATTGCCGCAAGCTTTCGAACGCATGAAAGCGCGCAGTGGCGAAATAAAGGTAGCGGTGCGGCCGTAACGGCTGGCGCCCAGGCCACTCCGTTCGGCACGCCGGCCCGTTCTTTCCGATTCCATCGAGGAAAATCTCTGCTGATGCTGCATCCTGGCGAACTGGAAATCGCGCAAAAAGCTCCAGCGGCAGGCTGCTCGCCCGCCGAAGCGCAGGCCTACACGCACTGGCTGGCCACCCACCATTACGAAAATTTCAAGGTAGTCTCCTGGCTGCTCCCTAAAAATCTTCACCAGCATTTTTATAATGTTTACGCCTATTGCCGCTGGGCTGACGATCTAGGCGATGAAATCCCGGAGACCGCGCGCGCCCGGGAACTGCTCGATTGGTGGGAACGCGAGCTGCGCGCTTGCTATGACGGGCATCCATCGCATCCGGTGTTCGTGGCGCTGCGCGAAACGATTGTCGCCAAGGAAATTCCCGAGCAGCCTTTTGCCGATTTGCTGATCGCCTTCCGCCAGGACCAATCGGTGAAGCGCTATCCGACCTGGAGCGCGATGATCGATTACTGCGTCTATTCTGCGAATCCCGTCGGCCATTTGGTTTTGTATTTGTGCGGCTACCGCGACGCGCAGCGCCAAAAACTCTCTGACGCTATTTGCACGGGCCTACAGCTCGCCAATTTTTGGCAGGATGTGTCGCGCGACCTCGAAAAAGGCCGCATCTACATTCCGCTTGATGTTGCCGCCATGCACGGCGTCAGCGAAACCGACATCGTGGAGCGCCACTTCGACCAGCGTTATGTAAATTTGATGAAAGATTTAATCGCGCGCACCCGTGCGCTTTTTGCCGAAGGTGCTGCACTTCCCTCCGTAGTCGATGGCCGCCTCAGCCTGGATCTGGATATGTTCAGCCGTGGCGGCCTCGCGATCCTCGCAGCCATCGAGGCGCAAGGCTGCGACACGCTGCACCTGCGTCCGGTCGTCTCTAAAGCCAAACAGTTCCGCTTACTCGGCGAATCGCTGGTGGCAAAACTTACGCACACCACCGCGAGCAACAACACCCCAGCCTTTGTAAGGGCGCAGCCTGCTGCACCTCAAACACCAAATTCGCAACCATCCGGCGCCATGCGGCCTTTCGATGTCGAACAATCCTACGAGCAGTGCCAAAACGTAGCGCGTGCCGCGAGTAGCAATTTTTATTACGCTTTTTTTCTGTTGCCCAAACCGAAACGCAACGCCCTCAACGCGCTCTACGCTTTTAATCGCCTCGTCGACGACGCCGCCGACCAAGCCGCCGATCTCTCTGTAAAACAACGCGGTTTGGCGCGCTGGCGCGCGGAACTCGACGAAGCCGTCACCGGGGTGGACCGATGTTTTGACGGCACCGCCGCGGTTCCTCTCAACGAGACGCCGCACAGCCAGGCCATGGCCATTTTGCCCGCGCTGGCCGACACGCTCGAACGCTACAAAATCCCCACGCGTTATTTGCACGATTTAATTTCCGGCGCGGAGATGGACCTTACCGTTCACACCTATCCCACCTTCGAACGCCTGAAAGAATATTGCTACCGGGTAGCGGGCACCGTAGGACTCACCTGCACCCACGTCTTTGGTTTCCAAGATTCGCGCGCCATCGATCTCGCGGAAAAATTGGGCCTGGCCTTTCAACTCACCAATATCATTCGCGATGTCCATGAAGACTACGCCGCAGGCCGCGTCTATCTCCCGGAAGAAGATCTCGCCAAATACAATGTCAACCACTCCGATTTCGGGCGCAGCGAAGCTACCCTCGGCGTACGCGAACTCCTGCGCTTTGAAGCGGATCGCGCCTGGCAATGCTACGAGCAAGGCGCCGCGCTCATAAATCTGATCGACGAAGACAGCCGTGGCGCGCTGTGGCTGCTCGTGCATACCTACAGCGCACTGCTCGCACGCATCGAATCCGCGGACTTCGCGGTATTCGGCGAACGCGTACGCCTTTCGAAGCCAGAGAAAATGTTGTTCATTGCCAAAGCCCGCTTCGGGCGCCCGAGGGAAGAGAATATCCTTGAAAAACGTGATCGTGATCGGCGGCGGACTAGCGGGTCTGGCAGCCGGCGTCGCGCTGGCTGAGGCCGGCTGGCGGGTTCGGCTCTTCGAACAGCGCCCTTTCCTGGGTGGCCGCGCCACCTCTTATGTCTTGCCGAGCGGCGAGCACGTGGACAATTGCCAGCACGTCACGCTGGGCTGTTGTACCAACCTGGAAGATTTTTACCGCCGAGTCGGCGCCACAAACAAAATCAAATATTTCGACCGCTTGGTGTTTCTCGATCCGCAAGGCCGCCGCGGCGAAATGCAAGCCGGCCTGCTGCCTGCGCCGTTTCACATGACTGGTTCGTTTGCCGCGTTTGCGCCGCTGGCTCTCGCTGACAAACTCTCCATCGCCCGCGCCATGCTGGACATCCTGCGCACCAAAGGCCATCCTGCGGATGTGCTCGAAGAGGGCGGCATCTCCATGCGCACTTGGCTGCAGCGCCGCGGCCAAACCAAAGCGGCCATCGCACGCTTCTGGCGCGTCATCCTGGTCAGCGCGCTTGACGAAGAACTGGATCGCACCGATGCGCGTTTCGGCGTAGACGTTTTCTGGAAAGCCTTTCTGTCGAATCGCACTGGATACCGCATGGGCGTTCCGACCGTTCCACTCGCGGACCTGTACGACGGCTGCAAAACCGCGATCGAGCAGAAGGGCGGGGAAGTCGCGTTGCGTTCTCCGTTGCGCCGCTTGCTGATCGAGAATGGCGCGGTCGCTGGCCTCGAATTCGACAATTCTCAGGGAGATGCGGCAAAAATCGAAACCGCCGACGCCTACGTCTTTGCGTTGCCGCACGCGGCGTTCAGCGAACTCTTGCCCGGGGAAATTCGCGACCGTCATCCGCAATTCGCGAACCTCCGCAACATGAAAGACGCGCCCATCACTGGCGTGCATTTTTGGTTTGATCGCACGGTGATGGACGATCCCTTCCTGACGCTGCTCGACACGCAAACGCAATGGATTTTCAACAAAACGCTGCTCTACGGAGATGCGGCGGGGCGCGGCGTCGCGTCCAGCGACCAAAAATCTTCCGCCGCGCAGTACCTGCAGATGGTCATCAGCGCATCCTATGAACTGCTGGCAAAGTCGCGTCAGGAAATTATCGACATTTGCCTGCGGGAAGTCCGCCAGGCGTTGCCCAAGGCGCGCGAAGCCCAGCTCGTGAAAGCCACAGTAATTAAAGAAACCGCTGCTACATTTTCGCCCGAACCCGGCGTGGACCGTTGGCGCCCTCCGCAAACGTCTCCGGTCGAACGGATGTTCCTGGCCGGTGATTGGACCGCCACTGGCTGGCCCGCCACCATGGAGGGCGCGGTGCGCAGCGGCTATTTGGCCGCTGAAGCCGTCTTGCGAAGCTCCGGCGCGCCGCAAGAGTTTTTGCAGGAAGACCTGGCTCCCGACGGCTTGATGAAATTCTGGGCCAGGAGCGACAAAGGGGAGCGGCAAATTAAAAATCTATGAGTCTTTCCCTAAATAGCGTCGATATCGAAAGAACTCAAATGACGCTCACTCACCGTCAACTCTTCGCACACCGCATCGAGCTCCCGATACGCCTCGGCATGCGTCTTCATAAATTCTTCGCAAGCTTCGCGGCTTTCCCAAACATCCATGGTCATATAACGCAGCGGCTCGGAAATGCTGCGCAGCAATCGCGTCTCGCGAAAGCTCGCGGCGGTGCGAAACAGCCGTGCCCACTCCCCCGAACCACCGTAAGCAAAAGTGAAACGTACCTCACTGTCCCGCTTGACATCGAACTCCCAGAGGACTACAAACATAGATGTCCCATCTTCTGCTCCTGGACGCACGCAGCTCTGCAAGAAAACCTCAGGGATTGGTTGCGCCGTCCGGCCGAGTGTAGCAATCCGAGTGGATACAACCTGCGGCGTGGCACGGTTTCTTCGCCTGAATTCTTGCGTGAGTTTTCGCAAAACTTTTCCGTTTTGCGGGTTTTAACCCTTTCGCGTGGAGCGGCCGTTCTCGCTGAAATGTTGTAACAGCTGTGGCAGTCCGTCGAAAACGGGCGGACGGAGGTATGTGTGGATCGCAAGTACAGTCACCGCGGCTATCGTGACGCGGAAAATAAAGATAAGAAAGATAAATCTCGCGAGCGCAAGCCGCCCTCTGGCGGTCCGCGCGGCGCCGATCAGTTTGGTCCGCGCACTCCACGCATGGTCGGCACCGTCACCCGCGCGCGTTGCTCGAATTGCGGCGCTGTCCTTACTCCCGGTTTCGACGCCAACGGCACCTGCCCCAAATGCCAATTCGAACTGCATTGCTGCAAACAATGCCGTTATTTCGATACTGGCGCGCGCTTCGAGTGCACGCAGCCCATTCCCGAGCGCATCACTCCCAAAGACGTAAAAAACGGTTGCACCTTTTACGAGTTCCGCACCACGGTAGAAAAAGACACCGCGCCCACCACCTACACGCAACCCAACAATATCCCCGCCGCTCCCATGGCTCCGGCGCGCCCCCTCGACGCTCGCCAAGCCTTCGAAAACCTTTTCAAAAAATAATTTTTAGTTGTCCGAAAGCAACGGCGCAAAACCCACTTCCGGGCGTTTGCTCAGCTCGCAGAAAAGAGAAGCGCCGCGTGGGAAATATTCCCAGCGGCGCTTCGCGTAAGAAATTGCCGGAATGCTCCGGCCTGCGCATCAATCCTGATAAGGCAAGTATCTCCACATGTCGTTGAGGTAGCCGTTCCCGGTGGTGCTTGTGGAATCATAGCCCTCACCGCCGAAGAGCCAGAGCTGCCCTTGGCCATCGACCCAGTGCGTCGCATTGCTGCGGCCGCCAGGTGTGTAGATGTAATAGGTCTTGTACGGAAACAGCTCGTCGCCGTAAACGCCGTTGGCGCTGCCGGTGTTCGAGCCTTTGATCCATGTCCACGTGCCGGGCTGGCCGGCCGTCGAATTTGGAGTGTAAACCCATAGGTCGTTAAGGGCGCCGTTACCATTGGTTCCCGTCGAATCCAGACCCCATCCGCCAAAGAGCCAAAGGTTTCCGCCCGCGTCCGTCCAGGCGCTGGCGCCCCAACGCGATCCGGGAAGTGCGCCCGTGGTGGACACCGGAGAGCAAATGATGTTGCCGCCGACTGTCAGGCCAACCGTCAGCCCGCAAGTGCTCGCAGCGCCGCTGGTACTCACCGGACCAACTACCGTCTGAGCCTCGTACACGCCAGTCTGGTTTGCCGTGGCGTTGCCCATTACAAACGTCCATTCCTTGGTGGAGATGTTGTATAGCCACAGATCGTTCAAAATTCCGTTCTGCGTCGGCGGATTATTCTGATCTTCGCCTTCTCCCCCGAACAGCCAGAAATTTCCACCGGCATCTACCCACGCAGCCGCCTCTTGGCGTCCTCCGGGTGAGTTGCCGGCCGATGCCGTTCCCGCAGTTCCATAGACGCCGATCTGATTTGCCAGGCTGGAGCCGGATATGAAATTCCACTTGCCGCCCGTGTATTCCCACAGGTCGTTGAGGAATCCAAAAGCTCCGACGCCGTCCTTGCCATATCCGCCAAACAGCCAGAAATTCCCTGCATTGTCCGTCCAGGTGGCGGCATTTACGCGCGCTCCCGGGTATGGACTGATACTCGGTGGGTAAACGCCATTCTGGTCTTCTGTCGTTGCTCCAGCTTTGAAATTCCACACGCCGGGATTCGTCGTGTAGTTACCCGGAACGCCGCTGGTATTGAATTGCCACAGGTCGTTTAAGTAATGGCCGCCGTCGGATCCGCCGAACAGCCAGAAATTTCCGCTCTTGTCGGTCCAAGTGGCAGCTCCCAATCTCCCTGGCGGAACGCCCGGGCTGCCATAAAAGCCGCTCTGCCCCTCGTGCTGCGCGTTAAGGATGATCTGCGCGCCAACCGTGGTCGCTGGGTTGGGTGGGTTGGGGGGGATCACTGTCGGGTCGTAGCCGCCCACCAACTGCCATTCACAGGCATCGCCAAAAGACACGCAGACCCACATGTCGTTCATCGCCCCATTCAGCGTGTCGGGCGTCATGCTTCCAGACAATTCCCAGCCGTTTCCGCCAAATAGCCACAAGTTGCCGAATGCGTCGGTCCACCCTGCCGCCCCGTAACGCGCTCCAGGCGTGTTGGCCAAGGGGTTCGGGGTCGTCGTAGGTGCTGTCGCCGGGAACGTGCCATACAGTGGCGAAGAAACCGTTCCAGCGATTTTTGATCCGTCGATCCAAGTCCAGTCATCGTGTGCACAATCCACGACGATATTTGTGATGCTCGCCGTCACCACGCCCTTATAGTTCCACAACGTGCAGCCCTGATTTTGCGTGCTGGGTGAGTGAAAGATCGAGATTTCGTACTGGTCGTTCAGCGCTTCCTGCGTTGCAAAGGTGAAGGGGCCATTTTCCGTGACCGACAGCGTATTCCCCAAGTTGTTCTCCAGGGTGAAGCTGTTGTCCGCAAGCGGGCCATTCTTGGGGGGTACACCGGCAAGTCCGACGATTTGTCCTCCGACGCTGAAAGTTACCGCCGGGCACACAATCGCTACGTTGCTTACATTTCCTGTAGCGGTACCGCTGCCGGTTCCAGGGCTGACCACACAAGCTTGCGTCGGCCCCGTAGGCTCCGCGAAGACCGTCACGGTATAGGCGGTGCCTGTCGGAACGAGGTTCTTGAATGTAAACGCTTGATTTCCATTGGCAGGACTAATCGCGAGCTGTTCCAAATCGCTGCTGTTTTGCAGGATCAATCCCGTGCCCACAACTCCCGTCACGGTCCCGCCGATCGAGTAGCTCAATACGCAGTTCACCACAACGCTGGTGACGTTGGCGCCCGCGGTTCCGTTCCCGCCGGTCACCGTGCAAATCTGATTGGGGCTCACGGGTTCGGTACTGACCGTAACCGCGTAGACATCCGCACCGGTAACCGGCGTCTTGAACGTGAACGCTCCATTCCCCGTGATCGTTAGGCTGTCGCCGCCGTTGTTCTGCAAAATCACGCTGGAATTCGCGACCAGGCCGGAAACCATGCCGCCGATCGTCGCGGTGACCGGATTGGTGGTGCAGGTGATAGTGAGGCTGACGTTAGCCGTAGCTGTGCCGCTGCCCGTGCCCGTGACCGCGCAAGTCTGCGTCGGATTGCCGGGTTGCGTTGAAACAGCTACCGCGTATGTGCCGCCGCTGGCAATCAGCGTCGCGAATGTAAAAGTACCGTTCGCCGTCACCGTCAGGTTGTCTTTGCCATTATCCTGTAGCACCAGCCCGGTGCCCGAAAGCCCGGTGACTGCCACGCCGATCGAAAATGGGCCGCCCGTCGGTCCAGTGCCACCGTTTCCCCCAGGCAATCCGCTGCAACCGCCAACTAGCAGCAAAATTGCCGTTGCATAAATCAAAACCAAAAATTTTTGGGCGGTTCTCATGACCTTTGTGTCTCCTTACGTTTCTTGCGACTTTCGGCCGGGTCGTTCCCGGCGGATAACTCGCAACTTTCGTCGTGCCCGGGCCCGCACCGGTCTCGTTGAGAGCAGGGGCCTGCGTTCGCAATGTAGTCCTAGAATAGTTCTAGAATTATCAGTACCACCGGGCTGGCGTTAGAATACGGTGTGCTTTCTTCGCAAATCAATTCCCGCAGGCAGAGGGTGTGCTCACATGCGCAATAACCATCTACGCCAACGAATTCGTCGACGGATCGCCTCCAGCAGCTTGCGGTGACCCGCGGTGGTCGGCCATTATTCTGAAGCTCGGACCGGCGTCGCAGAATTCCTGGCTGCTCGACGGCCCGGATAGGCTCTGTCGGCAGCGACTCTTCCAGAGATCTGTGGGAATCTAAAGTGACAAAGAAAAAGCTGGGCTTGATCGCCCAGCCTCGTGCCACGCACCACGTCGTGCGCTCACTAAACCAGAACTTGCTCCAGCAATTGTTCTACGGCGCGCTGCGCCTCCAGGATCGAATACCGATGGTCCATCGCGCCGGCCAAATCCGTATTCGCAAATGCAATCCGTCCGAACGGCGCATCCCGCAGAGTCGCCCGCGGCGCCGCTTGCCCATCTTTCCCAAAGAAAAATCCTGGCTGCGGACTCAAGTACGCATGTCCCCAGCGATTCAGCACGATCCCGGCGATGTCTCTTCGCTCGTCAAAACCTGCATGTCCAAACATCGCCATAAATTGTTCGCGAATCCGCGCTTCGTAGTCCCGAAACGAAGTTCCCAGCAACGCCGCGCGCCCCAGTTGTCCCTGCTGCTCCGTCGGCAATCCCGGATGCGCGTACAAAACTTTCACGGATAGCACGACCGGCGAATCCGGACCGATTGTCTCATCGCCAATTCCCACCATCGCCTGCCGCTGCACGTCCATATAATTGCCGATCCCTTCAAACCACCGGCACCCGCTGATCCCCATCTTGTACAGGAATCGCCAATTGCGCACCGCCACATTCGCCATCATGCATGGCGATCGATAAAACTGCGCATACGCATTCTTCTGCGCCGCCGGCAGATCCGCGATAATGTGCTTCGCCGTCCAGCTTCCCCCAGCCATCACCACCGAGCGCGCTTTCAGTCGAAACACTTTCCCGCCCTTGGCGTAAGCCACGGAAACGTACTGAGCTTTTTCCGGCTCATTGCCTGTATGCCGTACCTCCACCACCGTCGCCCCGAGCCGCACTCGCGCCTTCCCGCCTGCCGCATCCAGTGCCGAAAAATTCACCGTATTCGCGCTCACGCCCTCCGGCGTCGCCGGCCCGTCCATGGCCGCCGGGATCAGCGCCTTCACCATCAACCGCGCAATCGTCGTATTCCCTCCCGGAAACATCTGCACCGTCTCGCCCGTTCCGTCATCCCACGGATGCAGCAAATCCGCCGCGTAATCGCAATACGCCGATAGCGCATCCGGCCCCAGTCCCGATCCTCCTCCTTCCACCGGAGAGAGAAACGCGCGGATCGTTTCCTGGCTTAGTGCATAGCGCTCCATAAAATGTTGCTCGAGCGAAATCGCGTCCAGCCGTCGCGAAATTTCGTCGCCCTCATATTTCGGCGCAACAAATTTCGCTTCCTCGGCGCTCTTCCCGGAAAACCACCGCAGCAATTCCCCCCGCGTTTTGTCTCCGACCGGTGTGCCCTGCATCTTTTCCCCCACCGGATCAATCAGCCACATCCCATCTCTCTGCCCAAATTTCGCGCCAAACCAAAATCCATATTGCCTATGGCCCAGTCCCGCCGCATCGTAAGGCGTCCTTCCCAACTCCATCTTCGGCTCCGCCCCGGCCCATTTTTGATACCCAAGCTTCGGCGTCGCCAGCCCTATCGAATCGTAAAATCGTGCGATAAAACTATGCGGGTAGGGAACCAGATAAATCGCCGAGCCTTGATGCGCGACCAGTCGCTTGCCGTCTACTACAAATTCGTTCTGCTTCGCCTCGCCGCCAAAGATCGCATGATTCTCCAGAATCAAGCAGCTCTTCTCGGAGCCCGCCAGCCGCTGAAAAAATAATCCCGCCGCCAGCCCGCTGATTCCTCCACCCACAATCACGCAATCAAAGATTTCTCGAGTATCGATCGTATCCGCGGGCAGCGGGCTGTACGCTCCATCCCGCATTTTATGCCCCGCCGTCAGCACCTCCAGCGTGTTGCCGTTCGCAGCGCTGTACTCACCCACCCCGCCAAATCCCGTCCACTCATCGCCGCCCGCGCCGCTGCCGCCACCCCGCGCCAAAAGTTGCGCCGGCGTCAGCCCGTCCAGCAACGCCGCTCCCGAAGCCAGCAGCGTCGACCCCAGAAAATCACGCCGCGTTACGCGATGATCCATGCAATAACCCTGCAATCATCCATGCGCCGTTTTTCTCCCGACGAAATTCCCGCGCCGTACAGACGGGCGTTGGCCACAGTGTGTGATGTTAGAGATAGATCCCGCGCCAACTCGCTGCTAATGTTTCCCGAGGCAATTTCCCACCACTGCAGCGCAAGCTTCCACAAACTCCTGTTCCGTCTTGTTAAACGTATCCGCAAAATAGCTTTCCACATCCAGTTCCGCCGCCAATTTCTTGTTCACAAAAATCGGCACCACCATTTCCGATTTCACCATCGACGATCCCGCCAGATACCGCGCATCCTTCGTCACGTCCGCCACCACCACCACTTGCCCGCTGCTCGCCGCCGCCCCGCACAATCCCGTCCCCAGCGGTATCCGCGCATTCGGCGTAAAGCTTCCCGCGTACGGCCCCACCACCAAGATGTTGGGATCCGCTGCATCCGCCAGATAAAATCCCACCCAGTTGTATGGCGTCATCTTCTCGTGCAGCCGTGTCGTGACCTTCTGCATCAGCGACTTCGCCGTCCCCGCCGTCGCCGCAAACTCCTGAAACTCCCGCAACAATTCCCGATGCACAGGTGTCATATTCCCGCCGCAGTTGTATTTAATTCTCGCAGTATAGCAATCTCCGCCCCACGCGGTCTCCGTTGCCGTCAACGAAAAGATCCTCGGATCGCGGATGTTAAGACGCGATCTTCACACCACTACCAGAAGGTGCAATGGACTGGTGGCGCACAGGCTACTATTGATTCGCGAAGGGTGGGGGCTTTCGCTGGTGCACGACAAACTCCGCCTTTTCGCCGTATCATCAATTCTGTCGACCTCCATGGCCACCAACGCGATCCCTGGTCTCGTTCCCGTTTACGAAGATTACGCCCGCTGCGTCCACTGCGGACTCTGCCTCAACGCCTGCCCCACCTACCGCCTCTGGAATCTCGAGGCGGACTCTCCGCGCGGCCGCATCCGCCAAATGGTCAGCGTCGAGTCCGCCGCGCAATCCGATCCCGCGCAGCAAATCCTTCCGCTCACTCCCGGTTTCGTCGACCATATCGACAAATGTCTGGATTGCCGCGCTTGCGAAACCGCCTGCCCCTCCGGCGTAGAATACGGCAAGCTCGTCGAGTACGCCCGCGCACGCATCGAACGAGACTATCGCCGTCCGTTTTTTTCGCGCCTTACGCGCTATCTCGTTTTCCGCGAGTTGCTGCCGCATCCCAAACGCATCGCGTCCATCGCTCGCGTGCTCCGCGTTTATCAGCGTTCCGGTTTGCAGTGGTTCGCGCGCAATACGGGAATTCTCAAACTCCTCGGCCTGGCTGGACGCGAAGCGTTGCTTCCGCCCATCGACAGCAAATTTTTCTTCGGCCAACTCGGCGAGAAATTTCCCGCGCTCGGTCCGCCCCGCGCGAAAGTGGCTTTCTTTGCCGGTTGCGTTGCGCAAGTCACTTTCAACGCGCTCAACGAATCCACCATTCGCGTGCTCACCGCCAACGGCTGCGACGTCGTGGTTCCGGAAATGCAAGGCTGCTGCGGCGCGCTGGCTGCGCATGCCGGCGCTCGCGAAGAGGCTCGCGGCGTCGCGCGCAGAAATCTTCTGGCCTTCGAGCTTTCCGATTTCGACGCCATCATCACCAATGCCGCCGGCTGCGGCTCCACACTCAAGGAATATCACCATCTCTTCAGCCCGGACGAACCGGAATACGCCGCCGCCGAAGCTTTCAGCGCCAAAGTTCGCGACGTCACGGAAT
>Ga0182024_10009743_pt1 | contig 19777 bp, 18 predicted proteins | sample P32metaG_FD_120480 | JGI IMG/M metagenome (GOLD analysis project Ga0182024, IMG submission 120480) | Permafrost microbial communities from Stordalen Mire, Sweden - P3-2 metaG (Illumina Assembly) | ecosystem: Environmental > Terrestrial > Soil > Wetlands > Permafrost | place: Sweden: Stordalen... | reverse complement strand
TGGGCGATCATTCGAACCTTTTGGCAACGTTGTTCACAAGCGCAACTCTTACAGCGGCGAGGGCCAAAGTAAATCCATCATTCTTACAACTTTACGATCGACTGATCGCTTACGATCATCCTGATGCAAAACCATGGCTTCCGAAGGCGGTACAGCTGTCATTATGGTCAATTAGTCCGGCCAATGGATTTTTGCCACCACTGCCGGCTGGTCTACCTGCCGTGACAAAAGACGACGTCAAGAAAAACTCTTACGATGACACCCTCCTCAATGATTATCTGGGTTCACGCAAAGAACTTTCTCCACAAGCGAAGGAGAGTGTTCGCCAAGACCAGAGAGCAGCTTTTGGCACTGGAGTGACGGTCAGTTACGACCACCGGCTTGATGCAAACAAATACAAAAAACAGATCATCGAGTTGGTCAATATTTCCCGCCAATTCAATCCAAGAGTAGTTATAGCGGGAGAAGCTTGTGCCATTGGCTTGAACTTCGATGAAGAGTTGCTCAATAGAGAAATGTTCGACCGCACTGAATCTATGCCAGACCGCACCGAATCAAACAACGAAAAAATGAACAAATGAAGGAGGGAGGAGCCGATGCCGGCTGAAACCGTTGTCACCAAGATGATTCAAGAGAACATTCGCAAAATCCAAACCACTGTTTGGCTAAAAAACAATGGCGCTCTCAAAGAAGCCGAAATTCAACTCAATCGAATAGACGGCAAACCGGACTATGTGCACATGTATGTTAAAACGGTGCCCGGAACATACGTTGACTGCCAGCGCTGCTGCCCTGACAATTGTCCCAGCGATCTCGCTGCCGCTTTTGAGCATATACCATCACTGATTGGAAAAGATCAGGAAGTGCTCATGGAGTCTCTTCTTGTCCAAACGACAGGAAAACAATCGGCTTTCCCTTCGGCGTACGATCCGCTGCCGACAGCGCACGAATTGTATGTCTTGGTTGCCACTGCATGGCATGAAGTCCTGGCCCCAGAGCAGTCTTTTTCTCCCCCCTCAAAGGAGGCTGATCCTGCTAAGTGCCGCCAACAAGAGCTGGAAAAGTACTTGCGTCCTCTTCTTTCGCAGGGGGTAGTTGGTGTTCAGATTTGGAATGCCGCCCTTGAGAAAGTCCATCATCAACAATCACTCAGTTTTAACAACACGAACCTGACTGGCATGCATCTAAACGGCATTCATCTAACGACCAGACTGGAGTTCAAATCGAGCAAGTTTGATGGTGCTACTTTGCAGGATGCACGAATGTATTGCGACCTGACAAAAACAAGTTTCGTTGGTGCCAATCTGGAAAACGCAACCATATGCGTAATACAGGCTTCTGGAGCCAATTTTACAGGCGCACATCTGCAAGGAGCATCATTGACCGGCAACTTTCGCAACGCAATTTTCAAAGATGCCGATCTCACCAACTCGAATCTTGCATCCACCAATTTGCGCGGCGTTGATCTGACTGTCTGTAAAAGCATTTCCGGAGCCGACTTCAACGAAGCCATGTACGATGAGAAAACCAAATTACCGGAACACTTTCCGCAATGGAAGACGTTGGTCTGGAAAGGCAAGAGCCCCGATCCTTATAAAGCGCATTACAAAGAGACAGCGGCTAAACTTTCCTCCGTCGACCTGGCAGGATTGATCAAACATCTGGAAGACCTCGACCAGGGGCGGCTAAAAAATGCACTGTCGATGCTCAAAAAAGATCGCTTTCAGCTTTTCAGTCTGGTCGATGCCGACGGTGTGACTGGCGTGGTAAAGAGTCAAACAGATGACGAGCTTTTCTATTCATGCCGCCTGAGCAAAGATGGCACATTCGCTTGCTGCACGCAAAAGCTCAATGCTTGCGGCGGACTGCGCGGGGCTGTTTGCAAACATATCCTGGTTTTGTTGATCGGATTGGTCAAAGCGGGTCAGTTGGATGCAACTGACGCCGCGCGCTGGATGCTGTGCAGCGTAGTGGAAAAGCCCGTACTCGATAAAGAGTTGATGTCCGACGTGTTTCTTAAATACAAGGGCGTGGAATCAGGACAAATTGATTGGCGTCCCACGGAAACGTTGCCGGAGGACTATTTCGCCTTTTAATGACGCAGGTAAGAACAATGCTATCGAGAACACTCACTGAAAAGCTGAATCAAGATTTGGAGAACGTAGGCAAACTTGAGACAACAATTTGGTTGAGCAGCGTTGGCTCTCTAAAGGAAGCGGCAATTGTCCTCAAACGGAAAAAAGGCAAACTTGGCGTCCATGTTCACGTCAAGAGCCTGATGGGGAAAAGGACTGGCCAGCGCTGTTGCCCAAACCAATGTCCTTACAACCTTTCATCAGCGTTTGAAAGGATAGCAACACTCATAGGCAAAAATGAGGAACCGATTTTTGAGTCTCTGTTGATCCTTTTTGCACCCGCGTCTGCGGAGTGGAGAGATCGCTATATCTACCCACAAGAACACGATTGGTATGTTTTGATTTGCGCAGCATGGGATCAGGTTCTCGGGGCTCAGCGATCGTTAGCTGTTGAGGAAGATTTCGACCTTCTCAACTGCCGCGAACAGATAGTGAAGCGCTGGACAGGCCCATCGGAATTTCGCGGAGAACTACTGAGAACGTGGTGCCCTCCGCCGCTCAAACCAGAAAATCCTCCTTTTTTCTCAGAAGCAGACAAAGAGCGGATCGCGCTCTTCGTGGAACAAGAAGTGCGCAGCGGCTTCAGCGATGAAGAAGAGATCATCACCAGAGTGGCCGGCTGGTGGCATAGCGGTCTCATGCACCGCGCTTCAAAAGAAGCCCCAAAAGAAACTTCAAACCAAACTTGGTTCCGAGTGAAAATGTTTGTCACGAGAATGACTGAAGACTCGATCGAGTGTTTAAGAAGGGAGGAGCAAGAATGGGTCGACCCTACCGACAACGACAGGCTTGATTGGGTGTTTGACTATCTGGAAGAAACAGGCATAGCCGCTCGGCAAAATTATTGGTGCTGCCAAACGTGCGCAAATGCCGGAATACAGACGGAGTTGCGCGACAGTGATGCTAGTGAAAAACCTTATGTGGGTTTTGTCTATTACGACCAACAATCTCTGGAGGCAGCGATGGCTGGCGCCTACTTTAGCGTGGCTTTTGGTGCGTACAAACAGGCAAGCAAAGAAGCTGAGTTCGAATACGTCGAAAGATTGGGAGCTTACGACCAAACTCACGATGGGCAGCCGGTAGGTTTTTATGATGTAAACGTTGAGACTTACAGAGCCAGTCAATTTCACTTCATTCCGGTAGCCTCGCCCGATCTTAACGCCCGCAGAGTTGCTGCCCGTTTCATGGATGCAGCTATCCTTGCCGGTTTGGAACCAATCTGGAACGGCGCAGCCAGCCTGAAAATTCAACTGAAAGTAAAATGGGAGCACCGCCGATCGACGTCGTGCGAGTTCAAGCCTGATGGTGCACCAGATCTTTCTCATGGTCTATACAGGCCTCTTGGACCGGAAGATAATCCAGACTTCTACACTACAGTGCAGTTGACTGATGACACTTAGTGCGATTTACCGTATTCCTGGCTGGGAATGAATCCCTTTGCCTGGTGCAGCATGGCTCAGAAAAGGACAGTTGGACGGCATCCTTCAAGAATGTACTACCTGAAGGCACGCTGGATGCTGTGCAGCGTTGTTGAAAAAGGGAATACTATGTTGTGCCAAGCAAACAAATACTGACGATAATTTTGCCCATGGCTGGAGTAGCGCTGGTTCTACTAGTAGCATTCTTTCTGATAGGCAAATGGGAGCTTTCGCGGGACCAGATAGTGGTTGGCAATCTCGGCAAAGACGCAGTCCTTTCCATGGAGGTGGCAAGCTGGGGCAACCATCGACTCTTGTTCATTATGGACAAAGATGGGCATGTGGTCTGGCGCAATCAGCATAGCCCAACGGACTTCTGCATGGCAAAGCTTTCGCCGGAAGAGGTGAAAGGGCTTATTGATAAGGCTAGAAAAGTTGAATGGGGTAAAGACTACTCCACCCCTCAAACCAACGACGGGCCAACGTTCACATTGAAGTTCAATGGGCAGCCGTCAAGCGTGTATGGCACACTGGGTGACACCTCAAACCCGGTGGGAGCGCTTTTGACCACTGCCACTCTGGGAACCGCGAGGGCGGGGGTACCTGCCGCGTTTTTGCAACTTTACGATCAACTCACCGCTTACGATCACGGCGATGCCAAGCCATGGCTTCCTAGCGTCGTACCGTTGTCCGTATGGTCCTACGGCGATCACGACAATGGAAATCTGCCACCACTGCCAGCCGGCCTGCCTGCCGTAACATCAGCTGACATAGCGCAACCTCCTTCCCGATCAGATGCAAGCGGGACGCCTGCGCTCCCGGGTGAGTCGCAGCACACGCGCCCCAAAGATTCCGCGCCTTCAAACAAAGACCCTTCTCGCGAGTCCGGCAGCGGTAGCATCGATGCCTTTGACACACCAGAGAAAGTCCATTACCAGCGCTTGCTTGACTCCAACAAATACAAAAATCAGATTATGGATTTGGTCAAGATTTCCCGCCAGTTCAAGCCAAGAGTGGCTGTGGCTGGAGAAGCTTGTTGCTTTGCATTGAACAACGAAGACTTGGCTCACGCGGCGCCATCATCTGACCAAGCCAAACAGCAAGACTCCACGAAATAGACCGTGCCACTGTCTGCGATATCATCAGCTAATCGAAAAACGAGGAGTTGCAAGTGGATGAGGATATGATCAAATGCCCAAAGTGTGGTGCGCTGTTTCAATCGGGATCTGCATCGCATTCGGACTCAGACGCGGACGCGGCAACGGAATTGCAAAGGAGCATTCTAGCGCAATTGAGAACGGCTAGTTCTATTGCATCCATTTTGGACTTCGCGTTAGAGACATTAGCAAGAGTTCTTCATGCCGATCGTTGCCTGATTTGGCAGATCGTAGGTGATAGCCTTGTGGCAACCAACGAATATTCGACAAACAAGCACTATTGTTTTTTAGGCAATCTCCTTAGCTCGCAAGAATCAACAGCAATCGTCATTGAGTTTCTGTCGCTCTTTCCCGATCAATCAGGTACGGGTGTAATCAGCATTCCAGACACCTCACAGAACAAGGATCTGCACAAAGTGTCACCGACACTTACTTCTTTGCTTGAACTTGGTGACGTTGGCGCTCGATTGATGGTGCAATTGCGCTCGCGAGGAATATTTTGCGGTTTCATGGAAATCCAACAATGCGCAAGGGCGCGGAATTGGAGTCCTGAGGAAGCGACCACTGTGCAGCTTGTAGCTGAGGTCTTAGCGGTAGTCGTTCAACAATCATTTGATCAAATCAAGATTGAAACCATGGCTCGTGAAATGAAGTTGATGTACGAGATTGGCAGTCTCTTTAGAGAGGAAAAGAACATTGATCCTCTGCTTAAATCCTTCCTTACGCTCGTGGACACCGAGTTCGGGTGGACTGTTGCGACACTATTGGCGAGCCATGTGCACATTCAGCAATTAAGGCAACGATAAGTCGCAGCTGATGTTCTAGCGCTCGTCCATGGGCACGTAGTGCAGATTCGATGGTCCTGTGTATTCTGCTCTCGGGCGGATCAAACGATTGTTGGCATATTGCTCCAGCACGTGCGCAGCCCAGCCGGACATGCGGCTGACGGCAAAGACCGGGGTGAACAAGTCGTTGGGAATGCCGAGCATGTAATACACAGATGCCGAGTAGAAATCGACATTGGCGTTCAAATGTTTATCGCGCAAGACAATCTCTTCCACTTGCCGCGACATATTGAACCACTTTGGCTCGCCGATCCGTTTGCCTAGTTCTTCAGACATTTTGCGCAGGTGCGATGCTCTCGGGTCTTCGGTTTTGTAGACGCGATGACCAAATCCCATCACCTTTTTGTGCTCTTCGAACATCTTTTCCAGATAACCGCTGACGTTCTCAGGCTTGTCAATCTTGATCAGCATCTTGATCACTTCCTGGTTGGCGCCACCATGAAGCGGTCCTTTTAAAGTGCCAATGGCTGCGACAATGGCCGAGTGCATGTCAGTGAGAGTGCCTGCCGCTACGCGAGCAGCAAAGGTGGAGGCATTCAGTTCGTGATCGGCATGGAGAATAAGGGCGATGTCTAATGACTTTGTGCTCAAATCATCGGGCATCTTGCCATTTTTCAAAAGATAGAGAAAGTCCGCGGCCACGCTGGTGTCGGTGCGAGGCGCCACGGGCTCTTTGCCGTTGCGGATGTTGTCCCAGTAGGCAACGATGGTGGGCAGCTGTGCCGTCAACCTGGTGGCTTTGCGAATATTTGCTTCCCGGGTGTTGTCTTCATTGTCCGGATCGTACATCGACAGCATTGAAACAGCCGTGCGCAGCACTTCCATAGGATTGGCTTGCTTTGGAAACGTCTTCATCGTTTTTACAACTTCAGGCGGCAGGGCTCGATTAGCTCTAATCTCTTTAGTCAAGTTGTCCAGTTCAGTCTTGGTTGGCAGACGCCCGAACCAGAGCAAATAAACGGTCTCTTCAAAGGTTGAATGCTCCGCCAGGTCATGAATGTCATAACCCTGATAAATCAGCCTGCCTTCTGTTCCATTGACGTCGCAAATGGAAGAAGTTGCCGCTACTATGTCTTCAAGCCCAGCCTTGATCATCAGGTGCTCCCCAAAATTAGTGCAATTATTGGATTTTATACACCAAATGACAACCGGATGAGGGCAACCATAGCCTTATTTTCATGCTGTCCTCGCCTTCTTACCAGGAGCCTGAACCTTGTTGCGCCCTACTAACCAGGCGAAAACCGGCAACTCAGCCCGTTTTCAGTACAAAGCAATGTTGGCTCTGGCGAAAAAGCTCAGACCCATCTTTTCATCCTCCTGCCCCAGCGAAGCGGAAGCTTTGTGCATCTCAGCAATCGCTTCGGTCAGCCTGGCCCAAACAGGCGTTGTTCCGGAAGAGATGGCGCAATCGCCAATGGCGCCATTGATTGAGCAATATTGTGGTTTCGCCGGTCTTCCCTCTCCGGCAGTAGATCGAACACGCTTTGCTATTGCCGGAAGTGCCATTTTTCAAAAGGCATATGAACCGGCTAAAAAGCTGTCACCAACCACTATTCAATCGATCGCCCGCATATTGGCGTCAGATGATGCCATCGGTTGCCGATCGACATTGCACGCTCAGCACGCCGGGCCGGCATGCCAGTCTTGCTCGTCTCTTGACGCCGCCTGGATGAAACAGTGTCTGACAAAATTAACGCAGCAAGAGCAAGCCAACCAGAGCAAGAATGCCACTGCCCATGTACACAAGAGTCGCGCTGGGGCTGCCGATGTGCCCGCACTGACGCAGTGGTTTACGCCAGAATGGATCGCCGAATTCTTAATCGCAGAAAGCATCGCCGCAAGGAAAGATGCCACCTTTCTGGATCCCGCTGCCGGAGCAGGACACCTCCTATCGGCAGCCTTGCGCAAATTTGTTTCGCTGCGGCAGAACAAGCTTGAAGGACTGCATCACATTCTTGCCCATCAATTGTTTGGCGTCGACATCGATGAGCACATGATCGAGCTGGCCAACCTGGCGATCTACCTGGATGCGCGACGGATCTCGCGGGAAGAGCCTTTCCCACTGCCTCATTTTTACACGATTTGCAGCCCGCAATCAGGCGCTGCGAATCTGGGAACGCTCTGGCTGGTCTGCAAAGAAATTCCCAAAAATGTTTTCCTGAAGCGCTTAGGCAACGAGCCTGAGCCCCTGCAAAACTTTCCCAGAGCATTCGACGCCATAGCGATGAATCCTCCATATTTAAGTCACCGCTCTATTCCCGAGGATGTTGCGGCGTTGTTGGCCAAGTATTATCCACACAGTCGGTACGATCTCTATGCTGCTTTTCTGGAGTTGGCGGTGCAATTGTTGGCGCCGTCAGGTCGTTTGGCCACTATTTGCCAGCAGAGCTTTCTCACTGTGCAACGCTATCATCGCTTAAGATGCCAGATTCTCAACCAGGCAAAATTGAAATCTGTCGTTCAACTTGGAGCCGGTGCCTTTGCCACTAAAGACGGTGAGAAGGTAAACAACGCAGTTGTGGTGTTTGAATCCGCAGAAAAGGATGCCAGCGATCGAATTCACTGCCGACGTATTTTGACATCCACAGAAAAGCTCAGCGCCGAAGAGCTGGGCATAACCAAAATCAATGCGCAAATGATTTCACGAACAGACTGCGAAACTCTTTTTCACCTGATACCAAATGGACCACTTTCCTTCTGGGCACCACCTGAAGTGCTGCAGCTGTTCGCAATTCATCCGCCCTTAGAATCGACCGAAACAGGTATCGTCTGCACAAACGGCCTATTCACCTGCAACAACAACAAGTTCGTAAAACATTTCAGCACCGTGCCTGCTAGCGAGCGTCAAAGTTTCGTACCTTACGACAAGGGCGGTGGCCAGAAATGGTACCGCACCACTGATCTTTTGTTGCATTGGCAAAACAACGGAGAGGCAATCCGTGAATATCGCCTGAGCCGAGGTCAGTCTGCCGGCCTACCCGGAGAAGCATTCTATTTTAAGGACGGTGTCACCTACTCCTACATTGGCACCAAGGGATTCGCAGCCAGAATGTTGACACCAAATGCGGTGTTCGACATCGCCAGTTCGGCGATCTTCAGCTCACGCTTCGACCTTTATTATCTGCTTGGCTGGCTAAACTCTTCTCTTGTCAGATGCATGCTGGGCATTCTTAACCCGACAATCAATTTCCAGATTGGCGACGTGCGCCGCCTGCCTTTTGCCGTCCCTGGCTATGAGTGCGAACAGTCCGTAGCCGAAGGGGCAAGACTTGCAGTGGAGATGGCAAAACAACTTGAACGGCTCGACTCATCATCGCCATGCTATCAAGGCGCCAATTCGGCAGTTGACAGCAACGCTTTGTTTGATCGATCGATCATCCAGGAAGCGCAGATTCAGGCGCAGATCGACAATCATATCTTCGAGCTTTATCACATTGGCGCAGGCACTCGGCGCAAGGTGCTATCAGACCCATGGGTGAAGGGAAAAAGTGGCGGATTTGGCAAAACAGCGCGAAAAATCCCTCAACTATAGGCAAGTGACCATTAGATTCCGGAGAATTTGGGAATTCTAACTCCAGTTAGAGGTGGGGAAGCAGGATGACGCTGACATTAAGAGCATTGATTGTTTTAAGCATTGTCGCCCAACTTTTGCCTTGCTATGCAATTACAAGAGAACAAATCATCGCCCGCCTGAAAGAATCGAAACTGGTAGCGGCTGACATGCAAGTCAATGCCGACGTCGATGATGAGCGAAAGACCGCTGTGGTCACAACCTTTGCCAAGCCGGAGGCGCAAGAGAAGGATTTCAAAATCGATGCGGTTCTGATAGCCAAAGAAGTAATGGCGCTAGATAAGGATGCCTTCGCTAAAGTGCGCGTGCTTTTCTATAACAAAAACGACCTCAAGCGCTACAGTCAAGTCACGGTTAGAGCGGGAGACATTGCGGCGTTTGCATCCGGAAGTTTGAAAAACGAAATGCTGCTAGATTCATTGGATGTAGAAAAATCCGATACTGTTTCTGCGCAATCGCAGCAAGCAAGCGTCATCGATCAAACCAGATTAGACAAGGCTCAACAGGCGATGGCAGAACTAAGCCGACAAAATGTCGGTGTCGCTGCCTACAAGAAACTCTACGACGAGATTGTGGCGCTGTCGGGCGACAGTACAAAAACACCACAGGCAATGGAGAAGTTGAGCCAGCTGGAAGCAGCACTGCAAGAGCAACGTGAACGGATGCGGACGAAGACTGGAGTAGGCGATCGCAACCAGGCGGCAAGCCTGCTCGCGGGCCCTAAAGTGCAAGCAGCTCTTGAAGGAATGCGTGAATCGCACAACAAGACGATGGCTGCCTTGCCTGAGCTCATGGCTAATCCGGAAAGCGCCAGGCAGACCATCAGCGGGCTTCAAGAGCAAATGATGCAGCAGTTCCAGCAATTCCATGCCATGTCGCAGAGTTATTTTGGGCACTGGAAACCAGCTGGAGAGGTCGCCAAACATGAGCGTATGTATCTCTATTATCACTATGTGGAAATGGAAAAACGGCATACCAAAATGGATTCGTACTGGTATCAGTACAAACAGATTGAGTCCATGGTGGCACAATTCGAGCAAGTGGAAAGGCTTTATCATGATGCGGTCAACAAAAGAGATTCAAAAGAGAGCGGACTTCGAGCAGCGCAGTTGCGGCTGATGAACGCGCAGTTGCTGGCAAAGATCGATCAGGCAGCACGCCAGGCAGGAATTCAGCCACAAAGTGAGGAGCACGGTTGGGGCGAACATGGGTGGGGAGAGCACGGACAGGCAGAGCATGATTGGGGACATTAGGTGCTTTACGGTATTTGGACTAACAAAAGAGCAATCACCAGATTTTGCCAAACTGCAAGCTTGGCGGCTGCAGCAGCGGTCGGTCTTTGCGGCTGTGGAGTGGTAGGGGAAGTGCAAAAGCTAATTAATCAGAGTAATGCCGTCTATGAATACAACAACTCTGTCGACCTGCTGAACAACCAAAGATTTAAGGAAGCGCTGCCCATGCTAGAGCGAGCGGTCAAGCTTGATCCTGACTCGGGCATGATTCGCCGTGCGATGGGGTTGTCTCTCATAGGAGTGGGAAGATTCGCTGACGGGTTGAACCAGCTCAAAATTGCCAGGCGCAAAGATCCGTCTGACAGATCAGTTTTTCTCACCATGGCTAATGCTTACGAGAAGATGGGTGAGTTCAAGAAGGCGATCGAAAACTACCAGGCATACAAAGATGGTGCGCCAACTGAATTTACGAACGACATGGCTGAGACGGTCAAGCAACTGCGCAAACAGCAAAACATTCTCGAGCAGATCGCCAGGGCATCCGGCGGGCTGCCTGACTCTAACTATTACGCATTTGCTACCTTCGAATCAGGTGTAGCTCGATGGCCAATTCGTTCGGCACCATATCGCGTTTATATTGAAAAACCAAAATCCAATCAGGTTCGCGGCTATCGGACTGAATGCGATGCCCTGGTCATGCGGGCTTTCGACGCCTGGTCAAAGGCTTCAGAGGGCAAGATCAAATTCAAGGAAGTCTCCGATGCCAAACGAGCTGAAATCCGATGCTGGTTTGTCGATAACCCAAAAGCACTTAACTCGCCCATAGAAGCAGGTGAAACGCTGACGATGATTTCTATTGGCCAAGGACTGTCCAGCGCCAAAGTAAAGATCTTGACCGTGGACAAACACAAGAATCAACCAGAGGGAGATAGCACAATTCTTGCCGTAGCCCTGCACGAAGTCGGTCACGCTATCGGTTTAGCCGGGCACAGCCCGAATGCGCACGACATCATGTATTTTTCAGATGTAGCCACAGGCGATAATCCAGCCTTGTCATCGCGGGACGTTGCAACTGTGAAGATGCTCTATGCCAGCGAAAAAGCCTACATGCCGCCTAAGGGATCAAAGTTAGAAAAAGAAGCGAGCCGGATTCACGACTACAACGAACACATTAAGATCTACAACGAAGGGATTTCTGCTCTTAACGCGAAGCGCTACGAAGATGCGATCGCCAAAGCTCAGGAATATCTCAGCATCGTTCCCACTGATGCGCGAGCCAAGGAGTTGATCGAGCTTTCTTACGACGGTTTAGCCGATCAGCAGATCGACAAAGGCAATTTCAATGGCGCTTCAGCTCTTCTGAAACAGGCACTGGCAGTTGAATCCACGGGTTCGCACAAGAGAACCAGAGCGTACACAAAGCACAAATACGACGCACTTATGCAGAAAATCAGTGCCGCCGGCGGAAACTGAGCCAGCAGCGCACTGACTAGACCTGCACCTGGACTAAATCTGCACCTGGACCTGACCTGCCGAGACACCCACCTGGGAGGCACTTGTTGGGGTTACCAAATTTGGTAACCCTCCAAGATTAAACGAGATTTATTGCCCTACCCTAAAAGGCAGTGCCTATCTTGCTCTACAAGGGTTTGAACCTTTTCGCTTTGATTGTTAAGGTTACCAAATTTGGTAACCCCTACCTCAAAATCTGAAATTCCCAAAGGGAGGTAGCCTCACCCAGACAAATCCCGCAAAACAGCCGATACCATCATCCTCATGCAACCAAATACAGTATCAAGAAAAACGCACTGAATCCGCACCAATGGTGATGGCATAGGAGGAACAGCCATTGTTAAGCAGATAGGTCGGGATGATAATTTAATGCAGGCAGCGTTTGGCCGGGGTTGAAGGATGGGTCCTTCGTGGTGTAATTATGCTCTGCACTATAAAGGGATATTCACTTGGTAGACGATTTCGAAGACGAATTTGACCAGGCTCTCAAGGTCGACATCCTTGCTGCTTCATTGCGTTCAGAACACAAACAGGCAACTGAACTGCTGGAAGAGCTCTCCAAAATGTTGCAGGTGGCTGTGCCGGAGAGCACGACGATAAAACGGGGAGGCTGGTTTACCTCGAAAGACCGCCCCATTGAGGAGCTCCTTGTTAAATTCGAAGAGGTCCACTATCAAATTATTAAGGGCAAGCACAACTCCTTTAGTGCCAGAGTGTCCAAACTGGTTCGCGGTGTTGTCCTCAAAACGACCGAAACGACGCTAGATAAATGTATAGAAGGGATTCTGTCAGAGCTGACCGAATTGGCAAAAGGCAATTCGGACGCCCGCCAGGCTTTGAATCGGTTTGTGCACGGTTAGTCGCTAACAAAGTTCGAGAATGTCCTGTATGCCAGCAATGATTCGCGCTTTGCAAGCATGCTCCTGCTTCTTCACTTGGCGCACTGATCTCGGAACCGAATATATTCACTGCCGTCTTGCCAGAGAGTCTGAGCAAGAGGTACAAGAAATGGCATCCAGAACAAGTCTTAAATCAAGCACGATTTTGTCGGCAGTGTTTGTTGCAGGAAGCATCGGGTTATACGCTGCTGCGTATGCAGCTGAACCCGCGGACAAAGAGAAAACGACAGCATCAGAACAAGCACAGCAAGTCGCCCAGAAACCGGATACACCTGAAATCAAGCAGGAAGTCAAAGTAAAGAAGGAGCTGGGGGCGACGGCGAAGACGGAAACGAACAGCCACAGCGTTCCGGTTCAAGACGTGAGTGCCAAGAAAGACGAAATGAACAAGCAGACTGCCAAAGCGGTCAACAAAGTACCTGGCGTGAACCTCAAGCAGGCAGACTTGCAGCCGCCTGCTGAAGATCCACCGATCAAAGGTTTTCACCCGATCAAGAGACTTTTGCAGCCGGTCGTTCGCCTGGAAAAGAACAGCGTAATGTTAGAACAGCAGATTATGAAGCTGGAAGGGCCAATTGGTTCACTTCAACCGGCAATGTTGGGTTTAGATCACAAAATGGATGGCGTCGACAAACGCATGGGCACCATGCACGGTCAATTGAACACTATGTCTGGTGAATTGACCACTATGTCAACCGACATCAAGGACGTGAGCGGGAAGATGAACGGCGTCAGGCAAGATATCGGTGGCATGCGGACACAAATCAAAGGGCTGGAAGTGCCGATCAGGCAGTTGCAAAAACCGTTGAATGATTTACAAGAGCCTCTTTCTAACGTGGCTAAGCCGCTCCAGGAAGTGCAAAAAGAACTGTCAGACATGCGCACATTGCTGGCGACAGTGCTGGGCGCAATTGTGATCGCAACCATCTGCATTGCAGTGGGCACGCCAGTTGCTGCCGTTCTTATCTTCAAAAACAGACACACTTTGTTCCCAAACATGCATGACCAGGATTTCCCTGGCGCCAAAGCAGCAGAGAAGAGGAAAGAGCCTGCGCACGTATGATCTGCGCCACATGTGATTTGCGGCCCTCCAAGATGCATTCCTCAGCCAAACTTCCAGTGTAAGGACACCGGCCTATGTGCTTCTAAATCTCACTTGGAGCGCGGACGCACATTGGCGCCGGTAGCCCATGAATAGGGGATTTCCGTCGTGTCGAAAGGCAAACGGTAATGATCGGGATCATCATATTTGTAAGCTGCTGTCGGGAAGTTCAGCACGAGAGCGTCCGTTGAGCCGACATTTTGCAATCCGTGCCAAACGCCAGGCGGCAGCACAAGAAAGGTAGGTCTGGCATCGCCGACGTTTAATTCATTCACCATTTTGTAAGTTCTGCTCTCCTCACGGCCATCATAAAGAACGACCTTGACATGCCCTTCATTATACGCGGTGGGCTTGCGCAGCTGCCGAAAGCATTAGCCCTAGCTGAACTACCTCAAAGTCTGGCTCTTGATCTATTCGCTGGGTCCAATGTGACTGCTCAACATTCAATCGTGTCTTATACGAATCGCGCCTAAATGCAGCCGCGAACTTTAATGAGGTCAAGCGCGGAACAAAGCCAAACCGGAAATCAGCGTCAAATGCGCGCTGCCAGAGGTCGGATTCTGGATCCGCTGCGATGTCCCGATAATGCCGCCAACCGCCTAATTTTTCTGTCATCTGAGCGCGATGAACGATGGCGGTTGGAGGAAGCCACACGCCGCGCACGTACTTCCCTTTAAAAGGTTCGGGCTCCATGCCCGTTCCATCGACCTTGACCAGTCCGGAAATCGCGTAGGCCAAATCGTGACCAGCGGCAAGTTTTGCCGTGAGGCATGCTAAATGATGTGGCAACCAAAGATCATCATGGCCCAGGTAAGCGATAAGCTCACCGCGGGCTTGTCGCAGCCCTTCGTTATTGGGCACCGATTGATGACCAGAATTGGAGGGCAGGTTAATCCAACGCACTCTTTCGTCTTCAATCGACGCAACGACTGCTTGCGAATCGTCTGTGCAACCGTCGCCGACGACCAGCACTTCCAAGTCGGAGAACGTCTGGCAAAGCGCACTTCCGATGGAGAACGGCAAAACGCTGCTCCAGTTATAAGTAGGAATAATAACGCTCAGCAGAGGCGTTGCTATAACTGCGCACCCTCAAGAAACCTTTGCCACTCCTCCCGCACAAACTCAAGAGCTGCTATGACCGTAAGATGTGGTTGCGGCAACCTGAGCAGAACCGGACTGTTGTGCTCATAGACATAGTGTCCGATTAGCTGTAGCGTCCAACCAAGAACCTGCAAGAGAATGGAGATTTTTTTGTTGAACGGAAATGCGAGCACTGACACGGCAATCATCGGCACGCCGAACATGTGCGTAACTTTGCAGCCTACGGTGCGGTGCTGCGACTTGTAATAGACCAACCTCTCGTTGAAGGCCTTTTTCAGGGCCCGCTCTTTATCAGCCAGAACGGCTAACGGATAGCTTCTCGTTGGTAATGCTTCTGATTGCGGCATGGGACGTTCGACCTGATCGCTAGCTTCCATCATATCTGAAAAAGAGAAATCCAGCGCAAAAACGGATTTTGCGCCAGCATTTCGGTAGCAGCTTATGGTCTAGTTCATCGCGGCAAGCAGGTTGGCCAGGTCGTCGGCATGCTCTTCCTCATTGCCAAGAATGTCTTCCAGCATGCGGCGAGTGGTCGGGTCATTGTCACCGATGTAGCGAACCATCTCGCTGTAGCTGTCAATTGCAATTCGCTCAGCGATCAAATCTTCCTTGATCATGTCAATGAGAGAGTCGCCTGCGACATATTGCGAGTGGCTGCGCTTGCTCAAGACATCCGGATCCATGTCGGGCTCGCCGCCAAGCTGAACAATACGCATAGCGATGCGATCTGCATGCGCTTGCTCTTCCAAAGCGTACTCAGCAAACTTCTGAGCGACTGGCTCTGAATTGATGCCTTTGGCCATAAAGTGGTGTCGCTTGTATCTCAGAACACACACCAGTTCAGTCGCTAAAGCCTCATTCAAAAGCTTTACAATTTTAGTTTTGTCTGCCTTGTAATTCTCAGTGACAGCGCCGTTCTCCATGTGTATCCGCGCGCGACGGCGGATCTCGCTCAGGTCGGATACAAAATCGCTTTTTGTCGTCATAGTGCTCCTTATCGAAAACATTCCGCCTTTGATTGACGCAGTGTCAGCAAAGGCAACGGACCATAGAAATTCTTACGAATTAGAGACGCGGAATTGATTAGTCTGTTCCGTCGCCTTGTAATTTAGACTAATATACTACAATTGACTTCACTTAGACTCTCCAATTACATCCGCTGATGAGACTTCAGCCGTGGCAGCGGATTGTTGCTTAGCTTTGGATTGCATCCAGGCAAGTAAGCTGGAAAAATTTGACTTGGCCAATTTTTCTTGCAATCGCCCCTTTAGTTTCGTCAGCAAATCATTGTCACCAATGGCCAAACTGACAATTTTCGCCTCGTTGCCTTTACCGGTCACACGCCAGACAAGACTGTCGGTTTTCTTGCCCAGTACCATATCCGTCTTTACGAGAGTGTCGGACCCAGAAGCAGCGTCGCTTACATGATTGAGTTTGGCTTTGCTAAAAATTCTGTGCCATCGCGGGTAATACCGCTGCTCCATCAAAGTCTGCAGAGTAGAAACAAACTGATGCTGTTGCCCGGCATTTAACTTGTTCCACTGATCTGAACCAAGGGCTCGTTGCCCCATTGATTGGTAATCGATATACTGAGCAGCTTGCCGGTTTACAGAAGGGTCGGCCTTGGCGCCTTTCCACTGCGAAACGATGGCGACAAGTTTTTGCACGCTGGTCCAACCGTTTTCAGCTGCCGCCATCGCCGGCAGTGCGGCGCAGAGACCCAGTGCCAGGATTGGCAAGACTAGCATTGCCGACACTAGCATTGCGGATCTCAGTCTAGTCACTGCGCGCCTCATTGGTTCAACTCCTTGATAAATACTGATAAGCAGGCGGGACGCTGCGCTGCCGGGAAATTACATTGCCGCTTTTCTCTTGTGCAATAGTACAGCCGCAAAAGTCAATCCAGCTGCAGCCCAAGCTAGTAATACCAGGAAATCCTTCAAATAACTGGCTGGCACTCCCAGCATCACACCCTTAAAGGCATCGGCTGAATAATACATTGGAAGAGCTTTTGCGCAAAATTGTTCCCACTGGGGCATCGCCTCCACGGGAATTATAATACCGCTGGCAAACATGAGGGCGACACCGACAATTGAGACCGTCATCGTATAGATCCGAATCGTCTTGAGCAGACATGCTGCTGCCAGACCTATGCAAGTAAAAGCGAATACAGAAGCCAGGGTCGTGCCCACCAGACCAGGGAAATTGTGCCCGAGCGTGAATCCATTTGTGGGAGCAGTCAGGCACAGGGCGATCCACAACACTGTGGCAGCTTCTACTGTGACAGTAAAAGTTTTCGCCGCAATCGCCGACTGCAATCCGTTTGGTGCCAAAATTATTTGCCGATAAGTCTTTTCCGTCCATTCATAAATCCAGGAGAAGCCCAGATTCATAGAGGCCAGAACATAGCACAAGTAGGCAGCCAGACCTGGAGTAATGTAATCGCGCAGACTGAAGTTGACAGGAAAAAGCACCGCTGTGTGCAAAGGCAGATTCAATTCCGTTGCTTTCTGGGTGAGCACATTCAAAAGTCCCATGGAGATCTGATCGTCGACAAGCGGGTTGTGCCCTTCGGTGACCACCTGCACCGAATCTTCCAGAGGATCCTGAGAAACGTTAGCCAGGGCGACAATATGCCCCACAGCCAGATCAGACTCAGCTTTATGCAAATCATCATATGTGGTGACATGGAACTTCTTGGCGTCGGCCAGATGCTTGCTCAGTTGACTGACTCCAGCCGGATCATAGACGCCAAAGGGGATGCTGGTGGCACCCGACAAAGTGTTGCCGACCAGGGAGATGATCAAGACGGCAAGAAGAATGCTGGAGATAAAATAAAGTGGGCGCCGCGTCCACTGCAAAATGTCTTTGTTGATGATTGCCAGAATCTGCCGCATGTTTATGATGTGTTCAGTTGTATATGTTCAGCTGTATGTTTAGTTGTATGTTTAGTTGTATTCGGGTTCCAAGTCGGGGCTTTCATTGAGCTCTGGCGAGTCGACTCCTTCGCCAGATGTCGCCACTGCCAGAAACACTTCTTCCAGATTCGGCTCGCTGGTGGCAAATCGAGAGAAGGGAATCTGTTCTTCGTCAAGCCAATTAAGAAGTTGATGCATGCTGTGCACGAGCAAACGATCCTTAGGTTGGGCAAATGAAATGGTGCGCCGCAGCACATCCCTTTTCACCTCGATGGAAAACACCTTCTTCAGCTTTTCCAACTTTTCATTCAAGACGTTTTCTTCAATTTCAGGGCCCAGGCGAATAGCAATGCTGCGGATTCCTTGAATCTTGTGACGCAACTCGTCAATGGTTCCTTCAGCGACTAATTTGCCTGCCCGAATAATGCCGATTCGGTCTGCCAGTAGTTCTGCTTCTTCCAGATAGTGCGTGGTAAGCAAAGTGGTGACGCCCTCAGTGCGAAGGCGCTTGAGCGAGGTCCAGATCTGCCGACGCGAAGCGGGGTCGAGGCCGACTGTCGGCTCATCCATAAAGATCACTTTCGGCTCGTGCAACAAAGCGCTGGCGATCTGCAGTTTGCGCTGCATGCCGCCGGAAAAACTGCCGGCCAGATCGTTAGCCCGCTCGGTCAGCCCCGCTTCGGAAAGCAATCTCTCAATGCGCTCTAAAGCGACTTTGGAAGCAATGCCGTAGAGGTCGGCAATAAAGCTGAGATTCTCAAAGGCAGTCAACTCCTGGTAAATAGAGACGTCCTGGGAGACGATGCCAAAGGCGCCTTTTGTTTTTTCGGAGTCTTTGATGCCGTTGATACCAGTGATATAGAATTCGCCACTTGTCGGTTGCAGCAAAGTTGTGAGCATATTGATGGTTGTTGTTTTACCGGCGCCGTTGTCACCGAGCAGAGCGTAGAGTTCGCCTGCGCGCACAGTCAGATCAAGGTTATCGACGACCAGACGCTTGCCAAAAGATTTTGACAGTTTGACGGCTTGGATCGCCGGTTGGGTCAGCAACTTGGACCCAGCGCCATGCTCGGAGCACCGCATGCCTTCAGGAGTCTCTCGATTCTGGCCACTTTAAAAACCTTGTATACAGGCGGGCGAAAGTTTGTCAAAAGAACTGTGCGGCCCAGCGAATCAGAACGCAAGATTAACTCTTCCAACCATTCCAGACCATCAACTGAAATGAAATTACAGTCGCTGAAATCCAGGGTCAGGTTCGCGCCGGTGGCCAGCGTTCTGTCAATATGGTCGATGCCCCGTGTGAGAGATCCGCTTATGTTTATGACCTCGGACTTGCCTTCATTGGCGGTGTTTGCGAGATTGTCGGTAGCCATGGTCTTGTTCCTCTTCATTATGGGCGTTCTTTCGGTAGGTAGGCATCAATGAACAGTTGCTGAAAATCTGACACCAGGGGCAGTGCCGGGTTAGTGCGCATGCTCATGTCCTGAAAACTGGCGGCTACCATATCGGGTACCTTGCGCTGATAGTCTTCGACACTGATACCCAACTCGGCCACGGAAAGTGGTTGCCCTGCCGCGCGGGCCAGATCGTAGACAGCGCGCCTGAGAGCGCACATTTGCTGCTCACGCAAAGAATCATCTGCATGGGTGGGCTCCAGTTTCAACCCCAGAAACTGGGCCGCTCGTGCATATTTTTGATCTGCTACCCAGAGCGGGTAAGTCGAGATGGGGATAAATTTGCGTGGAATCTTGCAGTTAAATTCGAGAGTGTTGAGAAGGAAAACGCCGTTGGCACGGCCATGAGGAATGTCGAAGGTGGCTCCCAGGCTATGAGCGAGGGCATGATTGACGCCGACCGAGGCATTGCCGATGGCCATTCCGGCCAGAC